>JADEYI010001373.1_pt1 | contig 18907 bp, 20 predicted proteins | sample 8542331 | NCBI WGS metagenome assembly JADEYI01 (sample SAMN16510988, study PRJNA670497) | mine drainage metagenome | isolation source: biofilm near Copperflume 1 | place: Germany: Marsberg coppermine Kilianstollen | collected 2018-02
GGCATGGGGGGTGGGGTGATTCTGGGGGGGCATCCCTACCGTGGGGCCTCGGGCAACGCCGGGGAGTTCGGCCACACCTTCGTACAGCCGGGTGTCAAGCCGCAGCCGGTGGGCAACTACATTACCCTGGAGAGCCTCTACAAGGAGGCCGGGGTGGCCCAGCCGAAAGCTCTGGAAGAGGAATTCCAGCACCGCAACCCCAAAGTATTGGCCTGGCTCGAGCGGGCCGCCGAGCTTCTGGCTCCGGGTCTGGTCTCGGTAGAAAGCCTGCTCGACCCCGAAGCCCTGATTTTTGGCGGGCGCATCCCACAGTCCCTGATTGCCTATCTGCTCGATCGGCTGGCCGAACAGATGCCCCTTTACCGGCTGCCGGGCAAGCCGCTTTACCCCAAGTTGCTCTTGGGGCAGGCCCAGCAAGATACGGCCTGTCTGGGCGCGGCCACCCTGCCCTTTTACGAAGAGATTGCCCCCAGCCACCATCTGCTCTTGAAAAAGACCGGAAGTGGCGCTACCCAGTCGGCTGTCTCAGGAGGTGGATTTTTGGATTGAAGAAGACCGAATAGCAGGGTTCTGCCGAGATGTTTTTAGAGGAGGTAAAATGTACAAACTCAGAAGCCTAGTTTTTGCTGCGGCTCTAATGATGGGCCTAGCCCTGGCCCAGACCCAGGTTACTTTCTGGACCTCGGCCACTAACCCACCCGACGTGAAGGCGCTCAAGGACATCGTGGCGGCTTTCAACGCGGCCAATCCCAAAATCGTGGTCAAGCTGGTGCAAGTCACCGGCTCCGAGACTGATGCTGCCAAGCTGATGACCGCCGTGGCGGGCGGTACTGGCCCCGATGTGTACATGCTCGACCGCTTCACAGTAGCCGAACGCGCCGCCGCCGGACTACTGGAGGACTTGAACCCCTTTGGGGCCAACGCGCTGGCCTCCAACTACCTGCCCTATGCCTGGGCCGAGACCCAGTTCAACGGCCAGACCTATGCCCTGCCCTTCGACACCGATGCTCGAGTGTTGTACTACCGCAAGGACATGCTCAAGGCTGCCGGGGTAGACCCCAACGTGCTCGACCCCAGCAAAGGGGTGCCCAGCATCAAGCTGATTCAGGATATCGCTGCCAAGATCAACAAAACCGACAGCAGCGGAGCTTATACCCAGCTTGGCTTCATCCCCTGGTTCAACCAGGGCTGGCACTACACCTGGGGCTGGGCCTTTGGGGGCAGTTTCTACGATGCCAAAACCTGTAAGGTCACTCCTGACAATCCAGGTGTGGTTGCAGGCTTCCAGTTCCTCTACGACTGGGCCAAAAACCTCGACCCGCAAAAGGTGCAGACCTTCCTCTCGACCTATGCTCCACCCAACTATCCACCTGCCCAAGACCCCTTCGTGACCGGCAAGCTAGCCATGATCGTGACCGGTGACTGGTTCTTGGAAACCATGAAACAGTACGCCCCCAACGTGGATTACGGCATCACCTATATCCCCACCCCAGACGGCAAGAAAACCACCTGGGCCGGGGGGTGGTCTATGGTGGTTCCCAAAGGAGCCAAGCAGCCTGCTGCGGCCTGGGAGTTCCTCAAGTACATTGCCGGGGCTCCGGGGCAGCGCATCTACACCAAGGAATCGGCCCACCTGCCGACCTGGAAAGCCCTGCTCAACGACAATAGCCTCTACGACGCGAGGCACATGTTCTTCAAAAATCTCTTGCCCAGTGCCAACAGCCGCCCACCGCTGCCAGTCGGGGCCTTGTACTGGGACGAGCTGACCAACGCCATGAACAAGGTCACCCTCAACCAGCAGCAGCCGATGGCGGCCCTCGAGGAGGCCTCGAGTCGGGTCAATGCCCAGCTTCAACAGTTCTGTAAGTAAGGCTGATAGCCAATCTCCCTTGGCCTGTACCCGCTGTACCCGCACAGTGACGGGCTCTGCCCGTGCGAGGGTGGGGGGACGCGGTGATTGAAGGTAGAGGTTGCAGAAAAGCACTGACCTCGAGGTCAATAACGCAGCGAGGCTGGGACACCCCCACCCAGCCTCCCCCCAAGAGGGAAGGCAGGGAGTTTGAATGTCTCGACGAGAGCGCTACAACCTGATGATTGGGCTGCTGTTTATAAGCCCCTGGATTATTGGGTTTCTGGCCTTCTTGGTCTACCCGATTGTCAGCTCGGCCTACTTGAGTTTCACCCGCTTTTCCGGTTTTGGCGTGGCCCAGTGGATTGGCTGGGGTAACTACACCCGCATGGCCCAGGACGCGCTGTTCTGGAAATCGCTTTACAACACCGCCTATTACACCTTGCTAGCCGTTCCCATCGGCGTAGTCGTTGCTACCGTGTTGGCGGTGGCGATGAACCAGCGCCTACGCGAGATTCCCATCTACCGTGCGGCCTTGTATCTGCCCTCGGTGCTGCCGATTTACGCCCTTTCTTTTATCTTTATCTGGTTGCTAAATCCCCGCTACGGGCTGCTTAATCTGGTACTGCGCTGGTTCGGTGTGCCCCCCATAGATTGGCTAGGCAATCCCGAATGGGCCAAGTTTTCCATCGTGTTGCTGGCCCAACTGGGAGCGGGGCAATACGCCCTGATTTTCCTGGCGAGTATCCGGGGCATCCCCCAGACCCTCTACGACTCTGCCGAGATTGACGGGGCTACCCAGTGGCACAAGTTCCGCTTTATCACCCTGCCGCTGATAACCCCGGTGATCCTCTACGACGTGATTATCGGCCTGGGGCTAGGTTTACAGGTTTTTGCGCCTTCCTACATCATTACCAGCGGGGGGCCAGTAAACTCCACGCTGTTTTACGTTTACTATCTCTATAACAATGCCTTCCGCTACAGCCAGGTGGGCTATGCCTCAGCGCTTTCGTGGGTGCTGTTCATCCTGAGCGTGGTCTTGGCCTACGGCATCTTCCGCTGGTCGCGGCGCTGGGTTAACTACGAGGTGGGTTCGTGAGCACTCTAGAGAGCAAAGAAACTGACCTCCTCAGCCCCCGCACCCCCGACCCCAGGCGCTCGGCCCGCAATCGCGGTTTGTGGCTTTCTCGGATCATCCTGATTGTGGCAGCTATCCTCTATGTCACCCCGATTTACTGGATGGTCACTACCGCTGTCAAAGGCCCCACCGAACTCGCCGTCTATCCGCCCACTCTGCTTCCCCAGCAGTGGCACTGGGAAAACTTCAGCAAGGCCATCAACTTTATCCCTTTCGGACGTTATCTAGTCAATACCCTGGTCATTACCCTCTTTAGCATGGTAGGTGCGGTAATTTCCAACCTGATCGTAGCCTATGGTTTCTCGCGCATCCAGTGGCGCGGGCGGGATCTGATTTTTGGTCTGGTAGTCGCAACCATTTTCGTACCCTTCCCGGTGACGGTTATCCCGCTTTTTGTGACCTTTGCCAAACTGGGCTGGATCAACACCTTCTTGCCTTTGATAGTCCCAACTTTTTTCGGAAACCCCTTTTATATCTTCTTGTTGCGGCAGTTTCTAATGCAGATTCCCTTTGAAATCTCGGAGTCGGCCAAGGTGGATGGAGCCAGCGAGTGGCAGATTTTGTGGTATCTGATTCTGCCCCTGGCCCGCCCAGCTATCGCGGTGGTGGCTATTTTTGCGGCCATCGCGGCCTGGAACGACTTCTTTGGCCCACTAATCTACCTCCAAGATGAGTCCAAATACACCCTCTCGATTGGCCTACAGATGTTCCGCTCAACCCATCAGGTGGAGTGGAGTCTGCTAATGGCGGCTTCCACCTTGGTGGTGCTACCGGTCATCATCATCTTTTTGCTGTTTCAGCGCTCGTTTATCGAAGGTATCACCCTGGGCAGCATCAAGTAGAGCGGTGGCTTGTGCGAGGTTCGCGCCTATCGCGGTCTCTGTTACTCCTGGTGGCAAAAAGGAGCTGGGTACGGTCTTTCTAACCGAGGGGAGGGTTCTATTCTTTCTGAAAACTGCTCTATCGCAGTTCCCTGCTCAGATGAGCACAGTAAATAGGCCCAGGCTACCCCCAGATTCTTTTCGAAAACCGCTCTAGGTGATCCTCGAGCCCTGCTCTTGGGGGGTACTTTTGGGCCTGGCTGCCACATAGCGCATAGCCGTCCAAACCAGCACCACCGCAAAAACCGTGCGTAGCGCCCATTCCGGTAAGACGTTGGCGATGTTGCCCCCGACGGCGGTGCCCAGCAAAACGCCAGCGATTAGCCCTGGAAGGGCTTGTTGGAACACCTTGCCCAGCCGATAGTGGGTATAGGAGCCTACGGCTGCGGAAGGAATCATGGCCATCAGGCTACTGCCCTGGGCAACGTGCTGCTCTAAGCCCGCCAGTAGCACCATGATGGGTACCATCACGGTTCCCCCGCCCACTCCCAGCATCCCCGAAAAAAAACCTGCCAGCCCACCCGCAAACAGCAGGGGCAAAACATACAGCAAGCCTTCTGGGCGGCTCGAGACGTGGGGAATCAGGGGTTTGAACAACAGCAATACCGAGATCACCAGCAGATACCAGCCAAAAAACCGCTTCAGCTTCCACTCCGGCAAGCTGTGGGAAAACTGTGCTCCCAAGCGCGCGGCAATTATCGCCGTAGAAGCCAGCACCACGCTGGCAACCCAGTCCACCTTGCCGTGCAGACCATAGGTGATGGCCCCGGAAATGGCAGTGAATATGACCATCACCAAACTCGTAGCGGTGGCGACATGCTGTGATATGCCCAAAAAGCTGGTCATCAGTGGTACGGCTACCACCCCACCACCCAACCCGGCCAACCCACCGAAGAGGCCCGCTGCCAACCCAATCCAGAGGCTTTTGAAGTTCACCATCTGGTTATACCACAAGCATCAGATTTTAGATTCAAAACAGTGTATTGGTGGTGAGGGTGCTCGAGGCCAGGACGAGCGGGCCATCGCCAATTTCCAGAAGGCGCTCACCCTCGAGCAGGCCGACGATGCCTATGGCTCGGCCTGGACGCGGACGATGTTGGGGCGCTTGTATGCCCGGCGGGGGCAGCTCGAGCTAGCACAGGGTTTGTTTGAAGAAGCCCTATATATCAGCAAAAACCCGCTCAGCACACTGTATCTGGCCGACCTCGAGACCCGTTTGGGGCAGTATGGTGCGGCGCAGTGGCACTACAACGACCTGATTGCCATGGGTGAGGGCTCGGCCTCGCTTTACGACCATGCCGCCCTGCGCGGTTTAGCTCGAGTCGCCCGGTTGGAGAACCGCCCAGATGCCGAGGGGCTATATGACCGCTCGGAGGTGGTACTGCGGCGCGAGATCGCTACCAGAGCCTTTGGACACCGGCGCGAACTGGCTTCCTTGCTGCTCGAGCGAGGTCGCGTGCAGGACGTACCCGAGGCGCTCGAACAGGCCCGACTCAAGGCCGCCACCCGGCAGGACTGGGAAACCTTGGAAGTGTTGGTCTGGGCGCTCTATCGCTCGGGGCAGTATGCCCAAGCGCAAAAGGCCGCGCAACAGGCCATGCGCTGGGGTATCCGCGACGCGGAGCTGTATTACCGGGCGGCACAGGTCGAAAAAGCCCTCGGCAACGACTCACAGGCCCAATCCCACCTCCAGGCAGCGCAGGGAACCGACCCTCGGCTGGATTCCAAGATGCGCGGGCTGCTGGGGCTGGAATAGGAGGAAAACATGCCAGGATTGGTTCGCGGGTTTGCACTTGTGGCCCTTTTTCTCCTGCCCGCCTATGCCCACTGGGCCGACCTGGCCGCCGCCGAGGTCACGGTGGAGGAAAGCGTCGTCAACGTGGTTTTAACCTACGCCATCGGCCTCACTGCCTTTGCCGACGACAACAAAAACTCCAAACTCTCGGCCAGCGAAATAAAAGCCCACCAGAAGCAGCTCGAGGCGTTTTTTGCCGACAAGATTCGTTTGAACGCTGCCGTGAGAAGTCTCGAGGTCGCCCCGGCTGAATCCGAGGTATCCCTGCCCAGCCTCGGCCCTAGTGCCAGAGTCCACAGCACGGTTTTGCTGACCTACCGCTGGGAGAAACCCATTACCAGACTGAAAATCAACTACAGTTTATTCTTGCCCGGCGTTTCTACAGCCAGTTGTGTGGCTACGATTCTAGTGGGCGGCAAAGTCCAGGAGGTGGTGTTCACCCCAACCCAGCAGGAGTTCGTGCTGGGGCAAGAGCAAGCCCCGGTAGACTTTTTGAGCTTCCTCGAGCTGGGCATCAACCACATCTTGAGCGGTTTCGACCATCTGCTATTTCTGATTTCCCTGCTGATGTGGGGTGGGGGATTGTGCTACTTGCTCAAGGTGATTACGGCTTTCACCCTGGCCCATTCCATCACCCTCTCGCTCACCGCGCTGGGCCTGTTGAGCCTGCCGGGGCGCTTCATCGAGAGCGGTATCGCCCTTTCCATCGCCTACGTAGCCGCCGAAAACCTCTTTCGCAAGGACACCGGCAAACTCCTGCGCAGCCGCTGGGCCGTGACCTTTTTCTTTGGCCTGATACACGGCATGGGCTTCGCCGACATCCTGCGGGAGATGGGCCTGCCCAAGGACAACCTGCTGGGCTCGCTGGTGGGGTTCAACCTGGGGGTGGAGGTGGGCCAACTCGCGGTAGTGATACCGGTATTTTTGCTCCTGCTGCTGCTCAAACGCTTGCCCTGGGAGGGCTGGGTGCGGCGTACGGTTTCGGTAGGGGCGGTTACGGTGGGTCTGATTTGGTTCGTCCAACGGGCTTTTCTAGCGGCTTGAAGGGCCTGGCGAGGCATCAAATTTTATCTCGAGGCCACCGGCTGTCCCACTTTCCAATAGGCTTCCATCACCTGTTTGACCGCAGGCAGCGCCACATCGAAGCCACCACCGCCGTTCTCGAAGAAGGCCACCACCACCAGGGGTGGGCGGGGGTCGTTGGGGTCGGTGGGGCCGTAGCCCATATACCAGGCGTGTTCGTTGCCCAGGATTTTACCGGGGGTTTCGGCGGTTCCGGTCTTGCCCCCGGTGGCTACAGCGAAGTCGCCCAGCACCGAATGGGCTGTACCCCAGGTGACAGTCAGGCGCATTCCGTCCTGCAAGGCTTGCCAGTATTGACCAGGCACCTGGGTAAACTTGGGCTGAGTGACCTGGTTGCCAACTTCTCGCACCAGATGAAGTTGGGGTTGGCGGCCATTTTCGATGATGGTGCTAAGCATCCGGGCAAGCTGTACCGGGGTCACTTGGTTGGAGTCTTGCCCGATGACCAGCGATAGGGTCTGACCGGGATACCAGGTGGGTTGGCGCTTGAAGGTGCGCCGTTGCCACTCGAGGGTCGGCACTACCCCGCTGGCCTCGCTGATTTCCAGGCCGGTGGGACGGCCAATGCCCAGCGCGTTGGCCCGCAGGGCCAGTTTGTCCACCATCCCGATAGGGTCGAGCATGGCGGCCTGATAAAACCAGGTGTCACAGCTCTGGGCGATAGCTTCCTTGACGGTGAAGGGCCCCCAATTTTTGGGCGACCAGTTTTTACGGATGCCCCCATACACGATATAGGGCGTGCAGTTGAAGGTGGTGCTGGGACTGACGTAGCCGTCCTCGAGCAACATGCTGCTGCTGACGAGTTTGTAGGGGGAACCCGGCGCATAAGGCAGCACTGCCCGGTTGAGGGTAGGCGCGTATTTATCGGTAAACAGGGTCTTGATTTGGTCGTTGGGGCGGGGCCGCCGTCCGAACAGGTTGGGGTCGAAGGCGGGGGTTGTCACCATGGCCAGCACCTCGCCACTACGGGGGTCTACGGCTACGATAGCTCCCCTGGCCTGGGTCACCAGAGGCAGACCGTCTTGGGCCTTAACCTTGTTGATATTGACAACGGCCTCTTGAGCAGCTTTTTGGGCCGCGTTTTGCAGATTGAGGTCTATGGTCAGGCGTACGTCCTGCCCGGCTACTGGAGGCTTGATTTCTTCCACCCGCACCCGCTGGCCCCGGACATTAACCTCGCTGAGTTGAATGCCTTTGCTGCCGCGCAGGTCGCTTTCCATGGCGGCCTCGAGGCCTGCTACCCCCACTAACTCGGCAGGATCGTAGCCATTTTGCACCTGCTCGGGGCTGGGCAGGGCGGTATAGCCGATCACCGGCCCGGCGATAGGGTTGGGATAAACCCGTTCCATACGCTCTTGCAGCATCAAGTTGGGCTCTCCGGCGGTAAGTTCGGCCAGGGTTGGAATCAGGGCATCGGGCACATTGACCATCAAGTCTACCGGGGTGCTCTTCACTTTGGGGAGTTCCTTCAACCCGGTGAGCGCCAAAATTCGGTCTTTGAACAAGACCGGGCCCCCTTTGTATTTGAGGTCTACGGCCAGGCGGTTGGTGGCAATCACCTTGCCATTGCGGTCTAAGATGCGCCCTCTGGGAGCCAGGGTGGCCTCGGTGCGCAGGTAGTTGCCCTGGCTACGGGTAGCATATTGCTGGTACTGCACCACCTGAAGCTGCCACAAGCGTCCCACAAACAGCAGGAGTACACAGTACACCAGCCCCAGCAGAATCCAGATGCGGCTATTCACGGCGGCGAACCACTCCAAAGACCCGTTGATAGCTTCCGATAACCCAGGGGGCTATCAGCAGGGTCAGCACCATCTCCACTACCATAACCGGCCACAAGGTGAGAGGGTTGAATCCTCCCATCTTGAGCCAAACCGCAATTAGCAGATAGCCCAGCCACTTGGCCAAAAAGCTGCCCACCAGCACCACGATTTTTCCGGCCAACTCGTCCCAGTGCACTAGCCTAGTCAGGCGGTAGTAGGCATAAGCGGCAAACAGCAGCCCCACCGCGTGCAGCCCCGGATAGCCTGCGGAGAGCAGGTCTTGCACCAAACCGATGCCAAAGGCCAAGGGCAGTCCGGCATAAGGCGAAACCGAGCCTATGGCAATCAGGGTCGCCAGATAAATCAGGTCGGGAGGGGAGAGCACCTCTCCCAGCAGTCCGGACAAAAACGATTGAGCTATAAACGCCAGGATAACCAGCAGCAGAATTCGCATAATCTAAAGAGGCTTGAGCACCTGGACTTCCTCGAGAAGGGAAAACTCCACGGCTGGTTGCACCATCACGACTTGCTTGAGTGCTCCAGCGGCCATCGGCATGACCTCGGTCACGGTGCCCACGGTCAGGCCCGCCGGATATAGCCCTTGCAGTGCCCCCGAAACCACCTTGTCGCCCACTTTTACCTTGGCCTCGGGGGAAAGTTCTACCCGTAACATGCGCGGCGGAGCCCCATAGGCGATGCCCCGTCCGGGGGTATCGGCCAGCCGTATGCCCACCCTGGACTCGGGGTCGAGTAGGGTACGCACCACCGCCCTGCTGGGAGTGACCTCGGTAATTACGCCCACCAGCCCCCCAGGAGTCGTGACCGGCATGCCTATGCGTAGCCCTTGTTTGCTCCCGGCCCCCAGATATAAGCGGTGGTAGAAGCCCGAGGGGTCATCGTCCAGCACGGCAGCCACATAGGCCACCCCGACCCCTTGGGCGGCCTGCACCCGCAGGGTGGCTTGCAGACGGCGATTCTCCAATACCAGGCGCTGGTTCTCCTGCTGGAGAACTTGCAACTGGGTGAGCATCTGGCGCTGAGCCTCGCGTAAATTGCGCCGGTCAAAGAGGGCCGCCACAGCAGCTCGAGTGTTTTGTCCGAAGCGGTAGGAAAAGCTAAACAAAGGGGCCACAGAAGCCGCAAACTCCCCCGGAAGGGTGGGCGCGTTCTGGCGGGTCACGGTGGAGAGCAGTACCCCTAGCACTAGAAGCCCCACCAGCAAAGCCCGCCGCAACAGGGTCTCGCTCACTGGCCCTCCCCAAAATATCCCAACTCCTTCAGCCGTTCCCAAACCCGGCTCACCGGCAAGCCCATCACGGTGTAGAAATCTCCCACGATTTCTTCCAGAAGTATCATCCCCAGGCCCTGTGCCCCGTAGCCTCCGGCTTTGTCCAGACCCTCGCCACTGCCGGCGTACCAGCTTAGTTCCCACTCGGATAGCCTGCGAAAGCGCACCTGGGCTTCGGCCACAGTGCTGTGCAACTCTCCGCTGGGTATGAGGATTGAGACCCCGGTAAAAACCGTGTGGGTGCGCCCGGATAGGCGCTCGAGAAACACTTTGTTCTCAGCCACACTACTCGGCTTGCCCAGCACCACCTCTTCCAGCGCCACTACGGTGTCGGCAGCCAGCACCCAGGCCCCGCTCTGCCATACCGCCTTGGCCTTTTCTTGCGATAGTGTCCGGGCCATTTGGGCAGGGGGGAGGTGTCCTAGAGCTTCTTCGGCGATGTTGGCGGGTTGGATGGTGAAGGGCAGTCCCAGCCGCTGGAGTAGCTCCGCCCGCCGAGGGCTTTGCGAGGCCAAGACCAGGGTCGGAAGGTTGTCCAAGAGCCCTCGAGGCGGCGGGTTCACCGGGCCTCCAAAGCGTTTTTATAGGGATAAACACTCATTTTACTCCCAAAAATTACTAGCTGCGGCGTGAGCGTAGATGAATCCACCTCACTACCCAGGCCAGCGCACTACTTTATCGCGGTTTTGGGCAGATTACGACAGTAAAGCTGACCCTATATGGAATTGCGTCCCCGAGGCCATTCTTTAATAGGGCAATTATACTGTCCTGGTTTAGCTTTAAGGCCCTCGATATTTTGCCTTTGCGTTCATTGGGCCACTTCCTCTCTCTTGGGAGAGGGAACCTATTTTCTGGGGAGAAAAGCTGTTGGGGGCTATTTAGTTTTCGGCTTTTGGCGTTCGACCTTGGGCCTTAGTCGTTCGGCCTCTAGCCCTCAGTACCCACTGGTTTGCTCCCCCTGCACCAGCGCCACCCCGCTCGAGGTGCCCAGACGGGTAGCGCCCGCCTCGATGAAAGCCAGGGCGGTAGCCTGGTCGCGTACCCCGCCAGCAGCCTTGACCCCCACCCGGCCCCCGGCTACCTTGCTGAGCAGCTTTACGTCTTCCAGGCTGGCTCCCCTGGGGCCAAAGCCGGTTGAAGTCTTGAGGAAATCTGTGCCTCCGGCGATAGCTGCTTCGGCAGCAGAGCGAATCTCGGCGGGCTCGAGCCAACCGGTTTCCAGGATGGTCTTGAGAATGCGCCCCGGCACTGCTTGGCGGACTGCTCGCACGTCGGCCTCGAGCTGTTTCCATTGGTGGGCCTTAGCCAGGCCGAGGTGGATTACCATGTCCAGCTCGTCGGCTCCCAGAGCCGCGACCTGAGCTGCCTCGAGGGCCTTGGTAGCACTCAAGCCGACCCCTTGGGGAAAGCCCACCACTGAAACCACCTTGACGGCATGGCCTTGAAGCTCGAGGCGGGCTTGCTGCACGAAGGAGGGCTGCACGCAGACCCCGAAAAAACCATGTTCCCTGGCCTCGGCACACAACTTGCTGATTTCCTCTGGGGTGGCGGTGGGTTTGAGCAGGGTCTGGTCTATATAGGGGGCTAAATTCACGTCCTCTATCTTATCGCGGTTTTCTGTAAATCCGACTGGAAGACTGTGCCCCTCTTATCGGGGTTTCCCACTGCCCAGGCCATTCTTCAGGTTCAAATGTTTATGAAAACCGCTCTGGAGGTAAGTTCAGAATGACCGGGGGTTGGGCAGCCTTGGGGTGGTATCGGCGTTTTGCGCCTTGGCAAACCTCGAGGCCGGGTGCTATACTCTCAAGGCTGCCGAGTTTGTAAGCCCTCGCTAGCGCGAGGCACTCAGGCCGCAGGAGTGAAAATGGCAAAGATGAAAACCCACAAGGGTGCCAAGGGCCGGGTCAAAATCACCGCCACTGGCAAGGTAATCGCCAAGAAGCCAGGCAAACGACACCTCAACTGGCACAAGTCGGGCAGCGCACGCCGCAGCAAAGGCCGCAGCTTCACCTTTTCCAAGGGTGAGGAGCGCCGTGTCCACGAGCTGATGCCCTACGACGTATAGGCCCTACGAAGAATGGTCTCAAGAAAAAGCAGTCGAGACTTTCCGCGCTTCGTAGAGAACCCTAGGAAACGTCAAGACATATCCAGGAGGTAATGAATGCCACGCGCCAAAACCGGTGTAGTTCGCCGCCGCAAACACAAGAGGATTTTGAAACGGGCCAAGGGCTTTTATGCCTTGCGCTCGAAGAGTGTCCGCAAAGCCCGTGAGACCCTGCTTAACGGGGCCATGCGCTCCTTCAATGACCGCCGTAAACGCAAGGGCGATATGCGCCGGATGTGGATCGTGCGTATCAACGCTGCCGCTCGCCAGCACGGTCTGAGCTACAGCGTGTTCATGCACGGTTTGAAAAAGGCCGGTATCGAACTCGACCGCAAGATTCTGGCCGACATTGCCGTGCGCCAGCCCGAAGCCTTCGCCGAGTTAGTGGGCAAGGCCAAAGCTTAAACTGCCCCTCACCCTAGCCCCTCTCCTTTCGGGAGAGGGGTTTTATTTTGGGCCTTCGAACCCTACCACCCCGAAGGCTTCCTGGATGGGAAGCGGCACAGGTTTGGGCCGCCCCCTGGCCGCGTCAATCCAAATCCAATCGGTGTCGCATTCGACCAATAGGGTGTTATCCGAGACCCGGCGCACCTCGTTGTGGCGGCTGGCCCGAAAGCCCTTGAAGGCGGTGATTTGCGTGGAGACCTCGAGTTCATCGCCCAGCACCGCCGAGCGATGGTATTTGATGAGATGCTGATGCACTACCGGAATCACCCCGATGGCCTTCAGCACCGGGAAGGTCATTCCCACTCTGGCGGCGTGAGCCACCACTACCTTCTCGATGTAGCGCAGATAAACGGTGTTGTTAACGTGCTCGAGCTCGTCTATGTCTTCGGGTTGAACCACGATGCGGTGCGCGTGGTGGGTGCGGTCATCCATCGAGTCCAGTGTATAGCTGGAGCTATGGGACAAAAGCGACCCCCCGACGTTGGGGAGTGCCCCTTAATTTCGTACATAGTGCCCCCTGCGCGCCCAGCGGCATAGCCGCCCGGCTGGTGCGGGTACGGGCCGCAGGGAGCACTAAAGACAAGAAGGTATCTGTAAAATCGCTGACGATCGCGCAAATCGTGGGGGGTCGTTTTTGGCCTACTGCCTATTGTCCCTGCCCCAGCGAATACCCCGGTTTCCCGTCGAAGTTGTATAAATGCTCAGTCTTGATAAAGTCCATCCCGGCTTGGGCCACCTTGCCGAGTAGAGCCACGATGGCGTGGTGGTCGGGGGTTTGGCCCTCTACCGCCATGAAGCGCCCGCGCCAGTGGTCGGTGCGAAAGGTTTCGGGAAAGCCGCCGGGCCAGACCTTCACTCCCCGGTTAGTGATGAGCTTGAGCTCGAGCCTATCCGTCCCCAGCGGTTTTAGAAGGGCTGCAAGCTCTTCGGGCTTAGTCCCGCGCCAGTTGAAGAACACGTCTATACCTACCAGTTCTTTCTTGGCCGGGTTCTGGTTGCGCACCATCAGGGGAACCATTGGCTCCTGGCTAGGCTGACCGAACTTCGCCGGACGCAGCCGCTGTGGCTCCTGGCCCAGCCGCGCAATTACTGCATCGGCGAACTCCGCCGTGCCGACTTTGCGCTCGCTGACCCGCTCGTCGTAGATGTCACCGGTGTGGATGCCGTCCTCGAGGGTGCGTAGCCAGGCATTCTTGATTTTCGCTGCGACCTCGGGCTGGCCGATGTGGACGAGCATTAGAATCGCGCCCTGCAAGAGCCCCGAAGGATTCGCCAGGCCCTTGCCTGCGATGTCTGGAGCGCTGCCGTGAACCGCCTCGAACATGGCAACCTCGTCGCCTACGTTGGCGCTGCCTGCCAAACCCACCGAACCCGCGACCTCGGCGGCAATATCCGAAAGAATATCGCCGTAAAGGTTGGGGGCCAGAATCACGTCGAAGCGCTCGGGCATCTCGGCTAGTCGGGCCGCACCGATATCCACGATCATGTGCTCCTTGACCAGTTCGGGGTATTCCTCACCGATCTCGTTAAACATCCGGTGGAACAGCCCGTCAGTGAGCTTCATGATGTTGTCTTTGGTGATGCACGTGACCTTCCTGCGCCCGTTGCGCCGAGCGAACTCCAAAGCGTAGCGCACGATCCGCTCGGTGCCCGGCTTGGAGATGAGCTTCAGGCACTGCACCACCTCCTCGGTCTGCTGGTGCTCGATCCCAGCGTAGAGGTCTTCCTCGTTCTCACGCACGATGGTCAGATCAATGCTTTTGTGCTTGGTGGTTACGAAAGGCTCGTAAGACTGCACCGGACGTACGTTGGCGTACAGACCAAGGGTTTTGCGCACGGTTACATTGAGGCTTTTGTACCCGCCGCCCTGCGGGGTGGTGATGGGGCTTTTCAGGAATACTTTAGTGCGGCGCAAGCTGTCCCAGGCAGTGTCTTCGATGCCGCTGGAATGCCCGCGCAGGTAAACGCTCTCACCGATTTCGATGACCTCAGGGGCGATTTGTGCCCCGCCCGCCTGCAAAATCCGCAATACCGCTGCCATAATTTCTGGGCCGATGCCGTCGCCGTAAGCCACCGTGATAGGGGTTTTGCTCATCCATTTCCCTCCGCAGTACAGATTAGGAAAAGGTTACAGGGGAAAAATTATCCCTGAACACCGCGAGTTTTTGCTATACTCTCCTACAATTTAGGGGACAGCAGCTTAAAAAGGTGGACAGCTCGAGGCTGTCCTTTATTGTTAGAGCTATGCAGCCCTTGGTCGGCATTATCATGGGTTCAAGGTCGGATTGGGAAACCATGGCTCACAGCGCACAAACCCTGACCGCGCTGGGTATCCCCCACGAAGTTCGGGTGGTCTCGGCCCACCGCACCCCGGATTTGCTCTTCGAGTACGCAGGAAATGCGGAAGCCAGGGGCCTCGAGGTGATTATTGCCGGAGCAGGCGGGGCGGCCCACCTGCCCGGAATGTGCGCGGCCAAAACCGCCCTGCCAGTGTTGGGCGTTCCCGTCGAGTCCAAAACTTTGAAAGGTATGGATTCATTGCTCTCGATGGTGCAAATGCCCGCTGGAATCCCGGTGGGGACGCTCGCCATCGGGCGGGCTGGGGCGGTTAATGCAGCGCTGCTGGCGGCCAGCATCCTCGCGGGCAAATATCCGCAGCTCAAGATCGCGCTGCACCAATACCGTGCTCAACAAACCCAGTCCGTGCTGGACAATCCCGATCCCAGTGAACCCCCGCCCAACCCTCCTCCGCCAGCAGAGGAGGGTGCGTGAAGGTCGGGATTTTGGGCGCGGGACAACTGGGGCGGATGCTGGCCTTGGCTGGGTATCCGCTGGGACTCGAGTTCGGGTTTTTCGATACCGTGAGCGATGCGCCCGCAGGCCAGTTGGCCGAGCTTGGGGTTGGGGCTTATGACGATGAGCAGGCTCTGGCACGGTTTGCCGAGAGTTTGGATGTCGTGACCTACGAGTTCGAGAATGTACCCGTCAGGGCGGCAAAATATCTAGCCGGGCACGTCCCGGTTTATCCGCCACCCGTCGCGCTCGAGGCCGCTCAAGACCGCGTAGCCGAAAAGACTTTCTTTCAAGGTTTGGGTGTTCCCACCCCGATTTTCCATCCAGTTTTGACCAAGAACGACCTGCTAGACGGCTTAGAGCGCACCGACCTGCCTGCCGTGCTCAAGACCCGCACCCTGGGATACGATGGCAAAGGGCAATTCGTATTGCGCGAAAAGGCCGATGTGGACAGGGCTTGGGAGGCTTTGGGTGGACAGCCTTTGATTTTGGAAGCCTTCGTCCCCTTTGACCTCGAGGTCTCCCTGCTTGCGGTGCGGGGCCGTGCCGGGGGGATAGGCTTTTACCCACTGGTGGAAAACCACCACCGGGGCGGGATTCTCCGCATGAGCCTGGCCCCGGCTCCGGGCCTATCTCCTGAACTACAAACCCAGGCCCAGAGCTATGCCAGCCGGGTGCTCGAGCGCCTGGAGTATGTTGGGGTGCTGGCTATCGAGTTTTTCCAGCTTGGCGGTCAGCTCTACGCCAACGAGATGGCTCCTAGAGTCCACAACTCCGGTCACTGGAGCATAGAAGGGGCCGAGACTAGCCAGTTCGAAAACCACCTGCGAGCGGTGCTGGGCCTACCCCTCGGCTCTACCGCGTCCAGGGGCCACTCGGCGATGCTCAACCTGATTGGCCTAAAGCCCGACTTCGCGCGGGTTTTGGCTGTGCCCGGCGCTCACCTGCACTGGTACGGTAAAGAGGTGCGCCCTGGGCGCAAGGTCGGACACGTCACCGTGCGGGCGGACTCGGCGGGGGAACTCGAGGCCGCGACCCAGGCTATATCTGCACTGCTATAAAGACTGCTGCGGCAGCATATTATCGCGGTTCTCTGCTCGGGCCATCCCCAGGTTCTTTGCGACATGAACCAGCAGCCACGACCTACCCCACAACCTTGGGGCTCAACTGCCCTCTTTCCTGAAATCACTCCAGCCTCTACACTAAAACGGTGATTGTACTTGAGCAAAACGGCATTCGCTTTAACTACCGGGTGGCTGGGGTAGCTATCAAAAACGCCCAGGTTTTGCTTTGCTGCACATCCGATGGCGACTTCTGGTATCTGCCGGGAGGCCGGGTCGAACTCGGCGAAGAGTCACGGGCGGCCCTGCGGCGCGAGATGCAGGAGGAATTGGGCCTCGAGGTGGAGGTAAGCCGGATGGTCTGGGTATCAGAGAATTTCTTCGAGCAGGGTGGCAAAACTGTTCACGAGTTGGGGCTATATTACCTGATGGAGGTGCCGCTGGAGCCCAGCTCCCAGCCTTTTGTGCTTAGCAACCTAACCTTCGCTTGGTTCCCCCTGAGCCAGTTGCACGGCCTCAACCTCCAGCCGGAGTTCCTCAAGACCACCCTCAAGGCCCTCCCGGTGCGGGCCAAGCATATCGTCCGCAACGCATTCAGCGCCGAGCCACCGACAGCAGAACCCGCTTGAAACCATAAAACACCGGCTTTTGTGGGAAGATTTCATTTAGCCTGCGGCGGTACTGCTCGAGAAAAAGCGCCTGTAGTTCTGCTGGGAGATGCTCTTGATAATAGGTCAGGAGCGTGCCTTTGACCCACTCGAGGATCGCGTCGGCATCGGCCAAAACGTGGGGATATATCTTCAGCATGGCGGTGATCTCGCTCCCGCCCAGATCGAAGAACATCTGGGCATAGGTTTCTGGCAGCAGCACTGGGCTTTCCCGCCCACCCTGGGGGAAAAACTCTCGGAAGGGCTGGGCTTGGGCCAGCTCGAGGGCCAGCAGGTGCGAAGGGTGGTCGTGGTTGGCGGGCATCTGCACGGCAAGCTGCCCCCCCAGACGCAGGTGCGACCACAAGTAGGGGAATAGCCGGGTGTGGTTATCCAGCCACTGCAAGGCCGCGTTGGAGAAAATCAGGTCGTACTGGCCTTCGAGCTGAGAAATGTTGCCTTCCTCGAAGCGCAAGCCGGGTCGGACGTACCGGGAGGATGAGGCCAGCATGGCGCTCGAGCGATCTAATCCCAATACCTGCGAGCCCGGCAGTATATCTGCCAGATGACGGGTGAGTTCACCCGTGCCACAGCCCAAATCCACCACTTCTAAATCCGGGCGCACTTTGACCAAACCCAACAGGTCGAAAAATGCCGCCGCGCGTTCGGACTGAAATTTGTTGTATTGGTCAGGGTTCCAGGGCATTTACAGTTCTCCCCGGTAGCGCCCCAGCAAATCCCCCAGCGCCTCGCGCAGCAGCGCTGCCTCGGTGCGCCCCAGCCGCTCGGAAAGGGCGGAAAGCCGGGCCAGTTGGGCCTTGGGGTAGTAGTTGGACTTGAGGGTCATGCGATCCTCGACATAAATCGTCACCCGTCCGCGCCCCTCGCGCTTGGCCCGCAGTAGGGCTTCGTCAGCGGCTCCTATTAGTTCTTTGGGGTCGGAAACGTGTTGGGGAAAGCTGGCGATGCCCATCGAAACCTGGATTGGCAGCGAAACTCCTTCGCTCAGGGCGTGCTTTTTGCTGCTGAGGTAGTGGCGAATTTCCTCGAGCTGAATCAGGGCTTCCTCTGGTGTGGCTGCGGGGAACCCGGCAGCAAACTCGTCCCCGCCGATACGGGCCAGAAAGGTTCCTTCGGGGAGGCTGCCCTCCAAAGCCTTCATTACCAAGGCGATTACCTTGTCGCCGGTCTCGTGCCCATAGTTGGTGTTGATGGGGTCAAACTGGTCTATGTCGCACAAAGCCAGGGTTAGAGAGACTTTCTTGTTCCAATTGCTGAGTTGCTCGAGGAAACTGCCCCGGTCTATGGTGGTTGCTTTGGTCATAGCATCTATCACCTCCTATGTTTGATGTATATATATTGCAAGCAATATATATATGTTGTCAATAGTACAACTATATAGGCGTTATCGGTCTGTTAGACTTCTTGCCAATGGGCTTCCCCACACTCAACGTTCCACAAGTTCTTTCGCGCAGTTTCCAGCTTTTGTTACAGCATCCCATCGGGGTCTTGTGGGTGTTGCTACAAGCTTTGCTGGTGAGTTTTTTTACCCTGGGTATCTATACCGGCCCCATGCAGGTTGGACTCTATAGCGTGTTGCTGCGCTACGTGCGTAGCAATGAGTGGGCTCCGCAGGAGTTGTGGGGCAAGATGACCTCGCATAACCTCCCGGCAGGCATCGTGTTCGTGGCGATGCAGGTAGCGGTGCTCTTGGTTGGCCTGCCCATCACCAATGCCTCGGGGTTGGTGGGAGCAGCCTTTACTTTTATCGCGGCTACGGCCATCACCTTGTTGTGGTTTTACACCTTCCAGATTCTCTCCGACCACGACAAACCCTGGACGCTGGCTATCCGCGAGGGCTGGCACTTGATGGGGCGGGGTAACTGGGGGGCCCATATCCTGCTGATTGTGCTGCTCAATTTGCTCAATCTGATTCCCACCGACAGTATGGGAACCGTTTTGCAAGTGGTGATTTTGCTTATTCTGACCGGCTTCTCTACCTTAGCCCAGACCGTGGCTTACAGCAGGCTCGAGCCCGAACATCGCCAACAGGGTGCA
>JADEYI010001374.1_pt1 | contig 18905 bp, 13 predicted proteins | sample 8542331 | NCBI WGS metagenome assembly JADEYI01 (sample SAMN16510988, study PRJNA670497) | mine drainage metagenome | isolation source: biofilm near Copperflume 1 | place: Germany: Marsberg coppermine Kilianstollen | collected 2018-02
CCCGCGTACGGCCGGCAGTAGCGCCGCACGTGGCGCGTCGTCACCCAGTAGCGGCCGGCGCGCCGCACGGCACGAGCCCACAGCGCGGTCTGCCAGCGGTGCGGCTCGGTGCGATACGGCTGCATCTTCAGCAGTTCCGTGAAGCGCTCTAGGCCGATCGCCGGGTAGGCGGCCAGCACCGCCGTGCCGATGCTGCTGATCTCGGCCGAGATGCGCCCGACGGTGGCGTTGTCCGCGGCCTCGATCACGGTGACGAAGTCGTACGGGCCGAGCGTGGCGTACTGCTGGCGCACCTTCGCGCCGAGCCGCTCCGCCTGGCGCGTCACCTCACTCAGCCGGTCGGGGTCGTTGCGGATCGAGGCGCGCCCGGCGGCGGTGAGGTTCGTCAGCACGACATACGTCGGCATGGCCGGCGCTACCGCGATTTGAGCATCTGCGTGAACGCATCGACGGGGATGGCGGCGAGCGTCGTGAGCTGCACGGTCCCCCGCGCGCCCAGCTCGACCGAGATCCGCGCGACCGTCTCGTTGTCCGGCGCCTCCATGATGTTGACGAAGTCGTAGCCGCCGAGCACGGCGTACTGGTGCGTGACGCGCGCACCCATCGCCTCGATCTCGCGGTTGACCTCTTGCAGGCGCTCGGGCCGCTCTTTGAGCGTCTTGCGTCCTTCGTCCGTGAGCGTGCTGAGCATGATGTACGTGGCCATTCCGCACCTCCTCGTGCTGGAGCCTGAGACATGATCGTACAGCAGCCTGTCAAGGGGCGTCAGCAGCGCGTCGTCCGGAGCCGCGCGTCGCGGCGCCTGATCAGATGAGAGAGCAGAAGAGGCGCGCCAGCTCGGCGTCGAGCTGCGTGCCAGCGGCGCCCAGCAGGATCTGCTTCGCGTCGGCGGGAGAGACGGCGCGGCGGTGCGCCCGCTCGGCCGTCAGCGCGGAGTAGACGTCCGCCACAGCGATGATGCGCGATTCCAGCGGCAGCTCATCGCCGCTGAGCATGTCCGGGTATCCCTTGCCGTCCGGCCGTTCGTGGTGGCGTGCCACCCAAAAGGCGATCTCCTCGAAGCCGTTGAGGCCTTGCAGGATCATCTCGGAATGCGACGGATGCTGGCGCATCACCTGCATCTCCGTCACGGAGAGGATGTCGGGCTTCGACATGATCCGCGCCGGCACGCCGAGCAGGCCGACGTTGTGCAGTAGCGCCGCGATGCGGATCATCTCGACGTGCCCCTCATCGAGCGCGCACGCGACGGCGAGCTTCTCCGCCGCGTCGGCGGTGCGCCGGGAGTGGCCGGCGGTGCGCCCGCCCTTGGCGTCGGCGATGTCGGCGAACACCTCGGCGAAGCGCATCACGCGCTTGCGGCTCTTGCGGGACTCGCCGCCGGGGCGCAGCGCCTGCAGCGTCTCGGGCATATCCTCCGCATAGAGCCCAAGCCAGAACTCGTCCGACTGCCCTAGATCGAGGAGCTTCGCCACGACCTCCGGGTCGAGCGAGACGCCGACATAGCGCCCGATCGCGGGGGCCAGGCGGCGGCGGGCGGCGAGTGAGCTCGGCTCGCCAGCGATCAGCGCTTCAGCGGCATCCGCCGCGGCGAGGACGCGCGCCTCGACCGGGATCGCGTTGCCTGCGGCGCCCTGCGGGAAGCCGAAGCCGTCCCACCGCTCGTGGTGGGCCCCAATGGCCGCCCCGACCTCGTCCGGCAGGTCGAGCGTGCCGGCGACCTCCGCGCCAAGCAGGGTGTGCTGCTCGACGGCATCGACGACGGCCGAGAGGTCGGCGAAGGTCAGGTCCGCGCGCAGCTCTTCGACCGACTTGAGGGGCGCCGGGCCGAAGATGGCGTCCTCGTCGATGCCGGCGACGCGGCAGATGTCCGAAGCGGCCAGGGTGACGCCGATGTCGTGCAGGAGCGCGCCGAAGTACACCGCGTTGCGCGCCTGCGGATCGAGCGCGACCGCGTCGGCGAGCAGCGTGGCGATATAGCAGACGCGCTGCGCGTGGCCGACGGCCTTGCCTTCGGCGAGATCGAGGCCCTGACTCAGCGCGATGGCCAGCTCCGACGCCGTGAGGGCGTGCACCCGCTCGGGCCGTTGCGTGAGCGGGCGGGCAAGGTCATCGAGCGTCAGGACGGGGCGGCCCGAAGGATTGCTGTCACTGACCACAGACACTCCCGTATGGATTCGAAGAAACCGACCGGATGTGATGTCTGTGGTCAGTATCGGCATGCGGGAGCACATCCTTTCAGGTGCGCGCCCCCTGTCTGGACACCTTGGAATGCGCACAGGGCCTGCCTGCTAGCGGCCCAGGCCGATCCCGCCGGGGATGATCAGGCGGAGCCGGTAGACGCGGGCGCTCTCGATGTCGACGGTGTAGACCAGGCCATCGGGGGCCACGGCGATGCCCACAGGGTGGGTGCCGGCCCGATCCGGGGGGAACTGGAAGGTGCCGCGTTGCTTGCCGCTCAGGTCGTACGCGACGATCCGCTGGTTCAGGGGGTCCGTCACGAGGACGAGCCCCCGGTAGATCGCGATATGGGGGACCTGCTCGCCCGTGCCGCCGACGGCGGGCGTCTTCTTCGATGTCACGCCATCGGGCGTGATCACGAGCTGCTGCATCTGGAAGTCGGTGATGTACAGCGCGCCGTTGGGGCCGACGGCTACATCGGACGGCTGGACGGCCTTGATGGCGGGCGCTTCGGCCGAGATCGGAAGCGTCACGACGGCGCCGGCCGCGAGCGGCACTTTATAGATGATGCCTGCGTTCGGTGAGGCGACGTAGGCGAACTCGCCGTCGACGCCGAGGCCGGCGGCCGAGGCGAAGGCGCCGTCCACGCGGCGCAGCACGTTGCCCGCGGCATCCAGCACGAAGAGCGACCTTGTGCTCTTGTCGAGCAGGACGATGCGGCCATCGGGGGTCGTGGCAATGTCGCCGATGGCGCGCGCCGGCGTCTTCAGCGCGCGCTCCGCGCCGTCGGGGGCGAGCAGCACGAGGCGGTCGCCGGAGCCGGTGACGACGGTGCCATCAGGCAGCACGGCGACCCCGGTGGGGCGGTCGAGGCCGGCGACGGTGCGTCCGGCGATCCCCCACGACGGATCGAGCGCGAGCGTGACGAGGGCAGGCGGGACGAAGGGGCCGGCAGGCGGCGTGAACTCGTTGCCATCGGCAAGCCGCCACGCGCCGCCGGGCACGCGCAGCTCCAGCGCCCAGGCCGACGCTCCAGGGTTCGCGTACTGGATCGAGACAGTGTGCGGGCCCGCGGTGAGCGTCACGGATCCCTCGACCCGCCGCGGGCCGTGACCGCCGCCGTTGTCGACAACGAGCGCGTCGTCGACAAAGAGTTGCGCCGACGAGCTGCCTTCGAGCGCGAAGCCGTATGAGCCGGCGACGGTGGCGTCGTACACACCACGATACTCTCCGCTTCGCGTACCGGAGGGCAGCGCTCCAACCGCGAAGGGCACGTGCGTCACCTGCACCGGCGGTGCGGCGAAGTCGCTGCCCGTGCGGAAGATGACCTGGAATCCGCGCGCGCCGGTCGTCGTCGGGTACAGCAGATCCGCGGCGTCCGCCGTCTTGTCGGCGAGCGAGATCTGTGCTGACATGCGCCCTGGGCCCGCGACGCCGGCGATCAGGCGCACGCGGTGCTCGCCGAACGTGAGCTGCTGCGGCTGCGACGTGACCGTGTCGACACCCGACGCGATGCGCCGGCCGTCGATCTCGACGGCCACGCCGCCCGGCGACGAGAGCGTGATCGACATCGTCCCGGGATACGACGGCACCCAGAGGTAGCCATCCCATACCGCCGTAAACGGGCCGCCGGCGAGGTCGGCCGCCGTCCAGGTGCGCTCCGGCTGCGCGGCGGTCGTGGAGGTCGGTGGCGCGGCGAGGTCGCTCCCGGGGTGCAGCGCCATCGGCAGCGCGTGCGACGCGGCGATGTCGGATGCGGGGATGATGACCGTCGCGAAGTACGTGCGGCCAAAGGGATCGACGTCGTCGCGCCGCGAGAGATGGGGGTACAGGCGCTTCAGCGTCGGGATGATGCCGAAGTCGCGCGCATCGACGATCAGCAGCGCGTCGCGCTTGCTGCGGGGAAAGGCCAGTTGAGCGGTCGGAATGTAGAGGTGGGTGGCCTTGCCGCGCGTCAGGACGCGGACGGCCGGATGGCTGTAGAAGTCACCCGTAATGTACACGTCCTTGCGGCCGGCCTCGCGAGCCGCGAGCTGGCCGATGTCCGTATAGACGGGGGTGAAGGCGTCGTACACAGCCTGCGCGTGCGCTTGTTCGTCGAAGAACTGGTGGTAGTTCAGCGCGGCGCTGCCGCCGACCAGTCCGACCGCGACGACCGCGAACAGCGCCGCGCCTGCGCGCGTCGGCGCCAGCGCGCGGTAGAGGAACGCGACAGCGAGGCCGGCAATGAGGAATAGCGGCGGGATGGCGCCCACCGCGCGGATCCCGCTCGGGTTCTCGATGCTGATGGTGAGCGCGCCGGGCACGAGCGCGAGCACGAGCCAGCCCGCCATCGACCCTTTGCGCCAGTCGCGCACCGACCACGCGCAGACCGCGAGTCCGAGCACGAGGAGCGCGGCCGAAACCTCGTCGAGCATCGGGTGGTACGGCCAGTTGTGCCGGCCATTGCCGTCGCCGCGGACGTTCATCATATCCGCCGACGCGCGGATGTTGTGCCAAAGCGGTTCATAGCTGTGCGTGCGGTCGACCTCCCTGAAGACGTTGATATCGCGCGTGCGCGCGAGCACCTCGTCTTGGTGACGGACGCCGTACTGAGCAAGTGGCAAGAGCACGATGACGAACGAGACGGCGTAGATCGCCAGACCGGGGACGTTGCGCAGGAGCAGGCGGCGCGCCGCGATAGCGATGTACAGCAGGAAGAAGGCGATCATCACCGGCACGAAGCGAAAGCCGAGGTAGGTGTAGAGGCCGGCCGCGAGCGATCCGCCCGCCATGACGAAGGACAAGCGGCTCTTCGTCTCGAGCGCGCGGAACAGGAAGTACACGGCCATGATCTCGAACAGGGGCTGGAGCGAGGCCTCCCACGCGATGCGGCTGAACGTGACGGGGAAGCGCGCGACGGCGAGCAGCGCCGTCGCGACGAGCGCCGGCACCGCCCCGAGCAACCAGCGGGCGAGGCCATAAAAGGCCACGACGGCGGCGAGCCCCGCCAGGGCCGGCACAAGCCGGAAGGCGAACACCGTGAAGCCAAACGTCTTGAAGGACGCGATCAGCAGGTAGAAGAAGATCGTCGAGTGGCCGAAGTTGGACGTGCGCCACACGGTCAGGTGATGCCGATCGATGATCGCCAGGGCGTCGGTGCCGTTGACCGCCTCGTCGTACCAGAGGCCGGGTGGGAACTGCGAGAAGTGGTAGAAGCGGAAGAACGCCGCGAGGCCGATGACCCCCGCCAGGAGCACCAGTTCCCAGCGCAACGACAGCGTGAACGGCGTGCGCGCGGCGGGCGCCGTCACGGACCCTTCGGCGGCGCGCGCCGCCGGATGCGCGAGCAGCCACGCCGCGACGGCGAAGAGCAGTCCCGCCAGCACGAAGCCGTAGCCGACGTGGGGGACCGGCGAGCCCTGCGTGATGCCGAACTGCGTCGCCAGCGCGATGGCGACGGCGGCGAGCGCGAGCACGGCGGGGGCGGGCGCCCGCATGCGCGCTCGTGCGGACGCCCGGCGCGCGGGCGGCGTCACGGCTCCTCCGGGGCCGGCAGCGGCTCAACCGATCCTTCGGTGTGGATATCCATGTAACTCCGCGCGTGGTGGCGCGCCGGAGAAGAGTATACGGCAGCGCCGCGCGATCGACGCTAGGCGCCGGCTGCGGGCGGCGCCGCGCCTGCGGCCGTCGGCGTCTCCCGCTGCTGGAGAAGCCACAGGCGGAAGTAGCGGCCGCGCAGAGCAAGCAGCTCATCGTGCGTGCCGTGCTCGACGATCTCGCCGTGGTGCAGCACGATGATGCGGTCGGCGCCACGCACCGTCGCCAGCCGGTGGGCGATGATGATGCTGGTACGGCGCGCGGTGAGGCGCGCGAGGCTGTCCTGGATCAGCGCCTCGGTCTCGGAATCGATGCTGGCCGTGGCCTCATCGAGCACGAGCATCACTTCGGGGTCGAAGGCGACCGAGCGCGCGAAGGCGAGCAATTGCTTCTGGCCGGTGCTGAGGTTTGCTCCACGCTCGACGAGCTGGTGCTGGTATCCCTGCGGGAAGGCGTTGATGAAGCGGTCGGCACCGACGAGCCGGGCGGCATCGCGCACCTGCGCCATCGAGATCGTCTCGTCTCGGAGGCGGATGTTCTCCTCCACCGTGCCGGTGAAGATAAACGGATCCTGCAGCACGAGGCCGATGTGCTTGCGGACGTGATGCTGCCTGGCTTTCGCGACGTCGATGCCGTCGAGCAGGATGCGGCCCTGCTGGATATCGTAGAAGCGGAGGAGGAGGTTGATGAGGCTCGTCTTTCCGGCGCCTGTGGCGCCGACGAACGCCACGCGCTCGCCGGGCTCGATCCGGAAGCTGATGTCCTTCAGCACCCAGGTATCGGGGGAGTAGGCGAAGGAGACATGGTCAAATTCGACTGCGCCGGCGATCTTCGCGGGGAGATCGACGGCGTCCGGAGCGTCCTGCACGCCCTCCGGCTCGTCCATGAGCGTGAAGATGCGCTCGAGCGCGGCCATCGCCTGCTGGAGGATGTTGAAGCGGTCGGCGATCTCGCGCACGGGGTTGTAGTACATCGCGACGAGGAGGAGGAAGGCGTACAGGTTGCCGATGGTGAGTGACGAGCCCAGCACGAGGCGGCCGCCGACCACGATGATGATGCCGGTGGTGACGGCGCTCACCATCGCGACCACCGGCTCGAAGAGCGCGAACGAGCGGACGATCTCGAGATTGGCGTCGAGGAGCCGGCCGTTGTGTGTCTTGAACTCCTCGAGGTCCTTCCGCTGCCGCCCGAAGAGCTGCACGAGCAGCATGCCGCCGATGTGCTCGGCCGTGAACCCGTTGAGCCGCGCGACGTACAGGCGCTGCTTCCGGAACGAGTTCCGCATGACCACCGCGAACCAGCGCATGATGACGGCGAGGAAGGGCATGATCACGAAGGTGATGAGCGCGAGCTTCCAGTCGACCCAGAGCAGGGCCGCGGCCACGCCGATGATCATGAAGAGGTCGGCGACGATCGTGATCGCGCCCGCGGTGAGCAGGTCGTTGAGCGCCATGATGTCGTTGGTCAGGCGCGTGACGAGGCGGCCAACGGGATTCGCGTCGTAGAACGCGATCGACATCCGCTGCAGGTGGCGGAACAGCTTCATGCGGATGTCGTTCATCACCTTCTGCGACACCAGCACCATCAGCACCGACTGCGCGTAGCGGAACACGAACATCAGCGCGAGCACGCTGAGATACAGGCCGGCGATCCACGAGAGGTCGGTGGTGACGCCCTTCGAGATGTCGCGATCGATCGCCTGCTGCACGAGGAGCGGCTGCACGACTTGCAGGGCGGTCGTCGCGAGCAGCAGGACGATGGCGAGCACGACGCGCCACCTGTACGGGCGCATGTGGGTCATCAGGCGCGCGACAAGGCGCGCGTCGTAGGCCTTGCCGATGGCAGTGTCTTCCTCGTTGTAGCCGTGCATCGTCATGTCGATGCGTCTGCCCCGCCGGGCTCGTCCGCGTCCTCGACAAGCTCCTGCTCCAGGCGCTGGCGGCTGTCCAGCGTCGCGTAGGCGCCGCCGCGCGCCACCAGCTCATCATGCGTGCCGCGCTCGATGATGCGACCGTCCTCGAGCACGATGATCTGGTCCGCCCACCTCACGGCAGACACGCGGTGGGCGATGATCACCGCCGTCCGCCCGGCGATGAAGTCGCGCACACCGGCGAGGATGCGCTCTTCGGTGTACGCATCGACGTGGGAGAGCGCGTCGTCGAGCACCAGGATCGGCGCCTTGCGGGCGAGCGCGCGGGCGATGGAGGCGCGTTGCTTCTGACCGCCGGAGAGCGAGACCCCGCGCTCGCCGACCATCGTGCGCATGCCATCAGTGAGCTGCGGCAGGTCGTCCGAGAGCTGCGCGAGCTGCACCGCCTGCTCGAGGTGCTGCTGATCGACGTCCCCACCCCACGTCACGTTCTCTTCGAGCGTGGCGGAGAAGAGGAACGGCTCCTGCGGGACGAACGCGATGGCGTCGTGGAGCTGGGCGAGCGGGATGTCCCGCACGTCGTGGCCGTCGATGGCGATGCGACCCTGGCGGACGTCGTAGACGCGGGCGATGAGGTTCACGAGCGTCGTCTTGCCAGAACCGGTCGGACCGACGATGGCCAGCGTCGTGCCGGCGGGCACATCCAGGGAGATCTCGTGCAGGACAGGACGGTTGAAATAGCCGAAGCTCAGGCGCTCGAACGTGATGTTGCCGCGGATCGGCTCGACCTCCCGGACGCCGGGCGCGTCGACGATGGCCGGCTTCCGCGCCAGCACCTCCTCGACACGCGCCATCGACGCAGCCGCCTGCTGGTACATGTTCAGCGTCCAGCCGAGGTTGATCATCGGCACGGAGAGCAGGACGACGTAGCTGTTGAACTGCACGAACTCGCCCAGCGTGATCGCGCCCGCCGCGACCTCGTACGCGCCCATCCAGATCACGATGACGGTGCTGGCGCCGATGAGCACGGCGAGCATGGGCCAGATCGCCATGGAGAGGCGCGCCCAGGCGACGTTCATCCGCTCGAACTCCAGCGCTTGCTGTTCGAAGGCACGGGCCTCGTTGTCCTCCTGCACGTACGCCTTGATGACGCGTGCGCCGGAGAAGTTCTCCTGCACGAAGGTCGTGAGGTTGCCGAACTGCGTCTGGACGGCGTGGTAGCGCTTCTCGACGACCTGGCCGACCCAGACGAAGACCAGCGTGATAATGGGCAGAGGGATCGCCGCTACGAGGCCCAGCTTCCAGTCGATCCAGAGCATCACGGCGAGGCCGTAGACGAACAGCAGCAACGAGCGGAAGAGGTCCATGAGGCCGGGTCCGAGGATCTCGCGCACGGTGGTGATGTCGTTGGAGACGCGCGCCATCAGGTCGCCGGTCTGGTTGTCGTGGAAGAACTTCTGGTCGAGCGACTGGATGTGTGCATACACATCGTTCCGCAGGTCGTACTCTATACGCCGGGACGAGCCGCTGACCCAGTGACGGGTGACGAAGCGCAGGGCGCTGTCGACGGCCTGCACGCCGACGGTGAGGCCGGCGAACAGCACCAGCTCGTGGGCGGGCCTGTGCTGGCGGATGGCGTCTACCGCGAGGCCGAGGATGTAGGGGGCGGTGATGCTGGCGGCCGACGCGACGGCCAGCGCGAGCAGCCCAACGGACATCCGGAAGCGGTACCGCAGGACGTAGGGGAGGAGGCGCCTGACGAAGATCACGGGGGGAGCCTTTGACAAAAAGTTGCAGATCCCAGTGTAGGCCACGACAAAGCGGCCGCGGTAGAGTAGAATCATTCCAGCCCGTTGGGCGAACGGCGAATCGTGAGGCCCACTTCACCTGTCGCTTGACACAGCAGGGCGTTTGGCCTTATTTCATTGCCACGTTGGAGTTGGTCGGTAAGCGTTCCTTGAAGGGAGACAGCGGAGATGGCCGGAAGCTACTGGGACAGGATGACGGCGCAACGCGTATCGCGGCGGCGCGTGCTTCAGAGCGCCGGGGTCGCAGGAGCGGCGGCCAGCGCGGTCTGGCTCGTCGGCTGCGGCAAGAGCAGCAGCGGCACGACGACGCCGGCCGCAACGAGCGGCGGGGCGACGCCGGCGCCGACGAAGGCGGCAGGACTCACCTACCTCAACAACAGCGGCACGCCCAAGGCCGGCGGCACGTACACCATCGGGACGTCGGTCGACTTCGACACCTTCGACCCGCACATCTCGATCGCCGGCGGTGTGACGTACTTCCCGCGCCTCTACAACGCGGTGATCAACCGCTCGCCGGTCGACACCAGCTTCCGCTTCGATGACCTGGCGGACAAGCTCGAGCAGCCCGACGCGCAGACGTACGTGTTCACGATGCGGAGCGGCGTCAAGGTGGGGCCGAACGCGCTCGGCGTGCCCGAGCGGGACATGGACGCGAACGACATTAAGGCCACGTTCGACCGCATCAAAAATCTCAAGCAGTCGAACGCGTACGCCTTCGTCGGGCCGTGGATCGAGTCCGTCGACGCATCGACGGATGGCAAGACCTGCACGATCAAGACGCCGAAGCCGTACGGCTATTTCTTCTTCCGCATCGGCAGCCCGATCAACCTCATCGTGCCGAAGGAGCTGATCGCCACGCCGGACAAGATGAAGACGGCCTCCGCGGGCGCCGGGCCGTTTGTGCTGAACCCCGGGCAGTACACCGAGGGCCAGTTCGCGAACCTCAAGAAGAACACGAGCTACTACCGCAAGGACGACAAGAACAACAACGCCCCGCTGCCGTACGTCGATCAGATGACGGTCAAGATCATCGCCGACCGGTCGGCGCTGCGCACGGCGTTCCAGTCACAGCAGATGGAGCAGTACACGGCCCTCAACGTCGACGACAAGAACGCGCTGACGCAGGGCGGGCCCAGCTACACCGTGAACAAGGACTCGACGAACACGTTCATCGCCTTCACGATGAACCCGACCAAGAAGCCGTGGGACGACGAGCGCATCCGCATGGCGGCCATGTACGCGCTCAACCGGCAGGTGTACGTCGACCGCATCTACAAGGGCGAAGCGAAGCCGAACGGCATCGTCCACTGGTCGCTCGGCGACTACGCGCTGCCGCCGGCCGAGCTGGCGAAGCTCCAGCCGTACGACCCCGCGAAGTCGAAGCAGTTGATCAAGGCGGCGACGGGCAAGGACACCCTGGACGTCACCGTGATGTGGCCGGCGGACTCAATCATCGAGGAGCACAACCTGCACCTGCCGATCTGGCTGCAGCAGATGGCAGACGCCGGCTTTAACGTCGTGAAGGATCCGCAGGCGTTCGGCACCTGGCTGACCAACTACACGAACCTGAAGTACGACGCGAGCCTGGCGCTGAACCAGGTGTACGAGTGGGCCGAGTACGAGATGGACTTCGAAAGCCTGCACGGCCCGGCGGGTAGCGACATCTACACGATCGGCCTCGGCAAGCTGTACCCGGAGATCGAGCAGGCCATCACCGACTCGAAGGGGATCACGGACCCGGTCGCCCAGGCGACGAAGGTGCGCGACGTGCAGAAGATGATCTACGCGAAGGGGCCGATGTTCCTGCCGATCTGCACGCCGTACTCGTTCACGCTGTACCAGCCGTACGTGATGAATGTCCCGGCGGGCGTCGGCGCGGCGTCGGCCAACTTCCTGAACCGGACGTGGCTCAACAAGTAGGAGGGTCGGCGCCGGGGACGGCGCCGGATCATGCAGACCTTCATCTTGCGCCGCCTGCTCATCGGGATCGTCATCATGGTGTTCCTGTCGGTGATCGTGTTCGTGCTGCTGCACGTCGTGCCCGGCAACCCCGCGCAACTGCGCTGCGGACTGAGTTGCAGGCCGGACCAGATCAAGGCGATCGAGCACGAGCTGGGACTGGACAAGCCCTTGTTCCCGTTCGCGTTCCAGGGCAGCGTCCCGTTCGTGCACTTCGGCACGAGCCAGTACGGCGACTGGGTGAAGAGCGTCTTCACCGGCGATCTGGGCATCTCGTCGTACTACCACCAGCCCGTGACGACGGCACTGCGCCTGCGCTTCCCCGTGACGTTCGAGCTGATGGCGCTGACGATGATCTTCACGGTCCTCGTCGGCATCCCCTTCGGCATCTTCTCGGCGGTGTTCCGGAACTCGCCGCTGGACTACCTGGTGCGGGTGACGGCGATCCTTGGGCTCTCGGTCCCGAACTTCTGGGTGGCCACGCTGGTACTGGTCATACCGGTCGCGCTCTGGGGGTACTCGCCGCCGCTCGGGCGCACGATCAGCTTCATGGACAACCCGATCCAGAACCTGAAGCAGTTCGGGCCGCCGGCGGCGGTGCTTGCGCTGGCGTCCGCGGCCGGCATCATGCGCCTCGCGCGTTCGTCGCTGCTCGAGGTGATGCGGCAAGACTACATGCGCACGGCACGCGCGAAGGGCCTGCGGGAGCGCGTCGTGGTGCTCCGGCACGGCCTCAAGAATTCGCTGATCCCGGTGGTCACCGTGCTGGGCTTGCAGATGGCGGGGCTGCTCGGCGGCGCGATCATCATCGAGCAGATCTTTGTGCTCCCCGGGCTCGGGCAGTACCTGTTCCAGGAGTTGTTCTACAAGGACTTCTAGGTCGTGCAGACGATGACCATGTACGCGGGCGCGATCGTGGTCCTGCTCAACCTCGCCGTCGATGTGAGCTACGCGTGGTTTGACCCGCGTATCCGGTACTCGTGAGGGGCTGATCGTGGCGAAGGACATCGCAGTCGCTACCCCGAGCATCAGCGCCGAGCCGTTCCCCGAACGCGAGGTGGGACGCGCCGGCGCCCGGCTCCGCAAGGCGGCGACCCTCATCCGCCGGAACCCGCTCGGGTTCGCCGGCCTCGTCATCATCTTCATCCTTGCGATCGTTGCTCTCTTTGGGCCGCCGACAACGGTGTTCGGCTGGCATGTGTTTGGTCCGGGGTTCGCGCCGTACGGGCTGAACGAGTTCACGGCCGGCCAGCCCAATGAAGGCATGTCGATCCATCACTGGTTCGGCACCGACCAGATCGGCCGCGACGTGCTGAGCCGTGACATTTTCGGCGCCAAGATCTCGCTCTCGGTCGCGTTCATCTCCGTCATTGGTGGCGCCGCGATTGGCACGATGATCGGCGTCATCTCGGGGTACATGGGGGGGTTCGTCGACTCGATGATCCAGCGTTCGGTCGACACGGCCATCGCATTCCCGCCGCTGTTGCTGCTGCTGATCATCGTGCAGGCGCTGGGCCCGTCATTCCGGACCGTCGTGCTCGCGATCATGCTCGCCATCATTCCCGGCGTGACGCGTGTCGTGCGCGGCGCCGCGCTGTCCGAGAAGAACAACCAGTACGTCGAGGCGGCGCGAGCGACCGGCGCGTCGACGCCGCGCATTCTCTTCCGTCACATCCTGCCCAATGTGATGGCGCTGGCGATCGTGATCATGACGACCTTGCTGGGTGCCGCGATCCTCGCCGAGGCGTCGCTCTCGTTCCTCGGGCTCGGCATCCCGGCGCCGGCGGCGTCTTGGGGGCGCGACGTGAGCGACGCGCGCAACAGCTTCCCGATCAACATCCCGGCGGCGTTCTTCCCCGGCGCGGCGATCGCCCTCACGGTGTTCGGGTTCAACGTGCTCGGTGACGCGATCCGCGACATCGGCGACCCACGCCTGCGCGGGAGCCAGTGAGGCTCAGCGGTTAACGTTCAGACCCCGGTCACATCGGAACCCGGTGCGATACGCGGCCCCGGCGGACGCCGCACGCAACTACGTGCGCAACGAGCCGCTGGCCGCCGGCAAGCAGCCGGCAGGCCGGCGGTTGACCGGTGACCGCCGATTCCCGAACTGCGCGTCATTCTTGACCCTTCGTCACGGCTGAAGTAGGTTGGGCCGCGTCGTGCTTTCGCCGCCGGGTAAGGAGCATCCATGCCGGACGAGCCCATCTCGCGCTACTACACGTCTCAGCGGCTGAACCTCCACTACGCCGTCTGGGGCGACGAAGCCAACCCGCCTCTCCTCCTCATCCACGGCAACCGCGACCACGCCCGCACCTGGGACGGCGTCGCCGTGCGGCTGAAGCGTGACTACTGCGTGTACGCGGTCGACCTGCGCGGGCATGGCGACAGCGCGTGGGCCGTCGGCGGCCAGTACAGCCTGCCCGAGTTCGTGCTCGACGTCGCGATGCTGGCTCGGGAGCTGGGCCGTGACCCGCTGACGATCGTCGGCCACTCACTCGGCGGCGCCGTCGCGCTGGAGTACGCCGGCGTGTTCCCGGAGACGGTGCTGAAGGTGGTGGCGATCGAGGGTCTCGGCCCGAGCGTTGGTGTTCCGACGGCGGCCTCCGCGCGCATGCGACGCTGGATCGGCGACATGCAGGCGTTCGACGAGCGTGTGCCACGCCGGTATCCCTCCGTGGACGCGGCCGTGAAGCGCATGCGCGAGGAGAACCCTCACCTGACGGCCGAGATGGCGCGCCACCTCACGGTCCACGGCTCCCGTGCGGACGAGGACGGGACGCTGAGCTGGAAGTTCGACAACTACGTCCGGCTGCACTCGCCGTACGAATTCAACATCGCCGAGGCGCGCGAGATCTGGAACCAGATCCGCTGCCCGGTGCTGCTCGTCCGCGGCTCCGAGAGCTGGGCATCGGACCCGGAGGCGGATGGGAAGTCATCGGCGTTCCACGACTATCGCGCGGTGCTGGTGAAGGACGCGGGCCACTGGGTGCACCACGACCAGCTCGATGTGTTCATGGATGAGATCTGGCGGTTCTTGCGCGACGATCAGGCGTCCGGGGCCGGCGCAGCGAGCAACGCCAGCGCGCTGCCAAGGGCCTCGGCGTAGATCGCCGGGTCGGCGTGGTCGTCGAGCGCGGCGGCGATCACCGACGCATCGTCGTCCGGCAGGCTCGCGACGGTGCGGCGGTCGGGCGCGGCGTCCCACTGCTCGCGCACGTGCATGTGCCCGCTCTCGGGGTGGATGCCGACGCTCAGGAGCGCGCTCGCGGTGCGGATGCGAACCTCACGCACGGGCACGCCGCCGCCGGCGGAGCTGCGCGCGACCCTGAGCGTGACGCCGCGCGTGCCGTCGTAGAGCGTCGCCTCGATGCGGCCGCCGCTGGGGGCGAGGTACGCGAGCAAGAGGCCGAGGCGCGAGACGAGCCAGCCGGCGAGCAGCAGCGATTCGCTGCTCAGGCGCGCTTCCCCGCCGTCGATCTCGATCGACTGGATCTGGCTGAGCTGCCGGATCCCTTCGTTGCCATCGAAGAACTGCGCGATGAGTGCGCGCCACGTCGCGATGCGGCCCCAGGCGAGGTCGTAGAGCTCGAGCTCAAACTCCTGGCCCGCGCGCAGCACGTGGTCGAAGACACCCCCGGTGCCGGCCTGCCCTCCACTGTCGAAGAATACGCGGTCGGCGGCTTCGATGAGCTCCCGGCTCATGCGGTCGCCCAGGTCGGGAGCATTCATCAGCCAGATGGCCACGGGCAGCTCGGGCACGAGAAGGGCAAGGACGGCGGATGCCAGCTCTTGCTCCTGCTCGGCACCGCCGACGAGCTGGACTTCCTCCGAGCAGACGTGGCGGGCCCCGCTCGCGGAGCGCCAGAACCCGGCGGAGACCGACGCATCGATCCGCCCCTGGCCGGACGCGGCCAGAGCGAGGATACCGCGGCACGGGTAACGCTGCGGCAGCGCCCGCATCACGTTCCGGAAGCGGCTCGCGTCGACGCGCTCGTGCGCGAACGCCACGAAGTTCAGGACGCGCAGCCGGATCGAGGACTCGTCGTAGCCGGCGCCCGACGTCTCGCGCCAGATCTTCGCGAATTCGGCCTCGATCGCCCCGGGGTCGACCGAGATCGGGCGGTCTTCGAGCTGCTCGATCGCGGCTACATCCGGTGCCATTCGCGTCCGTCCTGCTCGATGAGCGTGCGCGACTCCCTGGGTTCCCAGCTTCCCGCCTCGTACAGGCGCAGCGGCGAGGCGCCGCTGCCCCAGGCGTCGAGTACGGGGGTAAGCAGCTCCCACGCGGCTTCCACGCCGTCCCAGCGCGTGAAGAGCGTCGAATCGCCGAGCATCGCGTCGAGCAACAGGCGCTCGTACGCCTCCGGCGGCTCGACGCCGAAGGACGTGCCGTAGCGGAAGTCCATGTTGACGGGCCGCACGTCCGAGCGCGTGCCGGGCACTTTCGCGCCGAACCGCAGCGAGATGCCCTCGTCTGGCTGAATGCGCAGGACGAGCAGGTTCGGCGTGGGATCCTCGGTACCCATCTGTCGGAAGAGCTGCAAGGGAGGCGTCTTGAAGGTGATGGCGACCTCGGTCGCCCGCTTCGGCAGGCGCTTGCCCACGCGCAGGTAAAAGGGGACGCCGGCCCAGCGCCAGTTTTCGATCATGAGCTTCAGCGCGACGTACGTCTCAGTCCGGGAGTCCGGCGCCACGCCGGGCTCTTGACAGTAGCCGGGCACCTGCTCGCCGAGGATGGCGCCTGCGGTGTACTGCGCACGCACCGTCGAGCGGTCGACGTCCTCGATCGGCATGATGGCGTGGAAGACCTTGGCCTTCTCGTCACGCACCGAATCGCCGCTGAACGCCGCGATCGGCTCCATCGCGACGAGCGCAAGCACCTGCATCAGGTGATTCTGCACCATGTCACGCAGCGCCCCCGACTCTTCGTAGTACCCCCCGCGGCCTTCGACCCCGACCGTCTCCGCCACCGACACCTGCACGTTGTCGACGTAGCGGCGGTTCCAGATCGGCTCGAAGATGCCGTTGCCGAAGCGGAAGACCATGATGTTCTGGACCGTCTCCTTGCCCAGATAGTGGTCAATACGGAAGATCTGGCGCTCGCGGAAGACGATGCCGAGGCTCCGGTCGAGCTTCCGCGCCGACTCCAGGTCGCGGCCGAACGGCTTCTCGACGACGAGCCGCGTCCAGCCGCCACCAGGACTGCGCGACAGGTCGGCCTCTTTCAGGTTCTGCGCGATCTCGGCGTATGCCGTCGGCTGCGTCGCCAGATAGAACAGCCGGTTGCCGCCGGCACCGTGCGCCTGGTCCTGTTTCGTGAGCCGCGCCCCGAGGCGCTGGTAGCCCGCGGGGTCGCCGAAGTCGCCATTGACGTAGTGCAGGTCGCGCGCGAAGCTCTCCCAGATCTCGTCCTGCAGCGGCTCGCGCGAGAACTTCGCGACGCCGTCCTTCATCGCCGCGCGGAACTGCTCGTCGCTCCAGTCGCGGCGCGCCACACCGACGACCGAGAAGCCCGCCGGCAGCAGCCGCTCCCGCGCGAGGTTGTACAGCGCCGGCATCAGTTTGCGGGCGGTGAGGTCGCCGGTAGCGCCGAAGACGACCATCGCGCAAGCGTCAGGCGTGCGCGGCATGCGGAGGCCGGCGCGGAGCGGGTTGAGCGGCGGGTTGGTCATGTTGTCTTGGCGTCCGCGGGCTTCACGGCGTGCCCGCCGAACTCGTTGCGAAGCGCCGCCTGCACCTTCGCACTGAAGGATGACTGCTGGCGCGACGAGAAGCGCCGCATCAACGAGAGCGTGATGATCGGCAGCGGCACGTCCTGGTCGAGCGCCTCCTGCACGGTCCAGCGCCCCTCGCCGGAGTCCTGCACGTAGCCTGCGATCGATTCCAGGCGCGGGTCGTTCGCCAACGCGCGCTCCGCCAGCTCGAGCAGCCACGAGCGCACGACAGAGCCCTGGTTCCAGAGCGCGGCGACCTGGTGCAGGTCGACATTGAACTTCGAGCCCGCCAGCAGCTCGAAGCCCTCGCCGTACGCGGCCATCATGCCGTACTCGATGCCGTTGTGGACCATCTTCACGAAGTGGCCGGCGCCGGTCGGGCCGACGTGGGCGTAGCCGTTGGGCGGAGCGAGCGTCTTCAGCACGGGCTCGACGAACGAGAACGCGTCGTCGGAGCCGCCGACCATCAGGCAGTAGCCCTCGGCCAGACCCCAGATGCCGCCGCTCGTGCCAGCGTCGACGTACTCGATGCCGTGCGCGGCGGCGGAGTCCGCGCGCCGCATGGAGTCGTGGTAGTTCGAGTTGCCCCCATCGATCAGCACGTCGCCTTTCGCCAGCAGCGGGCTGAGCTGGGCGATCGTTGAGTCGACGGGTGCACCCGCGGGCACCATCATCCAGACGGCGCGGCGCGGCGGCAGCTTGTCCACGAGCTCGCGCAGCGATGGCGCGCCCGCCGCGCCCTCAGCGACGGACGCCGCGACCGCGTCCGCGCTCAGGTCGGTCACGACCACACGATGTCCGCCGCGCAGCAGGCGCACGGTCATGTTCGCCCCCATCCGCCCGAGTCCGATCATTCCGATGTCCATGCGCTACCTCCCGCTTGCCCCGGCGGCGATCGCCGACCTCACGGCCGCACGCAGGCGCTCAAGCCCGGCGGCGACGTCCTTGCCCAGATGCACGCGGAGCGCCGGCCGGCCATGCTTCTCCAGCGACTGCAGATCGCCGATCGCCTGCGCGCGCTTGAGCTGGCCGAAGCTGAAGGGCTGCGCCGGGATCGCGATGTCCTCGGCGTCGGGCGCGGTGACCTGCAGGAATACGCCCTTCGGCGGCCCGCCTTTGTGAAGCTGGCCCGTTGAGTGGAGGAAGCGCGGGCCGTAGCCGAGCGTCGTCGCGACGCGACAGGTATCACGCACATCGGCGCGGATCGCGTCGAACGCCGCCTGCGCGGCAGCGGTCGGCTCGATGTAGGCCGTGACCGCGAAATAATCGCCCGGGGCCAGTTGCGCGAGCAGCTTCGTGAGCGCGGAGTCGATATCGTGCGCGGGATGCGCGTCGGGGCGGTCGAGCGACACCGGGCCGGCCGCCGCGTCGATCCCCTCCGCGTCGAGCGTGTGCGTACGCTCGAAACCGGCGAGCACGCGCTCCGTGTTGTCCTTCGACTCCTGGACGTTGGGCTCGTCGAAGGGGTTGATCTCAAGCACCTGGCCGGCGACGGCGATCGCGAACTCCCAGCGCATGAACTCCCGCCCGAGGTCATACGGATCGCCGAGATCGATCGTGATCACGGGATGCCCCTCGCCGAACATCGCGCCGGCGACGGCGTCCAACTCGGCGTTCTCACCGCCTTCGAGCCGCACCCGCACGAACACGCGGTCATCGCCGTAGTGCCGGGGCGTGCCGGGCGGCTCGCCGGCGACGGGCACGATGCCCTTCCCCAGCTTGCCGGTACTCTCGGCGATGAGCTGCTCCACCCAGAGCCCGAAGGACGCGATCGGCAGCATCACGAGGAACGTGCAC
>JADEYI010001375.1_pt1 | contig 18898 bp, 16 predicted proteins | sample 8542331 | NCBI WGS metagenome assembly JADEYI01 (sample SAMN16510988, study PRJNA670497) | mine drainage metagenome | isolation source: biofilm near Copperflume 1 | place: Germany: Marsberg coppermine Kilianstollen | collected 2018-02
ACATAGAGCGCGGAAATGAGAAATACGCCGGTGGATATTATCAGGGGCAGGCCGGGCATGATGTTGGAGCCGATGCCGAGCGAGGCCAGGAGTGCCAGCGCGCCAAAGATGATGATGGTCAGCACGGGAATGGTCCAGCCACCTTTGATGCGGAATGCGCGTTCGGCGTCGGGCTGCTTGCGGCGCAGGCGCAGCACGCATAGGCCCGCTACGGTATAAATCAGCGCTTCCAGCACAGCCCCGAAAAGGATGAGCACGGTGAATTGGCTCGTCATGAAGATAATAACGGCAACGACGGCGGATGAAACGGACAGAAAGATGACGGCGAAATACGGGACAGCGAAGGCTACGCTGATGCGCGCGAAAATCTGGGGAAGCGTGTCTTCGCGAGCCGCCGCGTACAGGAAACGAGAAGCAGTGGCGAAACCGCCGTTGAAGGTCATGACCGCTGTGAACAGTGTGGCAAGCAGCATCAGCCAGATACCGACCTGGCCCAACGCGGCTTTGCTCAAGAGCATTTGCGGCACAGGAGAATTGTAGATGGCCGGGCTATGCACATTCAGCAGCGCGCTAGAGGCCAGCGTGAAGAGGGCATAGGAGATACCGAGCAGAGCCAGCGCGATGAACATGCCGCGCGGGATCAGCCGGATATCGGCGATTTCTTCTGAAAGTGGCGTGACCCACTCGAAGGCCGAGAAGACAAAGACGCCGACAGCGACCGCGTTCACCAGCGCATCGGGATGATAGAGCGCGTCGAAGGGGTTGTTCAGCTGAAATCCGTTTTTAGCCAGCGCGATCAGCGAAATACCAATAGCAAATGCCAGCAGGCTGTATGTGGTGATGTCCTGTAAGAGACCGGCAATCTTGATGCCGCGCAGGTTCGCGCCAGTAGCCAGTCCGAGCAGGGCCAGTATCCAGATCAGCGAAGCCCAGTTCGGCAGGTTGAAGGCATAGGTAATGGCGCTGCCCACGATATAGCTATCGGCGGCAATCACGGTAATAATGGTAAGCATGTAGCCAAAGGTGACAATGAGCGAGAAGTTTTCGTTGAATGACTCTTTCATATACTGGCGCACCCCCGCCGCGCTTGGATAGAGGGAGTTCAATTCCGAAAAACACAGTGCGGCCAGTACCGCCAGCGCGCCAGCAATCACGATGGCGATCCAGCCCGAATCGCCCCCGACTAGCGAGGCCACTTGCACGCCGCCAAGAAAACTGATGGCGGCGTAGGCTAATCCAGTGCTGGTAGAAACGACGGTGCGGAATTTCAAGACACGACGCAAAGTGACCGGGGCATTCATGAAACCCTCCTGAGAATTATTGCAGGTGATGAATTACCTGTAGCGTACCGGAAAATTGTCTGCTTGTCAATGCATGTATCTCGATGATGTCCCAGGTGACGTGAGTCCGGTTTGCGGGACGACTTCGCCCCTCAGATCCTTCGCTACGCTCAGGATGACATGCATCTGGCCTGGTTTGTCATCTTGAGCGTAGCGAAGGATCTATTGCGGAATTCCGGTAATCATCAGATGCATTCGGGGAAAACACCATATGGTATACTAGCATCAGCCTCACTTCACGTATAGCTCTTGTAAGACGTGTCCGTAATGTGTTTACAAGTTATTAAAAACACCAACGGCCACCGGTTGTGCTATCCGGCATTCGCTACCCCATGGCGCGGCCCCTGACCTTCAGAAGGAGCATGAATGATGAGTTCGTCTGATTCTTCAGCACGGAAACCTCGAACAACCGTATCTGACTCGTTGATGCCTGAGCAGACGGCGGTTGACGTTCCGCCTCCCATAGGCGATACGCCGCCGCGCATCCTGGCGCGCGACGCGGCTGATGGGCGGCGCGGCGCAGCCTGGCGCTTGATGCTCTGGATTATGCAGAATGATCCCCGCGCGGTTGAAGCCGTGTCCTCGCTCGATGACGATCGCCTGGCGGAAAACCTGCTGGGCTTTATCGCGACTGGCACATGGGCGGGAAAGCCCTTCGTGGTGCCGGTTCCCCTGCGCACCCAGCACGCCAGGACTCGCCTGCGCACACTTTTCCTGCCCGGTTCTGGTATTGAGTATGAACGCGCTGAACGTGTCTTGCTGGCTCATGCGCACGACAAACAACCCGCCATGCGCGAGACGGTTGCCCACACCCTGGGCATCATTGGCAGCCCATCCGCGACTTCCGTTTTGATCGATGCTCTCAGTGATGCAGCGCCATCTGTGCGCTTGCAGGCCGCCAAAGCGTTGGGAAGGGTCGGCGACGCGGAAGCCGTGCCCATCTTGCTCAAAGCCTTGCGCGGAGCGGATGAGCAAATGAGCAGCCAGATTTTTGCCTCGCTTGTCAGGCTGGGTTCGCTGGCTGTTCCCGCTTTAATCTCGAAGAGCAAGAGCAGCTCGGCGCACATACGCTGGAATTGCGCGCGCGCCCTGGGGGAAATACATGACCAGCGCGCTTTGCCAGTGTTGGTGGATGCGCTGCAAGACAATGATCATTCGGTTGCATGGATGGCCGCCAAAGGGTTGACGCAATTCGGCAAAGATAGCCTGAAGCCGGTACTGGAGTTATTGATAAGGGCGTCGATGACACCCTGGTTGGCCGAGACTGCTTCCTATGTGTTTAATAGTTATGCCCGGCGCAACGCCGAAGCTAAAGAGATACTTGAACCCTTGATGCAGCGGATGCGCGAGTCCGGTTTTCGTGTAGGCACGTCGGTCGCAGCACAAAAGACGCTGAAACAACTGCAAGCGGCCGGTATCATAGAAAGTGGCTGATGCTTTAATGGCGCATAAACTCACCGGAGACAGAATTCTATGTAAACGATGCGCTCTCATTCTTGTTTGTGGCTAGTAGTTGCACCGATGTGACTAATAGCCATAACACGCTGGCTGCGATGTACATACGCTCGCCGATGCCTACCCAACCGATGGTTGTTAGCAAGCCGAACGCTACCAGTGCCAGCACGATGGTTACTGCCAGTACACAGGCAGGACGGTGGAACGATTGCCAGCGCACGTCCGTTTTGTAGCAACTCGCCAGGACGAATGCGGCTATCATCACACTCAGAAAAGAGATGCCGGCACCGGTCCAATGGATTATCGCTGTTGCTGTTCCGGGTGGATGAAGCGACTTGACATCGCCTGGAAAGATGCCCGTCACCACTAGCCCAACCCCTGCCAGGCTCAACAGAAGCACACTGATACATGCACTTTTTGAGTTTGTCAGCGACAGGGCAAGCCCCAGGGCCAGGGCAAACTCACTTAAAGCCAGCGTGAAAAAAGCAGAGATCATAAGAAAACCAGAGGAGCCAACAGCATAATTGCTTATTGCATGACTGACGGGGTTTAATTCGGGTCGAAGTACATGTAAGACCACAACAGCTACGACAAAATACAGGATACCCCCGATGGCAACAAGCGCTAACAAGGTGCCTTGTTTTAACTGTGTGCTTCCTGAAGAAAAGACCGCATTGCGTTTGAAAGGTACCTGATTCACCGGGAGAATCTCCTTCGTATAAGAGGCGAACTCTCTGCTTCTCTATTCTATCACACTACTTGTATGGAGTCAGATGATGAGACTGGAATGATGATTTGATCTGCTTATAGCCAGTGTTTTATACTTTCAGCACTATCAATTTTACCGTGATGCCAGGTGAGATTCGTTGGCCTGGAGAAAGCCTGTCTGCGTATGATGTATGATGTATGATGACCTGCTTGCCGGTCAAAACAAAGCCTGTTATGAGCGCAGTTTGAGAAAGACCGCACAGAGCATCGAACTGGTCACAGTGGCGTCTACAGGTATTTTTATATGGCGCATCTATGGGTTGAGATCTACTGTCCGTTACCTGGTTGGTCTCATACTGGCATTGATGGCTCAACGCCTATTCTTAGGTGCAATGGGGCGTAAAACCGGCACCAAACAGGCGTCGTTGGCTGATGTACTGACCCTGTGTCGAGCCTCAGCAGGGTCAGTGCTGGCTGGACTTGTTGCTTCAGGCATTCGAGACCGCACAGGGAGCGCTGGTCGCATAGGCTGGTCGCTGATTGTGCTGGGGGCAACAGCTTCAGACTGGCTCGATGGGCCACTTGCTCGCCGGGTCGGTGCGACACGATTGGGCAGCGTGCTTGATATCGAGGCGGATTCCTGGCTCACGCTGTGGTCTGCCGCCAGCGCAGTAGCCTGGGGAGATCTGCCGCGCCTGTGTTTGCTGCCCCCCGTGCTCCGCTACCTGGACCCTCTCGTCGATTTGCAGCGCGGCAAGCTCCCACAGGGAGGAGGTCCCTGGTGGGGTCGCCTGACTGGTTCAGGCCAGATGGTACTTTTTCTAACCGCTCTTGCTCCCATCGATTGGCGATGGCGCAAGCGGATTCTTGTCCCGGTAGCATTACCTGTGAGCAGCGGACAGGGTATAGCGATCATCGTCCTTCTGGCGAGGAAGATACGGGCTAAATAGTCTGTCCCGGCTTTATCGCAACCACTTCGACATCTTGCAGGCCGAGTGAATGCAACGCATCGCTTAACGCGGCGGGTGTGCCGATCAGGGCCGGGAAGGTGCCGTAGTGCATAGGGATGACGTGCTTGACGCCCAGCATACGTACCGCTATGGCGGCTTCGCGCGGCCCCATGGTGTAGAAGTCGCCGATGGGCAACAGGGCTACATCGGGCTGGTAGAGTTCGCCGATGATCGCCATATCGCTGAAGGCGCAGGTGTCGCCCGCGTGATAGAGCTTGAAGCCGTTCTCGAACTCGACTACGAAACCGACGGGTTCGCCTCCATACGTGCCATCCTCGGTGCTGCCCGAGTGGATGGCGTGCGTCATGCTGACTTTGATACCATCGACGTTGATGGTGCCGCCTTTGTTGAAACCAATCGTATTTTCGATGCCCTTTGACTGGAGCCAACCGGCCAGTTCCACCATGGCGGCTACCGTTGGTTTCGTCGCTCTGGCAATGCTCACCGCGTCGGCGACGTGGTCGAAGTGGCCGTGCGATACCAGCATCAAGTCAACCTTGTCGATGGTTTTCTGGTCGGCCGGGCAAACCGGATTGTTCACCCAGGGATCAATCAGGACGACTTTGCCACTCGGGCTGGTGATCTTGAAGGTAGCGTGTCCCAGCCAGGTAATGCGTACTCCATTGGTTTGCATGTGTGGTTCCTCCTTGAAAATACTTGTCACTTTGCCGCTTTATACGGGTAGTGCTGAGTCCGACGCCCTCGTTGCACTCGCGCAATCCAGGTGTGCTGAGCTCCCGGTCCGGGCGAATCTTGTGGGTGACTTTCCATAGGTCCTGCCATAGCTTCGCCGTCGAGAGCCGGCCCCAGAACCAGTATCCATTATAAACCTTGTATACAATAAGCCCCGGTTCGAGTAATAATTAGGAAATGTCGCGCCGAGAACAATATCTGCACGCATAAAGCTCTCTTCCCTTTTACTGTTAATACGTTGTCGTGTCACAGTAGCGACGCCCCTTGCGGGCGTCCCGTCGCGGTTCTCCTGTAGCAGAGCTGGCTAACGGGTACGGGACGCCCGCAAGGGGCGTCGCTACTGTTTAGCCTAATACGCCCGATTCGTAGCGGGGGCGTATTTCTTTCCCTGTGGTGAAACGGTCGAAGGCGAAATGCTGCATATCCACTGGCTTCGTTCCGGTCAGGATAAGTTGCGCCATCCATTGCCCGACGACGGGGGAGAGTTTAAAGCCATGCCCGCTGAAGCCAGCCGCGCAGTAGAGTCCTTCGTAAGCCGCCAGCCGGTCAAGGATGGGATGGAAATCGGGCGTATCGTCGTAGATGCCGGCCCAACTGCCGCGAGGAACGGCGCGGGTCAGCGCTGGAATGCTGCCTCCTGCCAGGGCGCGATAGCGGGCAATCTCTGTTTCGGTCAAGCCCTGGGAGTAGGCGTCCGGGTCGCTGGCGGTGAAGACGTTTTCCGCCGAACCAACAAGCGTGATACCGCCAAAATCGGGGCGCAGGTAAATCTGGCGCGTCAGGTCGAGTCCAACGGCGTGCATTCCGTGGCGTCCGCCGAAGTCGTTTGGGCGACGCAGCGCGAGCATGGGGTGACGAGTTGCTGTAATGGGCAGTGGAATGCCGAGCGGTTGCGCCAGCGCGCCACTCCATACGTTGGCTGCCAGTACTACTATAGGTGCCTGGATGTCGCCCTGCGAAGTTTGTACGCCTGTGACGCGCTCGCCAGTTGTCAAAATACGGTTGATGGTAACGCCCTCGCGGATAATCACGCCGTGATGACGCGCGCGTTGCGCGAAGCAATACATCGTTGCCATGGGGTCTGCCACGCCCGTATCTGGTTCGTAGCAGGCCAGCGCCATGCCCGCGCTGCTGAAGCCTGGCGCGACCTCGCTGATCTCGTCCGCGCTAATAATGTGTGTAGTGACACCCTGTTCCTGCTGCATCCGCACATTGGCGCGCAAGGCATCGACTCCTGCTTCGTCGATCATCACCACCATACCGGTTGTGACGAAACCGCAATCGCCGCCCACGCGATCATCGAACTGCTGAAAAACAGCCAGGCTCTCTTTCGCCATGCGGGCGGTAAATTCGTTGGAGTAGTGTTGCCTGACGATTGCTCCTGAGCGTCCTGTGGTGCCGTTACCTAGCCCCTGTCTTTCAAGCAAGATGATCTTACCATTGCCCTGCCGGACAAGATGATAGGCGATGCTCGCTCCCATCACGCCACCGCCAATGATCACAATATCGGCCTGTTCAGTCATGATGGCGTACTCCTTTGCTCGTAAAATGCGGACATCATGTGTGATGAGCGAGGACTTGCCCCCGCCCTGGCTCACTATCAGAGTATCAGCCTCCTATAGAAACTGCAAGGCTGCATGGTGGGGAATAAATATGCCGAAACTGACGTTATAAGGTTAGTGCTAGTAAAAGGTAAGCTCCAATGTCGTAGCTCCTGCGGGCATCACTATTTCCCTGGCTTATATTCAAAATGAACCCTTGTGTTTGGGTGTTTTCAAGTAACAAGCAATAGAGGTGAAAAACATGGGTGAAGCATCCCGCGAAATCATGCGGCAGGCTCGCAAACAGGTAGAAGAATGGACCCCTGCCCACGTGCATGAGGCCCTGGCTGAACAGCACGAAGCTGGCAGCGATGGACAAGATATTGTTTTAGTAGACGTGCGAGAAAAAATAGAATGGAACGAGGGCCATATCCCCGGCGCGATCCATGTGCCGCGTGGCTACCTGGAATTGCAAATAGAAGAAGCGGTTCCCGATAAGTCAAAGACGGTGGTGCTGTATTGCGCGGGCGGTGTGCGTTCGCTCATGGCCGGCAGCACCCTCAAGCAGATGGGCTACCCAAACGCCATCTCCATGTCGGGTGGATTTGGTCAATGGAAGAGCGGCGGCTTGCCGTTTGTGCAGCCGCGCACTCTGACCGAGGCGCAGAACAAACGCTACAGCCGCCATTTGCTGGTACCCGAGGTGGGCGAGCAGGGCCAGTTCAAACTGCTTGACTCGAAGGTATTGTTGATTGGCGCGGGCGGGCTTGGCTCTCCGGCTGCCTACTACCTTGCGGCAGCAGGCGTCGGCACGCTGGGCATCATCGATGCTGACGTGGTAGATGAAAGTAACTTACAGCGGCAAATTCTCCATAACACCAAACGCATAGGCCAGTATAAAGCCGATTCAGCGCGGGAAACGATCGAGGCGCTGAACCCCGACGTGAAGGTAGTGACCTATATTGATATATTGGACGAGACCAACGTGGCGCGTATCATCGCTGATTATGATGTGATTCTTGATGGCACCGACAACTTCCCTACCCGTTACCTGTTGAACGATGCCGCTCTGCGCGCCAATATCCCGGTTGTGCATGGGAGTGTCTTTCGCTTCGAAGGCCAGTTGACGGTCTTTAAGCCATATGATGGTCCATGTTACCGCTGCCTGTATCCAGAGCCGCCCCCGGCCGCGCTGGCTCCAAGCTGCGCCGAAGCTGGTGTGCTGGGCGTTTTGCCCGGTATCATCGGGCTGCTCCAGGCGACCGAGACCATTAAACTCTTACTGGGCATCGGTGATCCACTGGTTGGCCGCTTGATGACGTATGACGCCCTGGCAGGCGAATTTAGCGAATTGCGGCTGTTCCGCGATCCCAATTGTCCGGCCTGCGGCGAACACGCCCACCTGGATAACTTGCCAACATACTCGGATGTGTGCGCCATGCCGGTGCGGGCGTAAAATTTAGGAGGATAGCAAATGGCAAATGTTCGTCTCGCGCCTGTATTGCGGGCTTCGGTTGGTGGATCGAAACAGGTGACTGCCTCTGGTAGCAACCTGACAGAGGTGCTGGCCGATTTGTATGCGCGTTTCCCCGCCTTAAAAGAGCAGATTCAGCCGGAGGAGAGCCTCAGTCGCTTTATTAATGTCTATGTCAACGACCAGGATGTGCGATACTTACAGGGGCTGGAGACCAGCGTTGGCCCCAATGATACCGTCATCTTGCTGCCTGCGATGGCGGGCGGTCGCTAAACTGACCCGTCAGGGGGAAATATTCTATGCTGTACACTGGCATCCTTGATACCATCGGAAATACGCCACTGGTTGAACTGAAAAGTTTCAGTCCGCGTCCCGGTGTGCAGATTTTCGCCAAGTTAGAGGGCGCCAATCCTTCCGGCAGCATCAAAGATCGCATCGCTAAAAAGATGATCGAAGAGGCCGAGGCTAGCGGGAGGCTTACTCCCGGCGCAATTCTGCTGGAACCGACCAGTGGGAACACTGGTATCGCGCTGGCGATGATTGCGCGTGTCAAGGGCTATGGATTTGTGGCGGTCATGCCCGGCAATGTGACGCAGGAGCGGCGGCAGATGCTCGAGTTATACGGTGCAAAGATCGTCTATTCCGATGGCGCGCTGGGCAGCAATGGCGCGGTAAGACTGGCAAAAGAACTGGCCGGTAGCGATGATCGCTATATCATGCTGTACCAGTATGGCAACGACGCGAACCCACGCGCTCATTACGAAGGCACCGCCGTTGAGATCATCCGAGATCTGCCTGACCTGGATGTCTTCGTGGCAGGTCTGGGGACGGGCGGCACGCTGACCGGCACTGCCCGGCGTCTGAAAGAGTATAATCCAGCCATTAAGATCGTGGCTGCCGAGCCGTTGCAGGGCGAAGGCGTGCAGGGGTTGCGCAGCCTGGAAGATGGCTTTGTGCCGCCAGTGTTGGACCAATCGCTGCTCGATAGCAAAATTCTGGTGTCCGCCGCGGATTCGATTCGTCGCACGCGCCAGTTGAAAGACCAGGAAGGCATCTTTGCCGGACCATCCTGCGGCGCGGCCCTACACGCGGCCTTGCGTGTTGCATCCAGCATGGAACGCGGTAAAATTGTGGTGATTCTTGCCGACGGCGGCTGGAAGTACCTCAGCGAAGACCTGTGGACACGTGATATAGAACAATTGGAAGACGATCTAGGGGGCATATTATTATGGTAGCTGGCGAACCATTTGTAGCGCGTATTCCCCAAAAATTGTATGATGAGATGGCTGCTCATATCATAGCAGGCTATCCCAATGAAGCCTGTGGCGCGTTGGGTTGCAAAGATGGTCAGGTGGTCAAGCACTACCCGACCGCCAACGCCGCCGGGCAGCCCGACGATTTCTCCATTATCGCTCCCAACGATCTGCTCGACATCTTCGATGATATCGAAGAGTACAACGGCGAGATGATCTACTATCACTCCCACCCCGTCAGCGAGGCTTACCCTTCGCGCCGCGACAAAAACTACGCGAAGCTCAGCAAAATCCAGTACATCATTTTCTCCCATCGCTTCTATCCCGAACCACCCTATGCGCGAGTCTTCCTGGTTCACGATGATGATACAGTGACAGAAGGTAAGATCGAGGTTGTGTAGGCAATTATCCCCAATTGTCTTGCAAATTTGAACAAAAGACCGCATAATAGGGTATATATTTGCATGTAGCAGAGAGGAAGGATTTAAGAAGATGAATGACGAATCTGAAAGCTCACGACCTCATTACTCCTCACCATTTGACGCTATCCAACATCTGGACGAACACTTGGGCGAATATTGGAGCGCTCGCGAACTCTACAAAATTCTCGGTTATACGGAGTGGAGAAACTTCAATAATGTCGTCATTAAAAGGGCGATGAAAGCCTGTGAAGAGAACGGACGGGCCGTTTCGGATCACTTTGTACAATCATACAAGGCGATCGCCGGAGGAAAAGGGGCGAAGCAGAATGTGTCTGATGTGCTACTTTCCCGGTATGCAGCATATTTAGTCGTGATGAATGGCGATCCAAAAATGCCAATTGTGGCGATGGGGCAGGAATATTTTGCAGGGCAGACGCGCCGCCAGGAACTGGCAGCCGCGCAGGCTGATGCAATTGAATTACTTCCTGAAGATCAGAAACGCCTCTACCGGCGCGCGGAAGTCTCTATCCAAAATGTCCAGCTTTCTGTCGCAGCACGGCAAGCCGGTGTGATTACTTCGACTGACTTTTCGACCTTTCAAAACCATGGCTACAGGGGTCTCTATACTCTTACAGAAGATCAGATTCATGCCAGAAAAGGACTTCAGAAAGGTGAGCATATCCTTGATTGGATGAATAGCGACGAACTGACCGCGAACGCTTTCCGCGCTAGCCTCGCCAGACAGAAGTTAGAACGCGAACAGATTCAGGGCAAGGAGAACGCGAACCAGGCACATTATCAGGTTGGACAAATTGTACGCCAGGCCATAGCGCAGGCGGGTGGAGCTATGCCAGAGGAGATTCCCACACCAGACAAGAGTATCCTGCAACTGCAAAGCGACGAACAAAAGCGGCTGCAACGAAGTCGGCAGCCATCGCTCTTTGACGAACCCGCCAATGGTGAAACGCCACCGGCGGGGGACGAGTCATAAAAAGTAAGAGAAATGAAACATATCTAATCTGTGGATAATTTGCAAGCCAACTAGCCAGAAACCACACTGCAACCTCGTTTATTACAATCAGGGAAGAATCACAGGTCTGCCGGGCCTGGGGAGAGCCTGTCTAAATTATCCTGTTATTTATGGATTTGCTGGTATTTGAGGTGCTGGTTGCAAGATATTCATCAAACGACGCTTCCTCTGGGGAGTATTTTACGCGAACGGTACAGGATTGAAGGGCTGCTTGGCAAAGGTGGCTATGGGTCTGTATACCTGGTGCGCGATTTACGGGTCAGGGGCAACTTGTTTGCTTTGAAAGAGACCAGTAACCCCAACAGGAAAGATCAGCAGCGTTTTCTCTTCGAGGGCGAATTACTCAAAAAGCTCGATCATCACGCGCTGCCGCGTGTATATCGCGTTTTTGATGATGACTCCCGGCAGCGCACCTATATGCTGATGGATTATATCGAAGGACCTAACCTGGAGGCGTTGCGCCGCCAGCGCGCTGACAAGCGCTTTACCCTTTCTCAAGCCTTGATTGTGCTGGCTCCTGTTGTAGACGCCGTACAATTTCTGCATAGCCAGCAGCCGCCAGTATTGCATCGCGATATCAAGCCCTCCAATATTATTGTACCTTTGTCGGGCGACGACACCGTACTGGTAGATTTTGGCATTGCGAAGGAATTTGTGCCGGATGGCACCACGACAGCGTTTCGCACCGGCTCGCCCGGTTTTGCCGCGCCTGAACAATATAGTCGCGGCACCAGTACGCGCAGCGATATCTACGGGCTGGGCGCGACCATGTACAATTTGCTAACCGGTACGCTTCCTACTGATGCGCTTGATCGCATGACGAAGACCAGCAGCGGTGAGCCTGATCCACTGATCGTCGTGCATATGCTCGCTCAGAATATTCCGCAGGACGTTTCAAAAACCATCGCGAGGGCGATGGCTTTGAACAGCAACGACCGTTTCGCCACCGTCGAGCAATTCTGGCAGGCATTTGACGCGCACGAGGGTTGGAAACCATTGCGCAGTCCAGAAGCCGCATTATCCACGTCAAATAAGGAACCAGTTACCTCCGTTCTCGCCAGCAATACCCCCATTCCAGGCAATGGTGCGGCACCAGAACGTAACCGCCTGCGCCGCTTCCGGTTCTCTGGTAGGCTGCTTTTGATCTTGCTGGCGGTATTACTTGCCGCAGGCTCTTTCGCAGGCACATTCTTTTACCTGCGAGGGCATCCGAGCGCCAACGCGGCCTTGCCTACTGCTTCGGCAGGCGTAGCAACGGTGCAGAATTCTCCCATATCTCTCGCGACAAAGGTACCGACGGTGATAGCGATTTCCCCAACGCCCGGAAATACCCCTTCGCCAACAAAGCAGCCGGTAGTTGTACCGTCTGTTCAATCCACATCGCCCCCACCTCCACCCCCGACGCCTCGCCCAACTACAACGCCCCGTCCGACGCCGTCGCCCACGCCTGTTCCCTATCCCAAAATCGGAGGCACCTATAACGGCACTATCAACAATACAACGGCGGGTATCATTACAGGTATGTCACTATCTATCCAGCAGAAAGTCGGCCAGGGTGCGATTAGCGGCTACTTTACCGTCAATCCTGCTCTAGTAGGCAATGGTAATTTCACCGGCACGGTAAATACCGTGAAGTATGTACAATTCACGGTGCAATCATACAATGGCAATGCTCCGCTGTATTTTTGGGGCTGGGTGCAAGCTGATAGCAGCCTGCTGGGCAACTATTGCAGTGTGAATTCGCGTAATCAATGCGACCCCAATGCGGGCGGGTCGGGAACATGGCATGTCGCGCCTACGTCGCAGCCCGCCCTTGACGGGTTCCATTCATTTCGCTTATAATATAGTTAGAGTATCGAAATGATTATGGAGAGGGTATTTGATAGATGGTTCGGCATGAGACTGAACTAACGGCTGCGCTGCTTGACATCACACCAAAACTGGTAAGACGGCTGCGGCCTGATATGCCCGCGGATGACGAATCGCCGGCTGATCCAACCTGGCACGAAGTTGTTGCATTGCGAGCAACTCCTGGTCAACTGACCTTGCTCTACACGCTGGTGGAGCGTGAGCGCTGCACGATGCAGGAACTCGCCGAAGAACTGGCCGTTGCGCCATCTACTGCAACCGCTATGGTCAAACGCCTCGTCGCGCAGGGATATATCGAACGCAGCCACGATGATGCCGACTGGCGCACCGTATGGGTGCAGCCTACAGAGACCGGTAAGCTGGCAGTAGATATCTACCAGCAGGCGCGCCTGCGCTCGCTGCACTGTCGTTTGAAATATCTTAGCGACGAAGAACGTGCCTCCATACAGGCTGCCTTACCCGCCCTCTATCACCTGATCGAAGGAAAGAAATTAGAAGAAGGATCGCGATGAGTTCCACCCGTTCTACTCCCAACAGTTCCACAGGTATACCAGAAGAAAGGCTGTCTCCTGAAGCTACCGCAGAACATAAGAATGGCTATCAATGGACGGCGCTTTCTGTGACAACGGTTGGGGCGCTGCTGGCCTCGATTCAGGGTTCGGCGCTGCTCATCGCCCTGCCAAATATCCTGGCAGAACTGCACGCTACGTTCCTGACGATTATGTGGGTACTGCTCGGTTATTTGCTGGTACTTACCGCGCTTACCCCAGTTATCGGACGCCTGGCGGACATCTTCGGGCGTAAGCGGCTCTACAATGCCGGGTTTATCGTCTTTACCACAGGCTCGCTCATTTCAGGACTGGCGCAGCCGCAATTTCACGGCGGTGATCTCATCGTGGGGCGCGTCACTCAGGGCCTGGGAGCATCTTTGCTCGTTACCAATAGCACAGTAATCGTTACCGATGCGTTCCGCAAAGGCCAGGTCGGGCTGGGACCTGGCATTAACCAGATCGCGGGCGCGGCTGGTTTCCTCGTCGGTCCCATCGTGGGCGGTCTGTTGACGGAGATATCCTGGCGCTGGGTTTTCCTCTTCAATGTTCCGCTGGGTATCTTTGGCGCGATCTGGGGAATCTGGCGGTTGCGCGAACCGGTGCGCCCGCGCGAACGGCAGCCGTTAGACTGGTTCGGAGTCATTTTTCTGGCTGGTGGCCTGGCTGGACTGCTGCCAGGATTAAGCTTGCAAGCTTTCCCTATTCTGCCTGCCGCGACCACGACTACCATTTTAATCGCCGGTATTGTATTCCTTATCCTTTTCATCGTGATTGAACCGCGTATCAAAGTGCCCCTGGTGCAACTGCGCCTCTTCCGCAGTCGTCTTTTCGCGCTGGCAAACCTGAGCGGTCTGCTCAACGGCATTGCGCGTGGCGCGGTGCTATTCCTGTTGATCTTTTTCCTGCAAGGCCCCTATGGACAGGACCCCTTGAAGGCAGGTTTGATGCTCATTCCTTTTGGGGCCGCATTTATGCTGGTCGGTCCGCTCAGTGGGCGTCTCTCAGACCGCATCGGCTCGCGCATCCTGGCTCCCATTGGCCTGAGCATTTCGGCGCTGGCGCTCTTCGCGCTCACCACCATCGACCAGCATACCCCGTACTGGTTGCTGGCAATCTTCATGGCGGTAATGGGCGGCGGTTCCGGCTTCTTCGTCTCGCCCAACACTAACGCCATCATGAGTTCGGTGGAACCTTACACTCGTGGGGCGGCGGCAGGCATCCTCAACATGCTCAACAACACCGGCCAGATGCTCAGCATCGCCATCGTTTTCCCGCTCGCGCTCAGCAAATTGCCCTTTGGCGCGGTGCAGCAGGTCTTCATTACCGGCGGCGGCATGGGAAGCTTTTCCTCGATCATCCCAGTGTTTTTGTCGGGATTGCACGAGGCTTTCCTGATCTCGTTCATATTGAGCGTCATCGCTGCGATTGTGGCAGCGCTGCGGCCTTCGCATGGGACGCGATTGCTTGGAGATGAAGAGGCGGCTTAGTCCTGGTGAGATTGCCCTTCAGCTATGATTTCCTGGCAAAGAACAATGCACTCACTACAAATGTTCGTCCCCTGGGGACCGATGGTCAGGTGTTGCACCTGCCGCTGCTTTTTCCCACAGAAAGAGCAGCGCAGCTCTTGCTCCTCCTGTGGCTCATCGGGTGCTTTGCTAAATGCTGCAACGCATTCGTCACACACATAGACATCTCCGGGTCCGGCAATCAGACGCTGGACCTGGTCTTGTTGTTTACCACAAAAGGAACATATGCGCACAAACTGCTTGTGCTCGTTAAGCACCTGCATGATTTGCGCTCGCACTTGCTGCAGGCTGAGGCCAAAGCTTTCCAGCACTCCTGCGCCTATGCCCTGGCCCTCCCTAATTAATCCTAACAGCAGGTGTTCGGTTCCGGTGTAATGATGATTGAGGCGTCGCGCTTCATCGACGGCCAGCTCGATTACTTTTTTGGCGCGTGGAGTCAGACCAATTTCACCCGGTACGACGCGGTCTCCACGTCCGATGATAGATTCGACCGCGTTACGAACCTTCTCAAGATCGACTCCCAGACTCGTGAGGACTTTGGCGGCAACACCTTCACCCTCACGCACAAGGCCGAGCAAAAGATGCTCGGTGCCGATGTAGTTGTGCTGGAGACGTTGAGCTTCTTCCTGGGCCAGGCTCAAAACTTTCCTGGCTCGCTCGGTGAACCTGTTAAATCTGTCGCGGTCGTTCCTCTTTCCACGGGAACCAGTTCTCAGGCGACCACAACCCATCAACCTGCCGATATAGCGAATTATTCCATCTATTGTCATCCTCGTATCCTTTCCGATTACCCGACCAGCGTCAACTGGTTACTCCTGGTCTCCACTCGCGTACCACATACGCGCTCAATACGTTCTATGAGGGATGGCTCGCTCCATCGTCTGCGTCCGGGTGTGCGACTGCGATCTGCCAGCGCGTGCAATCCGCTGCATACGCGACCGCGACCCAACCATAGCACGATTAACGTATCCGCGTGAAAAGCCAGGGAACGCGCCTGCATATGCGACAACCATAGGACGCCCGCAGCGAGCAGCAGAGCAACGGGAAATCCGACCAGTGGCATTTGGCGCAACCAGAACAAGATGAGAGCTACATCCAGAGGAGGGCAAAAGGTTCCGAACATCCCTTTTCTGGCGTTAGAATATAGTAATCTCTACCAAATTATGCTAAAATCGCCACGAGTTCAGATAATGAGATTTCACTGGACAAGGAGACCCTGGATTTGACGACGCATGATAGACGCTACGTAATCATAGGTAACGGTATTGCAGGCACCACTGCCGCGGATGTATTGCGTAAGAACGACCCAAATTGCAGCATTCATATGCTGACGAATGAACCCTATCCACTCTATAACCGGGTATCTCTCCCGCGCTTTTTGCAGGGCGTGATTGTAGAGCAGAAGGTGATGATTCGCGATTTTGCCTGGCACGAGCAGCGCAATATTTCGTTGATTACCAATACGATGGTGACACAAGTCAATACAGATGAGCGGGTAGTGACAACCGGAGATGGGAAAAGCTATCCCTACGATGCGCTGCTGGTTGCCACCGGGGGGTGGGCCAATCCGTTGAAGGTGCCGGGTGCGGTCGATACGAAGCATATTTATAACTTTGTCACGCTCGATGATACAAAGACCATTATTGCGCGTATGCTGGAGTCGCGTACCGCGCTCGCCTACGGGGGCAGTTTTATCTCATACGAACTCTGCGATGGTTTCGCGGTACGCAAGCTGCATACGACGTGGATGATGCGCGGCCCGTTCTGGCTGCGCAACTCGCTTGATCCAGAGGGCGGAGAAGTGGTGGATACCATCGCGCGCAAGTTCAATGTAGATGTTATTCACGGAGATGAAATCGAGTCGGTTGTGCCACAAAATGGCGTTCCAAGCTACGTGAAAACGAAGCAGGGACGTGAGATTCAGACGGATATGATCGGCGTCGGACTGGGCATCACCTTGAATACGCAACTACTGTCCGGTACTCCGGTTGAGGTGCGTAACGGCGTAGTCGTCAATGAATACCTTGAAACCAGTGTGCCGGGCGTGTTCGCGGCAGGCGATGTGGCCGAATTTTATGATGTGCATGCCGGTGAGTATCATACCATGGGAACCTGGGATAATGCGATGGCGCATGGACGTATCGTTGCCGCTAACATGGCGGGTGGTCGTGAAGCCTATGTTGATGTGCCGACCTACACCAGCCCCTTATTCGATGTCAATATCGCGGTCGTTGGCACGGCGGAGTCGAACAATCCCGAACTGCGCAGTATTGCGCGGCGCGAGCCGGGCGAGAAGGGCAACGAAAACTATCGCAAACTCTTCTTCCGTGAGAATAAACTGGTGGGAGTGTTAATGGTCGGCAGTCCCAAGGGTCGCAAAAAGCTGGTCGAAATTGTCAAAAACCGGCAGGTTATTGAATCGGCAAGCGAGCGGGAAGTATTGCTGGAGTTGAAATAGCCTGGCCTTTTTGGGAACATAACTTGACGAACTCCTTTCAGTAGAGTAAGGTAATGGCATTGAAATGGAACACTCCGGCGGGTGTCTCCGAATCTTTGTATCGTAATGCGTTCTGACCCTGGAGGGGTTTCGTGGCAAAACTCTGTAGCCAATGTGGGCATTCTTTGCCGAGGGAAAACTCGCGATTTTGTAATCACTGTGGCGCAGTTGCCTCACCAAATACCAGTTCGTCTCCCGCGCCCAGGCGTACTCATGTGATTTCAGGCGAACAATCATCCCGAGGGTCAGGGAGCGCGGGTACGCGGCCCGTCCTGCGCGAACAAATAGCATTTGCTCCATCTTCACCGCCTTTCGCGCCATTGGTTCCTGACAATGTGCCATCCTGGTTGGGCAAACTTGACAATATGGGCAGTCGCTCGCTTGCGAGACCTCCGGTTCAAGCGCCGCCGCGCACTTTGCCGAAAGGTGATAAACCGTCATCGAATGCAGCGCGTCCGTTTTCTCCTGGCGGTACTCGTTTGCCACAACGTGAGCTGCGTATTAAGGTATGGGAGGATGAGGATGCCGGGGTAGAAGATTTGCCAACGACCCCTTTGTCTTCGACGGTTGCTCCTGAAAAAGTTGTAAAGCCATTCTCACCAGTCGCGCGGAACGATCTCCCTGCTGGTGTGAATGCTCTGCCAGATGAGGAAGACAGGGGAGACGCAGATCTTCCGACGCGGCCTCTGGTCGTTAATCCACCATTGCCCAAACCGGCACAGGCGAATCTCCCATCAGGGAGGCCTTTCCCGGCTCAGTCATTTCGGCGGACCGCGCCGCCTCAGCCATCGTCCGGACAGTCTATAGATCAACGGCAACAGGGTTTTACAGCGCAGGTCAATCCCAGGCCCGGCCAGGCACCAATCGTGCAACAGCCTGTGACGCCCGCTTTGCCGATCTCTTATCCCGGCTTTCAGCAGCCAGCGCCGCCTCCCGCTACTACTGGCAGGATAGGAACTGGACCCTCCCCTTCTCGAACCGTCCGGCGGCGCAAGAGCAAAACGCGCGTGGCTGTCGTGCTGGTCATACTGCTGCTCTTGCTGGGCGGTGGCCTGGCCTACTGGATTATCGCCTACCAGCCGTTCAGCGTGCCAGCTATTACCCGGACATCGCTTCCCTTTACCAGTACGAACCTTGGCATTGCTCTACGCTACCCGCAGGGTTGGACGACGCAACTCGATTCAGCTCATCAAACAGTTTCCTTTTTTGATGCCAATCGTATTGATCAGGTGAATATAACCGTGACTGCCAGTAACAGTTCGAACATACCTTCCTTTGTCAATAAAGAGGTCACGCAGCCTGGATTGACCGCACAGAAAAACCTGTCGCCTATCACATTCGCGGGTACAAGTTGGCAGCAGGTGCAAGGTACACTACTGATAAGCGGAGCTACCGATACGGAAACGGTACTGGTGGCGATGCATGGGAAGCAATTTTATACAATCGCTCAGGTGGCTCCGGCTGTCACATATGCAGACGCGGATCGTCTCTTCTTTTCGATACTGCGCGCATCTTTCCAATTTCTATAA
>JADEYI010001376.1_pt1 | contig 18851 bp, 34 predicted proteins | sample 8542331 | NCBI WGS metagenome assembly JADEYI01 (sample SAMN16510988, study PRJNA670497) | mine drainage metagenome | isolation source: biofilm near Copperflume 1 | place: Germany: Marsberg coppermine Kilianstollen | collected 2018-02
CACCGCGTAAGCAGTGAGGTTGAGCAGATTGAGCACCAGGTTAAGCAGGTCGTGATAGCCGCGCAAAAAGTCAAGCGGGTGTTTGAGCACCAGCTGCTTACGCAGATTGAGCACCGCGTAAGCAGTGAGGTTGAGCAGATTGAGCACCAGGTTAAGCAGGTCGTGACTAAGCATATTGAGCAGCAATCTCCAAAAACACCATTAAGCATTGTTCACGCGGTAGAAGCTCTCACGCCATTTGAGCGCGTTGAGCAGGTGCTTAAAATGTATCCTGATTGCTCTGACCGCAAGCTAGGAGAACTCACAGGATTAGCACCTGCTACTGCTAAAAAACATCGAACACTCATTGAGCAGCCTCAAGTTGAGCAAGCCGTTTAAGCACCTCGTCTAAGCATTGATGCATCACTGCATCAATGCTTTTCGTTTGTGCTTTTTTAGTCACGCGCTACACTGTCTATACAAGCATACAGCCAGCCAGGGGGATAGAGATGTGTAGCGATGAACAGCACCGGCAAACGTTAGACGCCTTAGCACGCATTGAGCGAGCCACCAGGAAGCGGATTCCCGACGATCTATCGATTCTCATTTGCGATACGCAACCGTGGAAACTCGACTATAGAGGCTATCGCCATGTGTTTATGTGGCTTCCAACCATTGCATTGACAATGGACTTTGGGGAATATGGTACAGGGCCGGTAGGGATGCAGCAATGGTTCAATCTCGGAATGCGGGCCGGATATGACATAAAAACCGTTGGGCAAACAGCGCCAACGAAAATCATCCTTCGATTCACTGATGAGGTGACGCCATAATGTTTGGATACTCTTCAACGGCTGTTGAAAGCCTCACCTACAACACGATCTCACCTTCACCTGTAGCCGGGGCTACCGTGCCTGAACAGGCTGATTCGCACGGCAATATGCAGGTCAACCTCAATAGCTATATCAGCGGCGAAGACCCAACCGCCACGGCAAACAATCCGACGGGCCTAATGGTGGTAGAACAACGCTACACAAAACTAGCTATTCTCTCAGCGAACACAGGTATTGCGGTCAAGGCATCTCCAGGATTTCTACATGGAATTGTTGTGGGCGATCCAGGCACAACCTGGGTGATTTCTTTGTATGACGCGGCTTCTGCCACCGGCACGCCGCTTGTCATAAAACCCACTGCTGTAGGTTTTATTCTCATTGACGCGCTTTACACGGTGGGAATGTGGTTCGTGGCTAGTGGCACGTCTGGCACAATCATGTTTGTGGGGAGATAGGCATGATTACAGCATTATCTGTGCGAGGCAACAAATTTGTTGATACTGGCAACAACGTTGTGCAACTGCGAGGAACTAACAATATTGGCACCCATTATGCCTGCCTAACAGATCAGCGAGGCTTTGGCTATGACCCCGTATTTGCTGCAACGCCTTATGATCTTGCAAGCCTCCAGATTATGCACGATACCTGGAAAATCAATTGCGTGCGCATCTCGATCAACGCGGGATGCTGGCTCAATTGTTGTGTCGCGCCTTTTACCTTTGGGGCTTTTTACCAACAAGCAATCTTGTCCTACATCGACCGAATAAACGCGGCGGGAATGTATGCAATCGTCAACTTGGTCAACACCGCCAGCGGAACGGGAGAAATGGCCGATACGAGTGCGACAACCTTTTGGAACAACATCGGGCCAATGATTAAGAACAAGCCGCTTATCCTCATAGAGCCGTATAACGAGCCTCACACGATTCTCTTGTGGAACACCTGGCTCAATGGTGGAACGGAAGGCGGGCTCCTTTCTTATTCATCAGTAGGAATGCAATCACTTATCAATACAATACGCGCCACAGGCTGTACTCAACCGCTTTTATTGGATGGAATGTCCTACGCAGGAGATTTTACAGGCTTCATAGCCAACATTCCCAGCGATCCACTTAACCGATTAGGGGCGTCGTGGCACATATACAGCGATTGGCCGCACACATCTGCGACGGATATAGGCACTATCTATTCCGAAGCCATACGAAGCGTGGCCTCAATATATCCTGTCACGATGACGGAATTTGGGGGCGCGGCTAACGCAGCAGCTCCGGTTACATTTAACCAGGCGTACTACATGAAATTGCTCAATTTTTGTGATGGATTGGGGATTGGTTATTTGAATTGGGCTTGGGTTGTTGGGCCAGGCATCGACATCTTATCAGATGTCATATCCTATACTCCCTCTACTTATGGAACAGCTTACTATCAGCATTTGCAACGGATTGCAGCAGGTGGGAATGAGTCGGAGCGCGATACACGCCTGGGACTCATTCCCACGTTGCCGTGGTAAGAAAGGAGCAAGAAGCTAATGCCGAATAGAAACATTCTGACGCAACCACGCAACCAGCTCCTTTCTGCTTATCCGCTCGGTGTGTTGAAAGACAATCCATCTGTCTATCTACGAGGAAATGATGCACTTGGGCCAAACGCTAGAGATAGCACCGTGTTCAATCGCAATGGAATCTATTCTGGCTCTATCCAATACCAGCAACAATCCATCTTTACGAGCGATCCATCCACAGGGTTCTCTTGTATTACCAACCAAGCCCAATTATCAGTGACATTGCCTTTCGCTAAACAGTCCGAATATTCTCTTGAAGGCATATTCAAGCTGAATGACGCGCTCCATTTCGGGGGATTAATAAAATATGGAGATCTAGGCACTGGCTCTGGTATCGGGGTAGGAGGCTCCTACTATAACAATGCAGGAACCCAGCTGATGGGATTGAACGAAAATATACAAGTTCAGCTCACTGGCTTTTTTCTGACTGTCGGGAAATGGTATCACATTGTTTATGTTAATACTGGAGGAAATTACATCATCTACGTGGCAGGAAATCCTATCCTAACCATTGCAGGTACCCCCTGTTACTTTCCAACAAACACCATTTATATCGGATGGGGACACGACGAAAGCACGGGGAGGAGCCCACACGCATCATGTTCTGATTTCGCTTTATATAGCTACGGCTTATCATCAGCGCAAATAGCCACGCACGCGCTACTGGCGCAATGAGGAATAATTATGAACGATAAAAAAACAAAGGCTTCGGCCTTGCGAGAGGAATTACGCATTGGAAGAAATGGAACACCTCATAGCGATGGTGAAACAGCTAGTGGAACAAGTCCGCTTGTTAGCGGAATCCAATCAAATGATGATCCAGAGGTCAGAACAGTTGTTCAAGATGCAGGAAGAAAGATTAGCACTTTTACCCCAACTGGCGGAAAACCTCCAATCGGCAATCGACGAAATAGAGACGACAGACGAAGCCTTGAAGGAGAGCCTGGACGATCAGGACGCGGGAATCGACGATCTGAAGAAAGCCACGGCGGCGTTGTTGCTGATCCAACAAATCCAGAAACAGCAACAAGATCAGCAACCAGCACAGTAGCACACGCCATTGGACGCCTGGCTACTGATGTGCTCATTGATACGCCTGGCGTGTTTCGCGCCGATGAACCAGAACAAGATTTCACCAGGACGGTAGTCGAACTGAGTCCATTCAAAGAGGACTACCGACGGACGCAACGGCTTACCGATCAAGGCAAAAGAGACGTTTACGCGCTGATTGCAGACGCAAATCAATTTATTTCGCCTGATGCATACAGGCAATTAGTCAGCAAATCAAGCGTCAACGCAGACGCAAAAGCAGCAAAACCGCAATTATTCCAAGGAACGGTACTCAGCAAAAAAGAAGCTGAGGAAATGTATGAGCCATTGGTAGCAGCTCTTGCAGATGACTTCGGGTATGTGGATAAGGCTTTATGGAAATTGTGTCCACAGCTTGATAAGCGGCCAATTTGGTCGAACACGACGAACCTAGAAGATCAAGCCATAGCGAAGGCGCTATTGAGCAGGGGACAGAAGAGCGCGGCCACGGCTGCGGTAGTACGAGGAGTGGTGGATAGCGCGGATTATATCATGGTTGGCATGGCTCTTGGTCCAAGAATCGGAGAGACCGTCAAGGCCATTCGAGAACGGCCACGCGCGGCGCGTAGCAATCTATCGCTATTCAGGAAGGCATGATTGATATGCACATTGAGATCAACGGTGTCTCGTATGAGGTGCCCCAAGCCTATGTCAATCAGCTTGCATCTGACCTCTTCGGGCTTGCAGAACAAGCATACGAAGAAAAGCTTGATGATACGGTCAAAATTGGCTTAATGGCAATCACGCGCACATTGCTCGTAAAAGAAGAATTGTCAATCAGGATGAAACACGGCAAAGAGGCCGCGCGGGCTATGAGGCCGCCACCAAAAGCAGATCCAAATGTCTGGCTTGCCAGGCAATGTTTACCGTCAATTCAGGAGATGCTAAAAAATGCAATCCTCTCTTGCAAAACAGAGTCCGGTTCCGTTACCTCTCTCGGCGTCTCAAACACGGGTACAAGTGTCGCCGGGGGACAAATGGATATTGCCAGGGACATCGGGCTGCGGGAAAACGACGGCTCTCAAGTACCTTGATGCAGCCTATACAAAACTCTTTCCTGGCATGAGGCACTTTGTGTTTGATAGCAAATTCGATGGAGATTTTGATACATGGCCTGGGAGAGTAGGAGGCGATGATGCACCTGGCAAGCCTGGGAGCAATCAGCGCTATCAGGTATGGCAGCCAATCAATTTGAGGCCAGACGCTATTGAGAAGTGGCTCTGGACAGTGTTTCGATGTGCGCCATGTGTGCTAGAAATTGATGAGTTGGTACATCTGTGCTACGGGCGCAATTCGTACAGTGAGGAATACAACAAGATTCTCAAACTCGGAAGGTCAAAGAATATTGGAGTTATCACTTTGACGCAAGAATTTTCTCGCATACCACCGAACGCCTATAAGCAAAGCAATCATCGATTAGGATTTTACATTGATGGCGAATACGATAAACGGATTCGCAACCAATTGCTGAAAGCGAAGGTGGACGATCCGAAGGATAAATTCGGATTTTATTATCAGCACAGGGATGGTAGGGGGCAACCTAGCTATTATTCCACAGTTCAAAAGTTTCTGGGGGTTTAAATGGAAAACAAGGCTATCACATTCTCGGAACGCCTCTTTTTCATGGCGGTATGGATTCTCATAATCCTACTTGTCATAGGATTCGCGTTCCACCTCAGCCAGAAGTATGGTGTTCTTCCTGGCGTTTCGCAGTGGTTGGCAGAACACACCAACCTATCAACTCAAGCGGGGGTATAAAAATGCCACAGCAAGGGGCAGCACCGACACAAATGTCACTTTCTCCAGCGCAAATTATGCAGTTGCCGCCACAGCAGCAGCAAGCATATATTGCCTCAATGTCGCCTCAGATGCAAGCGATTTACCACACAGAGGCACTGAACATGGGCAATGCTGATTTCATGCGCAATAGCGTGGAACAGCCGATTTATTGCCCAGTCACTGGCGGGTCAGGCACGAGCGCGGCTTATTCGCCTGGCACTACCTTGAACTTTGACCTGCCAAATACCGATGGTTATGCTAAAGCATTGCTTATCCGGTATAATTTGGCAGTCACGCCAGCCGCGGGAGCAGCCGCTACCTATCAATTGACGCCAGCCGCGCAATGGGCCATTTTCAGCCGACTTGTGTTGAACTACGGCGGACAACAAATCAATACGCATCCCTACTTCCTGAAACAGCTTGATATGGCGGGCGGACGTTTGGAAGGCGCACAAAACAAGGTGCTATCAGGCCAGAACGACGCAATCATAACAGGCCAAATTGTAGACTCGACACCGTTGGTGCCAAACGTTGCAAATACCTGGTCAGGCTTCATGTTGCTTCGACTGAATCCAATCAGCAACGAATCACCTTACGGCTTGTTGCCATTGAACGGACAAGGCAACTCACCACAGATGCAGTTGACTTGCGCACCTAACCTCTTCGGAACCGATCCACTGCTTAACGGAATCTGTGCTGGACCAAGCGGAACAGGGCAAGCCGTTACCGTGACAGGCTCCATCAAGGTAGATGCTATCGTGTTGGACGGAACCAACATGGAATCCGTTCAGACCAAATCGTTGCAGGGCCTTATCGGAATGCCAACGATGCAGTATGGCTGGGAAAGCTCCCTGACACCGTTTAATGCGAACCTGCTCAACACGTTCACGATCAAGACCAAGCTTGAGCATTGGATGATGGTAGCGATTGTCATTGACGGACAGCAAAGCACATCGTTCATTTCTGGCCTTAACAATCTTTCACAGTTCGGGCTTGCAGCGGATCCTACGTTCAGGCACTTTTTCTATAATGCTGGAATCTCAAACAACATTCCAATTTACGATTGGTTTGACCGCAGGCGGCGCGAAATCAAGCAGGATTTGGATGAGGGTGTGTTGATGTGGGTCAATGCGCCGACGCGCGGCGTGGTGGACGCCTCGAATCGCAATGGGTCGCAATTCCTGAATTGCTACGCTGACGGCTTTCCAGGGGCCACGCACGGCTATCAAGTCGGAGCCGTAGGTTCTGTTTGCACGCCACGTGTAGAGCTCTTCATGATTTCGAAAAACAGACAAGGACTCGCTGTAGGCTCTTAGTTGAGGAAGGTAAGCCAGCATGGAGATTCAGCAACGCTACATCACAACACTTTTTGCAGTGCTCATAGCGTTGCTGTGCCTCTGGATAGGTGTAACCGGGCGGTTAGGCAGCTTGCTAGGTGCGTGTATCACGCCTGGCTATATGACCAATGGCACAACCAGCGGAACGGCTCTCGAAACCAGCGATCCGACAGCAAAGAGCATTCCGCCTGGCTCTCAAAAGCCAATCTCACTTTTACAGATTGCGTCACTCGCTTGGAATGCAGGAATCCTCTCTCAGCAGGCTCTCGCCATTGCGACCGCCATAGCGCAAGCTGAAAGCGGCGGCAAAACTGGGGCGCATAATCCTGGCAATGGCGCCACTGACATTGAAGACTCTTATGGACTTTGGCAGATCAACGTCCTGGCACATCCACAGTTCGATAAGAAGCAATTGATGATGGGTTCGTATAACGCAACGGCGATGTATCAGATTTCGAGTAGCGGGACGAACTGGAATCCGTGGGGGACGTATACCAGCGGGGCCTATAAATCATTCTTGGGGCAAGCGCAATCCGCGGCGGCGCAAGTCATTAAAGCGAATACAGGAAAGTAGCATCTATGGGCATGACATCAGCAGAGGCAAGCAGCATTATAGACAATGCTTTGCTTGCACAAAACGCGAACGCAACGGTAGCAGATCCTGCTACTGAATCTGGAATCATGCCTGGGCCGTTACCTACTGATGTATCGGCTGACGATGCAACAAAGAAGCCTATTGAGAGCAAAGAAGACGCAAAGATCCGCCAGGCACAACAAGATTTGCTCGGCAAAGAGGCCGCGCAAAAGCTCCAGGACGAACAGGAAGCGGAAGCGGAACGGCAAAAAACGCTCATTGGCCTCGCTGAAAGAGCCTGGCAATCTGGCAAAGATGCCGCCAACACAGCCAATATCAGAATCGGCGGTATTCCAACGCCAGGCAACCTTGTTGTACCTCTTGTGCTTTTGCTGTTCTTTGTCTTTATCCTTATCACCTTTAATGGTCATACGAGACTGCAATGGTTATGGCTTGTACTTACTAACAATGCCTATATCACACCGTCCATACAGACAGGGCAGGCCGATGGACAAACTGGCAACGGCGGGCCTGACACGACGGTAGAGGGCGTGATGAATACCATCACAGTAGCTTCGCACACAGGCGGGGGAATATATGGAGAGCCTTACTCATGAGTGCAATCAATTGGTTGGGTGCCTGGCTCTTATTCATTCTCATTCTCATGGCGGCGATTCAGACCAAGGCAGGAAACGCTATAGCGTATTATCTGCTCTGGTTAGCGGTTATATTCCTATTGGTTTCGCACTACAAGCAAATTACAGACATGTTCGCGGCAGCGGGTATCACACCTGCTGCAACATAAAGGGGGGAATAATGGCAGAAACAACGTTACGCTACCTGTTCATTTTGGCCGTGATTTTTATTCTTGTGGCCTATTATGTAGGCTCAACAGGACTACTCAAAACGCTTTTTTCAGGCATCAACACACTTGATCTAACCGCTACCGGTCGCAATGCGCAGGGCGTGGTAGCGGCCTATCCAGTACAGCCAAAATAGGGAGGGCGTTATGCTCGATCCAGAAATAGCGGTACTCTCTGAACGTTCCTGGTATGCAGGTCAAAGCGCAAGCCAAATGACCTACATCGCACGCGTGCCACTAGGCTTACAATGCGCTGTAGATCAAATCGCGGGTTGGCCTATGCGCACGGTAACGCTCGCGATCTACAGCGCTCCACCCGTAGGACAAAAAGCAAATCAGGTGTATCCAGTGCGCAAACAAACTCGCACGCAGATGGACACGACGCCTGGAGCCGCGCCAACGGCGGGAATCTACACAGGAATTCCTAGTGGCTGTAGCGGAGGGAATCCATACTCATGAACCAAACGACAAAAAAGCTCAAAAAGCTTGATAAGAAGTTTTACAAAGCTCTCAGCAAAAGTTTTGGGCTGAAAAAATACATCTTCCTGGGCGATATGCACAAAGGGTATCTCACGCTTGTTATCACTGGCAAAGAGAGAAAGAGTGCGCTATGAGCATGAACTCCCCTCATGAGAGCGTTAAGGACATCGTTAGCGGCTTGTGGAAGAACAATAGACCATTGCTTATTGCGGGCGCGGTGGCTCTCATGGCCGTGATTTATGTGGTTTACAAAAAGCAGCAAGCATCTAGCGCGGCTGCGGTGGCTACGCCTGATATGACAGGCACGGGCGCGACGATCACGAATTATTACAGTTCTACAACCACCACGCAAGATGGAACGCCTGTCGCGCCCGTGGCCATGCCTGTAACGGTAGCTACACCTGTCACCACAACAGGGGGAGGAATCGTGGTGACTTCGCCAGTGTCCACCTTGCCAAAACCTGTGTCTGCGCCAGTAGCTGCACCTGTGAAAAACAAGCCAACACCAACGAATACGTATGTTGTGCAGCATTGGCCTGCGCAAGGTTCAACGCTCTTTGGCATTGCTCAGATCAAGTACGGAAACGGGGCGCAATGGCCGAAGATTTACGCGGCAAACAAAAGTATTATTGGTTCCAATCCGAACTTGATTCGAGCGGGTCAAGTGCTAGTCATTCCAAAATAAAAAAGGAGAATTGCATGTCCAAAAAGTACATCATTATCGGAGTCGTAGCCGTCCTCGCTTACTTCTTTGTCTTAAAAGGACGGCTATGAGCAAGAAATACCTGGCCTATGCAGCAATCGCCATTGTGGCTCTTATCGTCTTTCGCCTGGTATATGGTGCTTATGTCGCATCAGTAGCGGCGGGAGCAGCCTGAGATGAATAATAGCCAGTGGACACCCGCATACCTGAAGGATATAGCAGCATGGATAAAGAACCCGAACACGCCCATGTACGGGCGATGGAATCATGCTGCCGAGGCCGAAGGCGGCGTTGACCTCACGTCGCCTCAAGGGACGCCTGTGTATGCGCTGGCTGACGGGCCGCTTATTGGCGCGGGGACATTTGGGAAAGTTGGGGGATTTTCCTATAATGAAAGCTCATCATTTGGAGTCGTCACACAAAGGATTACCGTTCCTGGCTATGGCCTCAACGATATTTATTACCAGCATATAAATATCGATAAGAGCATCAAATTCTGCCAAAATCCGAGCGGCTCATGCAATGGCCAAATGATTACACGAGGCCAATTGATAGGCACGACAGGCGGATTTGGAGAGGTTGAAGTAGGCTTCAATGCAAGTTGGGGAGGCATTTGGGGAACGAGCCATCCGGCGGCGTGGGTTACTGACCCAAGGCCGATGATTGCCGCGCTAATGAATTTGGGAACACCCTCTGGTATGTCTAGCGGGGGATTAAGCGGCGTTGCTACAGCTTTGGGCAATGTGACGCAACATATCGCACCTGATGCATCGGTAGCCGTCCTGCTTGGGGATATTGATGTGGCACTCGAATTGCAGAATCCATTTACAGGGGGGACGCTCGCGAATGGCAATCCTACAGCCGACTTGGGATTAGGAATCACGGTTCCTGATCCGCTCGCTTACATGTCCGCAGTCGGGGGAAACTTGCTCAATGACGCAGCGGCGGTTATCGTTCGGGCTGGATTCATCATGCTTGGCTTATTCATCCTTTGGGCATTGATTCAGCGATTAGGGCAAGGCGTTATCAACAAGGCATTGGAGCCAGTGGGCGGCGTGCAAGGCGCGGGAAAACTTGCGGGGGCGTTCGCATGAGGATAGCCGCTCAGTTTAATCCGACCACAGAAACGAGTGATACATTCAACGCTGGGTTTTCAAATGGGACGGGGCGAATCGTGGTCTATAACGAAAGTAACACGAACCTCTTACTCTCCTGGGGATCATTTTCGACGTATTGCCCAGCCTGGACGGCGATGTTATATTGCATATCAGCAAATACCGTCAATATCAATTGGCAAATTCAATCAACGCTGATTTCTAATGGTGCCCCAATCTCACAAGTTGTTGTTGAAGCCTATGACCAAGGCGAAGCGATTGTTGGGACCTTCCCAGCTCCACTGGTAAGACAAACCAACATAGGAAATGCGAGTTCTGTTTTGAGCGCAGCAACCAGTATACAAAACGACGGCCAAGTCATTGGCTCATCGGTGATTGAAGCCAAGCCAACGGGAGACAATCAATCAGCGGTGAGTCTCTCTAACGACGGAAAAATGTCACTGGGGGATGCCTTACATGCAGCATCTTTGTTGCTTACAATGGGGGCGCAAAGCGTATCAATGGATACATCGGGCAACCTCACCGTGACTCGAAAAATCCTTGCCAATCTCATCAACACGATCACAGGCAACGACTTCGCCATCAACGTAGAAACAGGCCATCGCATTGTCTTTCAAGTCAATGGAATCAACATCGTGAACATGAATGCCGATGGTAGTCTGCAAATGATATCAGGCAAAATAGAACTTGTACAAGGTTCCCTGGCACGGGTATCCATCTTTACAGGCTCGGTCACTCAAACCGGAGCCTTTGCCAATCATAACCTCGGTGCAATTCCCGACGCCATATTCTTTACCGAAACCAACACCGTAGCCGATAGCAATTCATTTAGCTACGATCCATCGACTATGACCACGACGCAAGTCAAGGTGTTTGGCGGCGCGGGCCTCGTGACGCCACGTAACTTTACAGCTATGGCTTTCAAGTCATAAGGAGACTTATCATGCCTATTGATGCTTTATCGTATCCAGATCAATTACGCATTTCTGGCCCTATCGCCGTCGTCAACGATCCAGCGGCGGGCCAATCCAACGCCCAGGCGGTAGCCACTGGTACGGCGGGCATTCTCATTCCCGCAGGCTGCTCTGCAATCAAACTGACGGCGGCAGCAGCCACAACTGGCGCGTCTCTGCCGCTTGGCTCGTTTGATGGACAATTATTGTTCATCACCATCATAACGGCGGCGGCTAACACCGTCACTTTCGCGGCGGTTGGCACAAGCAACGTGGCTGGCGGCGCGGCGGTCTCTCTTGCTGGTTTGGCTTCTCATCTGTTTCGGTGGGATGCAGTGGCGGCTGCTTGGTTTCAAGTCGGGCCGCTCGCGAATTAACCTCTACCATTGTTCGGGAGGTATGCGCCTGGCGCGTATGCCTCTCTCTCAAATTATCGAAAAAGGAATAAATTCTCATGTTTTTGCAAGAACTTCTCGCGGCTTATTCAGAACTCATCAAAAACGAGCCTGATGTCGCAACGGCTGGACAGCATCTTTTGACCTTTCTTGACGATGTAAAAAAGATCATGGCCACGGTGCAAACAGCCGTTGACGCGGCACGCGCAAAGAGTCAGCCAACACAATAAGGAACATATGAACTATAGAAGATACGGATACGGCGATAGATATACAGAAAGAGATCCGACGCCGCACGAAACGGCATACGAGCTAGGCAAAAGCTACATGCAAGGCAAGGCGTCTATTGCTGATGTCGAATTACACATTCGCAGAAAGCCAGGCAAGGAGACACATGCAAGCATCCGATCAGGTGTGGCTGCAGCCGAAGCCGAAGGCAAAGCCGTATCTTCTCGTGTGCAACCAAAGCAAGAAGGTATACGATTCGGCCCGAATCTAGGCAAGCGTCGCACATCAGGAGGTAAACTGGCGGCGCGGCCAGATCACACACGCTACAAGACATCAGTAGCCACCGGAAAAGAAACGCCAAAACAGAAAGCAGAGAGACATGTCAAATTTGGATTGAATGAATACGAGGTCAAGTCTCAGCGCAAGAAAGATCTGAAAATCCTGCTTGACAAGCACGCACGCGGCGGTTATGGAGTCAAGGAAGTAAAACGCGAAGCGAAAGTTGTAGCAGCTGGGGCCGCGAGGAAAAATGTTGTTTACAATGAGACAAAACATCGTTTCGTTGGAAACAACAGGGTAACACGATGAACAATCTCTATCAGTGGGAACAATCAGTTTCGCAAAAATGGGGGGGGCTAGCAAATAACTACCTCTCAATCCTGCTTCTCCTCTCAGCGGCGGTCATCATCGGCATTGCTTTGTTCTCGCACAACAAAACATTCAAGGCGTTGACGCTGGCTTATATCATTTTGCCTTAGAAAAGGGGAATGGGAAATAATGAATATCTGGAAATACACCAACGGAACCGGACACCTCATCATGTCGATTGTGGCTACAGTGACGGGCCTTCTGATGGTGCTGATTAGCACTGATGCAACCGTGCGCGGGACAGGGGTAAGCATCGTCCTGGGCATCAATGCGTATTGGTTCGTGTCCGGTAGTGCAAAGCAGGTAGCTACAGAAGTAGTGAAGCAAGTAAACGTAGCTCAAGGAGTAGCGATCACGGCAGCGGTAGCGGCGGTATCTGACACGCAAAATTTACCTAAGTTGCCCCCCGGGGGGCAACCATGATTAAACTTGACGTGCCTATAGTGAGCCAGTTGACAGACATTACAACAGATAAGCAACCAAGCGAAAACAAGCTCTTGGATTGCGTGGCTGCCGTTGTCGTCATGTTGACGATGTTTCTCAAAAATATTAAAATTGTAGGGGGAATCTACACGCCTGACGGCTTTAAAGATAAAGCCGTGGGCCAGGGATATGTAGGCTTCACGGCGGCTGCGCAATATATCGCATATTGCGCCTCGCTCGGAATCCGCCTTTATCCGATAGATGGCGATCCGGCTTTTCTTATCAACAAGGTTCGATTCCTCCTTGCCAATAAGCAACCGGTCATTTTCACTGAACCTGATCCATATGTAGCTTCATCTTTAGGTTGGAGCCACGTTTGCATCTTTTTTGAGGATACAGGCTCTAGCCTCACGGCGATTGATCCGTATATCGCCAAAACGGTAGAGCGTTCCTATAGCGCGTGGCAAGGTTTATTGCAGTTTAATCAAGTGTGGACAGGGGAAGTAATTATGCAGCAGAGCGCACCGAATGAGAAACCTACAGCCGATGATATCCATGTATGGAACCTTGCCGCCCCAATATTTGGCAAGGTTCCCATGATTCCTGAACATGGCATACCTCAGAGTTGGCTTCGCGGGAAACATCTACATCATGTGGAGCTGGGGCCTCCACTCGAAAACGAGGTGGACATGGGGCCTGATATTCGGCAATTGTTCCTGATGGGGAGAGCGATCTATACCAAAAAAAATGGCATCACTACATGGTATCTTAGTAGTAATGCCATTGTGTTCTAACGAGTAGGTCAACGATTAGGGGCGCAAAAGGTACTTTGCAGAGGGCTTATTCGAGCGAAATAAGCCCTCCGCTATTTTGCGTGAATCGAGCGGGATTGCCATCGCGGGGGTATCCCTTGCCAGCCAGGCCGTTGTCAGCTTGTCCATATCCTCAGAGTCAAGGCAAAATTGCACTCTTTCATCATTCTCCAGCAACGCTGAAAATGTTGCAAAGTCATCCTCTACTTTGACGGTGGCAGAGCCAATAAATTTAAGTTCCATTGATGTTTTTCTCCAATCCTTATTTAACGACTTCCTGATTCCACTATACCGACTCCCACCAAATCACTCTTCGTCTTCGTCGTAATCATCATCATTCATGGCCTCATCATCGTCTACAGCCTCAACAGCAAGTTCAGAGTCAGGACACACATACGGCCCGCCCTCATACTCAATATCGCCCTCTTGACTTTGGTACGCTCTACCTGTGGCTTGCAGCATGTCCTTTGCGGACATGCCTATGAGGTTTTGCGCGGCCTCGCCTTTGATGTACTCGTCCATTTCGCGAGGTTCGCACTCTTCATCGGAATATTTGACGTAAATCGTACCAAAGATATGATAGCCGTTTGTAGGTGCCTTGGGTGCAAGCGTTGCCCCTATCGTTTGATATTCCTTTGTGTTTTTCCGCTCAGGGTTGTTGATGCGAGACGGATCAAAGCGGCGGGCCATGTTCTTGGCTTGCCGCTTGTACTCTTCCTTGCCCACCGTTCCTACAGAGACATCGTAGTTTCTTTCGAGTAAATCACGAATAAGAGCCTGTTTCCCGCCTGGAATCCATTGTCCATGATGTTGATAGGCCGCTACCACATCGGCCTTGCTTTCGCGCCGTGGCGATACGTCGTAAATCCTGTCGAGTAAGCTCATCTTGTCCATCCTTTCTTACAGAAAGCAATAACCACTATCACAAAAATCATCATCAAAAGCCAATTGCGTTAGATCAGTTGTAGCCATTTTTAGAGGTTTCAGCTTTCGTGAAAGCCATACCTTATCTTTGCTGCCTAATCTGGCTCGTTTCTCATTGATGAAAATCTCTAATTGCATGGCTTTTTCAAATGTTTCAGGCTCATTTTCTCGCATGGCTTGCCATGTTTTCATGCTATGGAACGGACAAAACCAGCAACTTGACTTTGGAGGTATAGGTAAGCCAGCACCCATGATGATCTTTTTACAATCTTCGCGTGTCAAGCGCAAATCAAGAAGTGGGTACACATTTCGCTTCTTTTCGCTGTCATGCGCAGTGGTCAGTCGCCGAAACTCATCTAGCGAAAATCCAATTCCAATTTCAGCGGGGTAGCCGTCATGCTCCCGCAACCATTTTTCGACTACTTTTACCTTGTAGTCAATAGTGCATGATCTATTACCAGGGGCACCACCCGACATGTAGACAGGAATTCCAATTGATGAAGGACTGTCTAAGATGTGAGAGTAAATGGTATCGGGCACCCCATTCCTTTTCTTTTCAAGCTCAATAAGTGCTAAGCCGTGATCTACAGCAAAAGGAAAAGCGATATCATGCACATAGTGAAGAGTTTCACGGTTTTCGCTGTCTATGCCTACGTTGCAAAAGAGGAAGGTTTGAAAATCTATTCTTTTTTGCGCGGACAGCACTAAAGCTGCAACAGATTGAACCCCCCCCCAAAAACTGAATATTTTCATTCTTTCCTCCAACCTTTTTTATTCAAAAACTCTAATCGCTCCCCTTCACTCATCTTCCGAGCGAACATCTCAACTACATCGGCAGTCATTTCAATGCGCCCCTCATACTTGTAGCCGCCCATTTTATCGGAGCGTTTTACCAATTCAGGAAACGCTTGACAGCCATCTTCTTCATCAGCCAGATAGTACAGCGCGTCCATGTACACGATTAATGGAGTGACCCCGTACAATTGCCTGATTTTATCAATGTTGTGCCAGGTCAATTCCCTGTGCGTGGCGATGATCTGACAGCGAATGTCAGGCCGTGCCATTTCATCCTCTTCATCGTAGCCCCTGAACGCGGTAAGCCCGATGGTAGCGTTCATAATCAGCTTTGTAGCAGCCTTTGCGAGCTGGGCGCAATGAGCAGCTTTGTAGTGGCCTGGCACATCAAATTCCTGGCGAATTGCCCACAGGTCATTGCCCCAACGGGACATTACATCATGACGTTCAGGGAACACCCATCCCTCATGAATTTCGACTGTATAGCCCGCTTTGCGCAATAATCGAATCATCGGCCCTACCAACCATCCCTCTTTTTTGTTCCACGGCAAAGGCATAAGCCCCAAGTCAAACGGCCCATCAATCACAGTGCATCGCCATACTCCCACAGCTTGCGGATGTCCTTTATAGTGGTTTGCTGGCGTGCCTGCCAAGTGGATAGGCATGTAAATAGGAGTGCCAACTCCTATATCAGTCTTTGTGGCGGCGTAGGGATACGCTGCATTCTTGTCGAATTTATGCAGGTAGCGTTTCGATGATTGCATCGGACGCTGCCAAATGATGTCAGGCGCAGCTGCGCTCGTAAAATGGCACTCTTTCAAATTGACGCCTGGAATCTCTTCAATCCATTCAGGATGGATTTTCTTGAGGTAGTTCCACCCTACACGCCCTGGTGACATGCCCACAGTGACGTTGAGAGCCGATTCTAGGTAGCGGAGTGTAATCAGTATCTCTTCTGGACATAAAGCCTGTGCTAGCCATCCTGGCCTTTGTGGCGTGCCATACCACGCCGTATAGCTTGGAAAGATGATTGAGACAGGCTTGCCATGCCCACGTTTCCAGAGAGTAGCCCCGGCCATGTGGTGATTGCGGTGCTGAATCTTGATGCTGTAGTCCCCTTCGCTGGTCGATTCGGGATAGCCCACGTTCTGTACCCATAGGTGTGTGATGTGGTGAGAAATTGCCACATCAGCCAAATCGCGGAGCGTGTAGCACGATTCGGACAGTTGCCGCTTTTCAAAGCCGAATCGCTCGATCCACATGAGTGTTTCTTCGGTAAGGACGGCGTGTTTCGTGTACAGGTTATTCATGATCTTTTTCCTTTATCCAGGCTTTCCATTCTTTCAATAATTCGTTTCGCTCTACCACAAGACCCATCATAAAAAACAAGTTCCAAGACAATGCAGCGATATTTGCGCCCATCAAGATTTCCATGAATGTGCTATTCATTCTATTTCCTTCCCTTCTTCCCAAAGTCCAAGATTTTCCAATTTTCGTTGCTGGATAGTTCCCTGCTGGAGATTTTCCAATTTTGTCTTAAAAAATTGCCACTGGCTATCCCACTTCAACGCCTCGCATAATTCCAGTGCTTCGCGAAATTCCAGTGCTTCGCGAAATTCAGCCAGCGTCAATTCACGCTGATATTCTGGCCAGATGTTTCGGATAGCCGCAAGACGGCTATACATCTCATCTTTGTTCATTCTGTTCCCTCGTTTCTTTTCGTGTAACGTTTTGTTCTACTATTTTCAACACTTCGCGCCCCGCAGGCCTGATCTATCCAAGTGCCGCGCGGTGTCCGCAGTTCCTCTTTGCCGCAATGGTCACATTGCCGGATGCGATCTGGCAAGTATGACCAGGTATGATCTTCGCGCTCGACGTGGACAAAGCCCACGTAGTAGCCGCATTGCAGTGCTTTCATTTTGTTTCGCCTTTCATTTTGTTTCGCCTTTCATTGCACGTTCATTCGCAAATTCAATTTGTATCTGTTCAAAGGAGAGCATTCCTGGTGAATTGTGCTCAAGTTTGCTCAACTCACGCACTAATCGTTTTTTTGTCAGGTTGAAATCTCCTTGCGCGGTCATCACAATGTAGAGTGCGCGTGCGCGTGCGTGTGCATCCAATCGCTTCTGATCTTCATATGGCACGCGCTCAACATCCTCATCAAACATGGTTTAAGGCCTCCGCTCTCGCTTTCCGTTTTTCAGCGAGTATTCGATCTATCTCAGCATCCCCTGTCGAAATCGTTACCTGCGCGGGCCGATGACCATTACTCGACAATGCTGCTTTTACGGGTTTCGACTTGCCTGATACTGGCACAACTGGCTTTTCTTTTTTAGCTGGCTCAGGAAGAAAAAGTTTCGTGTTAATGCGCCATTTCCTACACCGTTTATGCCAACCGTCTTCGATGATATAGCCTTTTTCTTTAAGGGACTGATAAATTTTAGCGGCACGCCTCCAACTTAATTGATGAAGCGTGGCTATCGTTTGCTGGCTAGGTCTAATATTTGTGCCGTCCTCATCGCCAAACAAACAAAGGGACAGCATAAACGCTTTTTCATGTGGGGGCATGACATATTCCCGAATGCCACGTAAAAGCGCAAGATGTTTGACAGGGTCTCCCATTTCCACCCCCCTTCCCACATTGATGCTCTTGTATAAAACATGGTATAATCTCCTTGATTGCTACCGCTGCAGGTAACAGGCTGAGAGAAGCGTGAGATTCCCCCTCACGCTACTCAAAATCATGAGCGTAAACGTCAAGCGTTACCGTTCTATTGCGCACATTAGCTTCCCACAAGCTATCTACGCCCATGGGGACATTCATTTCTTCAAGCTTTTTCTTTGCCATTGCTAAAACGGCTTTCTTTCGCTCGCTTACTGACAAGCACCTAACGAGTGCTTTTTCCCCTTGACTCATTGCCTCAATGCGAAGATATTCCGCGTTCATAATCAATCCTCATTTCTATTCTACGCGTGACATACGCCACATGTGTATTATACGCGAAGATGCAAGTGATTGCAACCTCTTTTTCTGACATATGAACTATTGTGCATAAGTACATATGAACTATGATTCATGTGACATATGAACTATTGTGCATATCTAGATATGAACTATTGTGCATACTACCGTACCTCATTACCTGACCTCTGACCGCAGGGGTTGGCTTTTTGCTTCGCAACGCCAACCCCTGGCAAGCCAGGGCTTGGGCGTTGCCCGCTCTGGCTTGCGGGGGTACGAAGCGATAGCCAGAGCGGGGGATAGCTAGCCAGAGCCTTGACAAATCACAAGCCAGTAATACAAGTCCGGCGTTCTACCAACTATTGATATAATCCCACGCACAACGAAGAGAACTAATGC
>JADEYI010001377.1_pt1 | contig 18844 bp, 19 predicted proteins | sample 8542331 | NCBI WGS metagenome assembly JADEYI01 (sample SAMN16510988, study PRJNA670497) | mine drainage metagenome | isolation source: biofilm near Copperflume 1 | place: Germany: Marsberg coppermine Kilianstollen | collected 2018-02
AGCAATATGGTATACTACGTCAAGCCCATATGCTTTGAAAGGAGCTTTATACTATGCCCGGTGAAGTAACGCTGGCGCACCAGGTGGGAAAAGAATTTATGCCCGTTACCGGTGGCAGTCAGCTTGCATATGTCCTTTTGGAGGCCAAACCGACCGAAATGATGGCTCAGGTGAGAATGCCGCTCAACTTTGCCCTCGTGCTCGACCATTCCGGCTCCATGAAAGGCGCAAAACTAAAAAACGTCAAAGAAGCGGTCAAAATGCTCATCAATCGCCTGGAACCCACCGACTACGTCTCGGTGGTCATCTTCGACGATACCGCCCAGGTCATTATCCCCTCCATGCCGGCCAACGACAAGCCCGGTATGACGGCGGCCATTGACCAGATCCGCGACGCTGGCGGCACCACCATGTCGCTTGGCATGATCCAGGGCCTCAATGAACTGCGCCGCTGGAACATCCCCAACGCCATCAACCGCATGATTCTCTTAACCGATGGCGTCACCTATGGCGACGCGCAGCGATGCCGCCAGCTTGCCAGCGACGCCGCCGCCGTCGGCATCGGCATCTATCCTCTTGGCATCGGCTCCGACTGGGACGAAGACTTGCTGGATGTCGTGGGACAAACTAGTGCCAGTGGGCAACCCGCCGAATTTATTCGCGACCCCTCGGACGCCCTCAACGTCTTCCAGCAGCAGATGCAAAGCGCCGTCAATGTCGCCCTGCGCAACGCCAACCTGATTTTGCGCCTGCCCGTTGGCGTCAGCCCCAAAAAAGCTGTCCTGGTCTTGCCCTTCATCAAAGACCTGGGCCAGGGCGTGCTTTCAGACCGCCAGATTTTCATCCCACTGGGCGACCTGGAGAAAGACAAGCCCCAGTCTGTCCTGGTCGAATTGATGCTCGACCCACGCCCGGAGGGACTCTTCCGCATCGGACAGGCCGAGCTGACCTACGACGTGCCGATTGCCGGCCTGGTCGGCGAAAGCGTGCGCGAAGACATCAAAGTCAACTTCACAACAGACGCGGCCAAAGCAGCAGCCGTGAATCCCGTCGTGATGAACTTCGCGGAAAAGGCTAACGCGCATCGCCTGGTCACGCGCGTGCTGGACGAATACAAGCGCACCGGCAAAGCCACCACCCGCCTGACCCCCAACGTCACGCGCGTACTGGACGAAGAAACCCAGGCCGCGCTGGAACAGATCAACCAGGGTCAGCAAATATCGCAAGACCAGGTAAAATCAATTGGCAACAAAACACGCAAACTAACACAACGCCTGGACGACATTTTGCCCTGAAAATAGGGCAGAACGCAGCCCGTACAGGGTAGGGGCGGGGCTTGTCCCCGCCCTGGTAAACACCCCTGGCACACAGGTAAACACTCTAAATTGTTTTTAGGAGGATAAAGTATCATGACAGTACGATGTTCTTTAGGCCACGAAAATCCCGATGGATCTCTTTTCTGTGACGAGTGCGGCGAGCCTCTAGCCAGCGGCGCGCCCGTTGCCGCGCCCGCCGCAGCGCAGGACGCCGGCAGCCAGGTCTGCCCATCCTGCGGGGCCACCAGCCCGGCAGGAGAATTGTTCTGCTCCAACTGCGGCAGCCCCCTCGGCAGCGCTGCTCCGACCCCGGCAGTAGCAGCCGGCGCGCCCGACTTCACCCCGGCCCCGGCAGCCGCGCCAGTAGCAACAGCCGCCCCCGCGCTCACCGCTCGTCTGATCGTCGAAGCCGATAACCAGGAATTTGACCTGAGCGGCAAAGACATCATAGTGATCGGTCGCGAAGACGCCGTCAGCAACATCTACCCCGACGTAGACCTGACACCGCATGGCGGCGAAGAAGGCGGCGTTTCCCGCCTTCACGCGCGCATCTTTGTCGAGAACGGCCAGTACATGCTCGAAGACGAGAATAGCACCAACTTTACCTTTCTCAATCGCCAGAAACTCGCGGGCAAATCCCCCGCCGTCCTCCACGACGATGACGAAATCAAACTCGGCCGCGTCCTCCTGCGCTTCAAAGAAGCCTAGAGAGGTACAAATTGCCCTGCGATTGACAGCGTGTTGGCTAAACGCTATAATCTACAGGAAATCAAAAGTGGAGGAGAAACAGGGTCTCTATGAAACGAACCTGGCAACCCAAGCGCATTCCGCGCAAACGTGAACACGGGTTTATGAAGCGCATGTCCACCCGCAACGGGCGTCGTGTGCTTAAAGCCCGCCGCGCCAAAGGGCGTTGGAAATTGACTGTCTAACGTAGTATCTATAGTAGCGACGACTCCTTCCTTACAGAGTAGGGGCGGAGTGGAGTCGGGTTGGGCGGGAACCCTTGCGGTCGCCCTCGCACCTCTCCTCCTGTGCGGTCGTCCTGGAAAATGAAGAGTGGCGCTCAAACGTGCGGCGCGTCTCCGCAAAAGTGGCGATTTTCAGCGGGTTCGGCAGCAGGGACGCAGCATGTCATCCCGGCTGCTCATCCTTGCGTGGAGTCCAAACGATATCGGGCGACCGCGCATCGGCTTCGTTGTGAGTAAACGCATCGCGAAGCGCGCCGTTGAGCGCAACCACCTGAAACGCCTGCTCGGTGAAGCGGCGCGCGCGTGCTTACCCGGCTTACTCCCCGGTATAGACATCGTGTTCAGCGCCAGAAATGCGGCCAGCTCCGCTACCCTTCAAACTCTTGCGGGCGACATACGTATATTGTTACAACGGGCAAAGCTGCTTACAGCCCCACCCGGCACAACTAACCAGATATCGTAAATTGAAATACACTTTTTTTCGTAGTAGGGTACGGGCGGCGGCTCTGCCCCCGCCCTGGTCATCCGTCGTAGTAGGGTACCGGCGCGGGCTTGTCCCCGCCATGGCAACTTATGGGGCTTGCCCCCACCCTGCTCTCATCGAGGAACACACAAGGACATCGACAGTGAAATACATCGCACTTTTCCTTATTCGTCTCTATCAACGCACCCTGTCGGTGGTATTACCCTCATCGTGTCGCTTTACACCCTCATGTTCTCACTATGGATATGAGGCCATTCAGCGTTTTGGCTTTTTTCGTGGTGGATGGATGACCGTCAAACGCATCGGTCGTTGTCATCCATTCTATCATGGCAATCTTTATGATCCAGTCCCAGAACGCCTGGCAGACTAGATCGAGGAAGACAGGAGATAACTCGTGTTAAGTCAGTTGGGCAACTTCTTTTATATCATCTTTACTCAACCCATACTCAATGGATTGATGCTGCTGGATCAGCTGTTAGGCGATTTTGGCCTATCTATTATCCTGCTTACCATACTGATACGCCTGATTTTGTTCCCGCTCACACTGCGGCAACTCAAGTCTACCAAAGCAATGCAGGCTATCCAACCGTTGATTGCGGATGTAAAGAAACAATACCCCAAAGATCAGCGCGCGCAGCTTGAAGCGACGCAGGCCATTTACAAAGAATATGGCATCAATCCTGCCGCCGGTTGTCTGCCCCTGTTCATCCAATTACCCGTACTCTACGGCTTATTCAACTCGCTCAATACAGTGCTGCGAACACCCAACCTCCTCAACATTAACAGTGCCCTCTATCCATTCCTACCCCATTTCACCAGCTTGCCAGATGCAAACCTGAACTGGCTTACTTTCATAAATCACAGCTGGTTCATTAACCTGGGCGCGCCCGACCCGACGCGCATTCTGCCTATACTGGCCGGTGTAGCCACCTTCATCCAACTGCGCATGTCCCAGCCGCGCGCCGCAGCCGCTACAAAGAACGCCATGTCCCAGCAGATGCAAATGATGCAGTATATCATGCCGGTTATCACCCTCGTCTTTGCCTGGAGTTTTCCCGCCGGCCTGGCGCTTTACTGGACCACCACCTCGGTCTTCAGCATGGTGCAGCAATACTTCGTCACCGGCTGGGGTTCCCTGTTCACCAAACCAGATTTCCTGTCGGGGTTCAACAAAAACACCACCGCCAATGCCAAAAGTAAGAGTTATACGGGCGACCAGCGCAAAGAGACACGCATCGTTGAAGCGAGCAAATCGTCAGAGAACGGCAATCTCTCCACCGATGGGCCGGCGGGAAGCAAGCTGTCAACGTATGCGAACGGTTCTAACGGCAACGGCGCAAGTAGCGCATCGTCTGCCCGCCGCCGTGGACGGCCTGGCAGCGCATCCGCCCGCCGCCGTAACAACGTCCCCAGGCGCAATCCATCACGAAGTTAGCAGGCCATCGAGCGTCATCCATGCTCATAGAGAGAAATAAAGGGAGGCAATAAACAGTGGAAAGTATAGAGGCCAGTGGCAAAAGTGTCGAGGACGCAGTTTTACAGGGATTGGCTCGTTTGAAAAAACGCCGCGATGAAGTTGAAGTCGTCATCTTGCAAGAGCCTGCCCGCGGCGCTTTCGGCATCGGCAACAAAGAAGCCCGCGTCCGTGTCAATGTGCGCCCGGCTCATGTAAGCGCCGTAATCACTCCTGAAATGGCTGATGCCCTGCTTGGCCCCGACGAAAACGAACTCGAAGATGAAGTATTCGAGGATGACGACGAGGCCGAGTTTGAAGATGACGAAGGCGAAGAAGGCGACGACGACGAATTCGACGACGACGAGTACGAGGATGCTGAAGGCGAGGAATTTGAGGAGGGCGAATTAGCCCCGGCACAATTCTCTTCCCCCCTCTCTTCCCAGTTGCCAACCTCCGCCATCGCCGGTATTCTCTCCAACATGGATGACATCAGCGTGGCCGAAGGCGAAATGCAAGAGGTCGAAAACCCCAGCAACGAAGACGTGCAAATTACCGTCGATGTCTTGCAGCATATTTTACAGTACATGAACATTCGCGCCGTTGTCCAGGTGCGCTCTACCAGCCCGCTGACACTTAATATCCAGGGTATCAACGAAAACCTGGGGTTGCTCATCGGACGACGCGGCGAAACCCTCGCGGCGCTACAACTCCTGGTCAGTCTGATTGTAGGGCATCGCACGAAGCATCGTATGCGCATCACCATAGACGCGGAAAACTACCGCGAGCGCCGCGAAGAAAACCTGCGCTCGCTCGCCTTGCGCGTCGCCCAGCAAGTGCGCAACTACCGCCGCTCTATCGCCCTCGAAGCCATGCCACCGCATGAACGCCGCATCGTCCATATCGCCCTCGCCGAGAGCAAAGACATCAGCACCGAAAGCATCGGCGAAGGCGACGAACGCCGCGTCGTCATTTCTCTAAAACGTCCCGGTCGTTAAACGCCATAGTCAAATTCCATCCAGGGGAGGACTTTCACTGGTCGGTGTTTTAGGAAAGCAGCCAGAGCGGTGAGCAGCTGTCATCCTGAGCGCAGCGAAGGATCTGCGCTCAGGATGACAGGCTCTTCTGGTGCGTTTCAAGACACCCCCCGGTAAAAGCCAGAGGAGGATGCATTGTCTTCTATATTTCATCTTCCTCATACCGGGAACCCGCCTGATTTCCTCACCATCGGCCACATCACCCGCGATGTTCGTCCCAACGGTGACTTCGCGCTCGGCGGCACCGTAACTTTTGCCGCCCTCACCGCCTACCGTTTAGGATTAGCCGCCGCCATCGTAACCTGCGCCAGACCCGAATGGCTAGAATTCATACCAACCCACCTGCCTGAGATCGGAGTGGCCGGGCATACATCACCCGAAACTACCACCTTCGTCAACACCTATCACGAGGGCTTCCGCACCCAGTTTCTCCAGGCCAGAGCCGGCGAACTAACCAGCGAGGATATTCCCGCGCCCTGGCTCGATGCCTCCATCATCTTATTCGGCCCCCTTGACCAGGAGTTCACACCCGCCTTGATCCGTCACCTTCCACGTCGCCCAGGCTCAATCGTGGCAGCAACTCCCCAGGGCTGGCTGCGCCGCTGGGACGACGCAGGCCGCGTCTGGCCCTCGCCCTGGATAGCCGCCAACGAGGTCTTACCCCTGCTGGATGTGCTTATCCTCAGCCACGACGACTTACTACCATTCGCCGGTGGCAACCGCGCCGACGCCGACGCCATCCTTGCGCAATGGAGTACCCAGATCCCCCTCTTAGTAGCCACCGACGGCAGGCACGGCGCAACCCTTTTCCAGCGCGGCCACAGGGAAACCTTTCCCGCCTACCCGGCCATAGAAGTCGATCCTACCGGCGCGGGCGATGTCTTTGCCACCGCTTTCCTGGTTCATCTCCACCACCATAAAGACCCGCGCCAGGCCGTAGATTTCGCCAATTGCGTCGCCTCCCTCTCCATCGAACAAGAAGGCATCGCCGGCATCCCAACACCGGAACAGGTACAACAAAGAATGCAACAATAAAAGAGGTGATACCCGCACAGTGCATCACCTCTTTCTTATACCTCGCGAGCGGGTTTGATGCTCATTTCGCCTTCCACAATGAAAACGATACGTTCGCACACGTTTGAGCAGTGATCGCCAACGCGCTCCAACTTATGAGCAATCCAGAGCAGATAAGTGGCGCGTTGCAAGACGCGAGAATCGCTTTGCAGAGCAGGTATAGCGCGCCCCCCTTCCAGCATGTTCATCAGATCATGCCGCACCAGGTGATAGCGCACATCTACCACATCGTCTTCTTCCCAGATATAGCGAGCCGCCGCCGCATCGTGCCGCGCGAAGGCATCCATTGTTCCCTGCAACACGCGCCGCGCCTCCTTCCCCAGTTCAAACATCCCATGCATCACAGACGCCTCTGTGATTTCAATAGAGTCAGACACAGCTTCTTGTGCATTCACTTTCACCACGCTTGACGCGCCATTCGAACCGGAACTACGCAGGGGCGTCATACGCAGGATAATCTGCGCAATCCCCGCCGCTCCATCGCCCGTGCGCTCCAGATCGCCCGCGATAGAGAGCGCAGATGTGAGATAGCGCAAATCACGCCCACCGAGCGGCTGTTGTAACGTTAAGAGGCGAATTGTATGTTCCTCAATAGCGGCTCGCAGGCTATCAATCATCGCGTCCGCCTCAATCACCATACCCGATGTCGCCAGATCGCCCGTCTCTAATGCTTCAAGCGCCTTCCCCAGCGCATCATCCACCAGCGAGCCAAGTTTGATAATCTGATCAGTCAGGTCTTGCAGTTCTTTATCTAAGATCGTTCTTGCCATAGCATTGCTCCTTTCGCCCGGCTTTCCTGATCACAATGTACCACATTTCTCGCAGAAAAGATAGAGTCATATTGTAAATACTCGTTCTATTCCTAAAGGATTAGTGCTATAGATAGAGCTATTTGACAGCCCTATGGCTGTGATGTTACATTACATCGTAACTTGACGTTCAAGTTCAAACCAGAAAGAACGGGAATCTTCATGTCAACGAAACGACTCCTGGGCATCTTTGCCCACCCCGATGACGAGGGAACAACGAGCGGCGCGTTGCTCTATTATAGCACGTTAGATATTGAGACAGGCCTGGTGTGCGCCACACGCGGCGAAGTCGGCGAAATCGCCGATCCCACCTTAGCCACGCCGGAAAACCTGGGCCAGGTGCGCGAAGGCGAGATGCGCGCCGCGGCTGAAGTAATTGGCGTCCGCAACCTGTGGTTCCTGGATTATCGCGATTCAGGCATGGCTGGCACGCCCGCTAACTCGGACCCGCGCAGCCTGGCACAGGCGAGCGCAGCCGGTGTAGTAGGCAAACTGGTAGCGATCATCCGCCAGTTCCGTCCCAGCGTAATGGTAACATTTGATGAAACCGGCGGCTACGGCCATCCCGACCACATCGCCATCTATCGTCACACCACCAGCGCCTTTTACGCGGCAGCCGATGCCGTGCAATATCCCGAACACGGCCCCGCCCACATGGTCTCGAAACTGTACTACACCTCATTTCCGCGCAGCTTCATGCGCCAGATAGGTGAATACATGCGCGAGCAGAACCACCAGGGTTCGTTCAGCCGCCTCGACCCCGAAAAACTGGGTATGCCTGACGAACTGATCGATGCCCGCCTCAACGTAGAACCCTGGCTCGAAACCAAAAACCGCTCCTGGGCCATGCACCGCACCCAGATGGACCCCAACAACGCCATGGCGCGACTCCCCGCCGAATTTCAGCGCAAATGGCGCATGTTCGAGTACTACCAGCTGGCCGCCACCCGCGTCGGCCCCGACATCGCCGGAGAAAACGACCTCTTCGCGCGAGTATAAAAATCGAGTTCTGTAGTAGGAAGATGATACGATACGCCTGACAGGTGATTAAACAAGGAGGAATAGAACAATGGGCAGTAGACTATACAAATTGGATGATGGGACTCTGGTAGAAGTAGAGACGCAGGATAATGCGAGACAAATCTCGGTTGATGTAGCAGGTAAAATAGAGACGACATTTGAGAAGAGTATCAAGCCAGTTCTTCAAAAAACTTGCACGTCTGTTTCGCAGGCGATGAAAGAAATACGTGAAGGCGTGAATCTCGAACAAGTCGAAATAGAGCTGGGACTAAGTTTTGAAACTGAGGGGAACCTCTATATCACAAAAGCCACAGTGGGAGCCAACATTCTTGTCAGAATGACCTTGAAATAATGATGACAGGCGGCAGAAGGTGGGTTATATGCAACAAAAAAAAGATGCGCTACTCTCAACAGTTCGCATCATAGGCGTCGTTTCGCCTGATAATGAAATGACGTTAGGGACAGGATTTGCCTTGCACCGGGATGAGCAACAAAGCTATACCTACATTGTCACATGTGCTCATGTTATCGAGGCTGAAACAAGTAAGGGGAAAGCAGAAAAAATAAGGGTCGATAGTCTATATGGAAAGCGAGATGCTGAGATCATTTCGATTGGCTCGCGAATAGACCTTGATCTGGCTATTCTCGCCGTAGAAAACTTGAATAATCTTCCCCTCTTATCTCCTTCGAGCCATATTACAGAGAAAATGCCCGTAAAAATCCCTGGCACTCAACTTATAACCGAGGCGAAAATCCCTAAAACTGAAACAGTAGAAGGGCATTTGGGAAAAACTATCCGACTGGGAAGGTGGCGTGAGTCCTGGATAATTGAACAACTGGATAGAAAGGAATTGCAGGGATATAGCGGCTCACCAGCCATTGATCTCAATGACAACGTGTTCGGTATAGTAAGTACCGAACAAGGAGAAGGATGCATTGCTCTCTCTCTAAGCGTTTTGAAAGATTTATCGATCAAAGACGGTGAGCAAAAGCACACTTCTCTCAACCAATTCATAAGCCAGTTGCCCGGTAATATTACTTCTAAAAGTGATGGCGCAGAGCAAGGAAAAAAACCTGTCATGGATACTACTTCATCAAGTTCAGGAACTACCGATGCCATTGAAGTCTTCTTTTCCTATGCTGAAAACGACAAAAATATGTTGAAGGAATTGCTTAAACAAATGAGCATTTTGAAGCGCCTGAATTATGTGAACGACTGGTATGAAGGCATGCTTGCTCCAACCGCCGGACAGATACCTACAGAACAAGTCATGCAGCATTTAAACTCGGCAAAGATCATCATACTGCTCATCAGCCCTGACTATATGTACTCGGAAGAACTCAATTCGATACACGTTGAGCGAGCAATGCAAAGGCATCTGTCTGGAGAAGCTACCGTAATTCCCGTACTATTACGCAGTATTGATTATTGGAAAGAAGCTCCTTTCGGCAAATTGCTCGCTATTCCTCGTAACGGTAAACCCATCAACAAGTGGTCAGATAAAGACGAAGCCCTTGCCGAGGTCGCAAAAGAGATACGGGGAGTGGTAAATAATTTGAGACAGAAAAAAGCACATTAAGTTATATTCTTACCGCCTCCCCAGCTTCGCCAGCACCGCGTCCCTCACCAGACCCACCTCCTCGACGCGCAGCAATAACACGCCGCCAACATAGACCATACTCGCGACACCACCCGCAACTATGACCGTCAATACGTCGCCGGACAAACGGTTCAGCGCGAAAAGGCCGGCATTGCCGAGCAACAATTGCAGACCCCATGCCACAACAAACATCATAGCGGCAGCCAGCACAATCTTAAGAATGGTCGGAATAGTCTCGCGCACGCGAATGCTGCCGATAGCCTTACGCAGCACAATGAACAGGATAATGGCGTGCAACGAGTTTTGCACCGTATTGGCAAAAGCCAGCGCGGGCATACCGATAGTTGTATAAAAGGGCAGCGCCACCAGCAAATACCCTCCTATACTCACAACCCCAACCGCGACCGGAATAAACGTGTTCTTACGCGCATAAAACGCCGCGATCAAGAGCTGGTCTATCGCCACAAACGGCAGTTGGTAGGCATAGTTTTGCAGCGCCAGGGCCGTGCGATCAGCATCGAATTGCGCGAAGCGATTGTGACGGAAGAGCAGGTCAACGATGGGCTGGCGCAGCACGATCAGGCCAACCGCCGCCGGAATCATCAACAGCAGGCCGATGCGAATACCGAGCAGCAGCGTTTGCTTGAAACGCTCGCTATCTCCATTACGCGCGTGTTCCGTCAGCGTAGGCAGTACCGCAAAGGAAAGCGCGGCAGCCACCAATCCCACCGGAAACTGGATCAGCGTAGTCGCAGTATTCAGCGCCAGTGTATTGCCCGCGCCGCTTGAATTATTATCGTGCGTGAGCGAGGCCAGGTGTTGATCGAGAAAGACCAGCCCCATCGTCATCAGAAAACTGAACGCCACCGGCCCATACAGTTTAATGATGCGCCGCAGCGCTGGATGTCGAAGATCGAGCACAAACATATAATACAGTCGCCGCTTGCGAATGCCCGGCAGCAGCAGCGCAATCTCACCAACCGCGCCAAAAAGCACCCCCACGGCCAGTCCAAGATGTCCAAAATACTGCGCCCCCAGCAAAGCTCCCACACCCGCGCCACCAATAATACCGACATGGTACGCTCCCGTAGCAAAGGCAGGCCACCCAAACTCTTTCAGCGCAAAAAGAGCCGCCAGCATAACCGCAAATGGACCCAGCGCCATCAGCGAAAAGAAGATGATCTGCGAATAAATAAGCGTCAATTGTTTGTCAGGCGCTGAGAAGCCTGGCACAAGCAAATTGATGAATTTGGGCGCGATGAACAGGTAAAGCAGAGCAAAGGTAAACGTAATCAGCAAAAGAAGATTGACTAGAGTGAAAACGATACGGCGGAGTTCATCGCGTTTTTCAGGCGCGGCATAATCATTAAAGGTCGGAATCAACGCCCCGCTGACCGAGCCATTAACCAGCAGGTCGTTAAATGTGCGCGCAGGCAAAATCGCCGCGTTAAACGGGCCTCCTACATCCGAGCCGAGCGCCGCCACCACAATCTGCCGCACCATCCCCAGCACGCTGCTACCCAGATTACCCAGCATCACCAGCGAAGCCGACCGCGCAATTTGCCGCCGTTCGCTGGCAATCTGAACCCCGCTCACCTCCTCCTCAACAGGAAGTATCAACCCATTCTGCTCCAACAACCCACCAGAAACTCGCGGTATCGACTCCACCTCATGCTCATGCGCTTTTTCAATACATTCAGGCTGATTATCAATAGATTCTTGTGTCATTCGCGATACTATCTCCTAATATGCTATTCCTGGCCTGATAATCCTAACGAACGAAAACAACAGGGAGATGCTCATCTTCCAACTTTCTGGTTCTGTCATCCTGAGCGAAGCGAAGGATCTCCGTCATTCAACATCCCAGACCCATCACGGAGATTCTTCGCTTCGCTCAGGATGACAGAACCATGTCTTACCATTTTTGGGTCGTTAAAATTCATTCTGTCTATATAACGTTTCAGCCCGGCAACCGCCTGATAGCCTCGATCAATTCAGACGTGGAATGGTGCGGCACGTAGGAAATCAGGCGCACAGTGCCGCCATACGCCTCCACAATACGAGCTTCGGGCAAACGGCTTGTATCCGGTACCTCCAACGCGCCACCCGCGAGGGCGTAATCTCCCCCCTTGACATAGATAGCCGGGCGCACATGTTCGACCAGGGGACCCGCGGTAGGCTCAGCAAAGATGGTCACATAATCAATGCAGGTGAGCGCGGCCAGAATTTCGGCACGTTCGTTCTCCGGCATCAACGGGCGTCCCGGCCCTTTCAACAGGCGCACGCCCTCGTCACTATTCAAGCCAAGTATGAGAAAATCGCCCAGCGCGCGCGCCTCCTGCAAATAGCGCACATGCCCCAGGTGCAGCAGGTCAAAGCAGCCATTGGTCAAAACGCCGCGTTCCCCCGCCTGCTGGCGTCGCTGCGCGTCGCGGACTACATCCTCGCGTCCGCGTATTTTTTGACGAGTATCTACTACCATATTATGCATGAAACGCCTTCATCAATTCCTCCGGCGTATTACTTGCGCAGCCAGGACGACGTACTACCAGGGCCGCCGCCGCGTTCGCCAGATAGGCCGCCTCGCCGGAGCTTGCCCCCGCGGTCAACGCCAGCATAAAAGTAGCCGCGACCGTATCGCCCGCCCCATTGGTATCAACAATTTCACTGGCATGATCCAGCCGGTGTACAGGCAAATGTACCGCCGCTTTGTCCTGCTCGAACAGGCTCATACCTTCCGCGCCTCGCGTAATCAGAATGCTCCTTGCATTGCTGCTGTCCAACAGGCGTCGCCCCGCGTCATTCAATTCCGCCAGCGTGTTGATAGTCATGCCCAGCGCCAGTTCCGCCTCTGGTTGGTTAGGAGTAATCGCCGTCACACCCTGGAAACGCAAAAGCGAGCCATGCGAATCGGCCACAATCACCTTGCCCTGCTCCCGCGCCACCGGCAGGCAGATTTCGAGTATCTCCGGACTGATGACGCCGTTCTCATAATCCGAAAGCGCCACCGCGTCCATCGAAGGCAACACACGCTGAATATAGTCGATGATGCGACTTTTGCTCCCATCTTCCAGGTCAGAGTTGTCAACGCGATCAATACGCACGATATGTTGTTGCACAATCTGCGAGCTTCCCGCCACAATGCGCGTCTTGGTAGACGTTGGACGCCCCACGTCACTCACCAGCCCATCCTGGTGTATCCCCAGCTTGCTTATGGCCTGCCGCAAACGCTGCCCCGGCACATCATCGCCAACCACGCCCGCCAGGAAGACTTCCGCGCCCAGCGATCGCGCATTGACTGCTACATTGGTCGCCCCACCTGGCACGGTGCGTTCCTCATACAGTTCCAGGATCAGCACAGGCGCTTCACGCGCAATACGTGTTGGCCGACCCACCAGGTATTCGTCCGCCACCATATCGCCGATCACCAGCACCCGCTTCCCCGCGAAACCCTCGATGAGCGTGTGTAGTCTATTCATGGCTATACGAAAATCACTCCCCATAAAAAAAGTCTCCATCCCTCAGTAGCGACACCCCTTGTGGGTGTCTTTCACTGGTAGGTCTTTTGAAACGCTCCGATCTGGTCTGTCATGCTGAGCGCAGCGAAGCATCTCTCGCCGGGTCGCACGCAGATGCTTCGCTGCGCTCAGCATGACACCTTTATGTGTTCTATGCAAACGGCACACCCACAAAAGCCATCGCTACCTGTGTCCTTTCACCAGCACATACAGCATAAACCTGGGAATCGCCAACATGCGTTTCCAGCGCCACGGTTCGCGGTACAGCCGGTACAACCATTCCAGACCCACGCGCTGCATAATGCGCGGCGCCCGCCGTTGTCGCCCTGAAAGAAAATCGAACGCGCCGCCTACACCCATCGCCACCGCCACAGGCAGGCGCTCCAGGTTACGCTCAATCCACAAATCCTGGGCAGGCGCGCCATAAGCCACGCATAGCACATCCGCACCCGCGACTCGTATCCGCTCAAGGATGGCATCTTCTTCTTCCAGCGCGGGCGATCCCGCGAATGCGCCGGCGATTTGCAATCCGGGCGCGATAGCCTGCAAACGCGCTGCCGCCCGCTCAGCCACGCCCGGCGCGGCCCCCAACAGGTACATCCGGTAGCCAGAGGCAGCGCAGCGTTTCGCCAGGGCCGCGATGGTATCAACCCCTGTAATACGCTCCGGCAGATGCGTTTTGCCAGCATAGCTCGCCCATACAATGCCAATGCCATCAGCCAACACCAGCGCAGCCCTGTTGATCGCCTGGCGAAAATCGCTATTGTGTTGGGCCGCCATCACAAATTCGGTATTAACCGTCACCACTTGCTGGCAACAGTGCATCGTTGCGTTGGCGCGGCGCACCACAATCATGCGTTCAATACGGTCAAGCGCCTGCTTCCGTGTCACTCGATCCACGCGCACACCGAGGACAAAGGTAGATGCAGGCGCATCAGTCATATTTTCCAATTTACTCAACCAGGGCGGGGGCCGCAAAAATTTGAACTGTATGCTACTATAGCAGATTCGACGCCGTATGGCTATGTCTGGTACAATACAGGCGAAGCACTATGTGAAAAGGAGTGATGTCTCATGGTAGAAGCGAATATACAGAGCAACATGCATCCCAAACTGCCCATGCAAGGAGTGCCACAGCCGGGCAAAGAAGAGGTCATGCATCTTCCCCGCGTCCATATTTCAACGCACCCCGTGATGCGCCATAAAATGACCGCCCTGCGCGACAAAAATACCCAGCCACCCGAGTTTTATCGCCTGGTCAAGGAGATCGGCGCGCTGATCGCCTACGAAGCAACCGCGACTCTGGCCCTGGAAAAGTCCTCCATCGAAACGCCCATGGGTCCAATGGTAGGAGAACGGCTGGCCGGTGGCATCGGCGTGACGCCGATTTTACGCGCCGGTTTAGGGCTGGCCGAAGGCTTTCGCGAAGTCATCCCCGATGTGCAGGTCTGGCACCTGGGTCTGCGCCGTGACGAACATACCCTGGCGGCCATGGAGTATTACAACCAACTGCCGCACAAGATCGAATTGCAGGTATGTTACGCCGTCGATCCCATGCTGGCAACGGGCGGCTCAGCCATCGACGCCATCAACGTGCTGAAAAAACGCGGCATTCCCCGCCTCAGCTACGTCTGCATCATCGCCGCTCCCTACGGCCTGCTCAAACTCTCACAAACGCATCCCGACATCGATATTTACGTTGCCGCGCTGGACGAAAGCCTCAACGACGTGGGCTATATCCTGCCAGGACTCGGTGACGCCGGCGACCGCCAGTTTGGAACGTTTTAACATGCAACTTGCCACATCAACGCGGGAAGGGGATAAGCCATCATGATGCCATTCATGCCCCCGCCTGAGCGCGAAGATGACCAGCCCGGGCAAGAAATCAACCTGGAAGAAGATCAGCCCGCCGCGGAAGAATTACCACTGGCAACGAGCGCGCCCGCAGCCCAACTGCCGCCAGAGGCACGCGGAGATGTTAACGGCGGTCCGCTCGGCTGCTGCTTTGGTGTCAGCATGGGCCTGCTGCTCGGCGCCGGCATCGCCAGCCTCAGCATTCCCGTCACCAGCCACTTCTTCTCCGGCAGAGGCTGGCTCGCCCTGACCACACAAATCCTCATCATCGTCCTCGCCGTCGCCGGCTTTTTCCTGCTCGGCTATTTCGGCTGGAAGATCGGACGCAGAGTATTCCGCGAATACGATCCATCCCCCACCCAACAACGGAAAATGGCCCGCCTGCAACAACGCTATTCCGCGCGTTCGCAACGCAAACACGTGTAGTAAGGTATAGCAAGAAGAAAATCCCCAACCATGCTCACCAGCGTATCAAACTGCTCGCCCTGCAACTCCCGGTGCGCACGAGATCCTTCGCTGCGCTCAGGATGACAACCCTCTGGCCTGTCATCCTGAGCGCAGCGAAGGATCTGTAGAACCAGCCGACATGCAGGGAACACCCCTTGTGGGCGTCCGGCCTCCTGGATATTTGCCGCAAAATCAATGAACGGTACCACAAACACACCCCGCCCGTTATAATTGGTGAGAGCAGAATACATAGTTTTACTGGCGAGAGGGAGGACATAGTTATGCGTGTCGTTATTTTCTGCGACATGGAAGGCATTTCCTGCATCGAAACATGGGAACAAGTCTCCGCTGGCAAGCCATTTTATGAAGAGTCGCGCAAACTCTACACCGACGAGATGAACGCCGCGGTGCGCGGCGCGCGAGCAGCCGGGGCCAGAGAGATCACGGTGGTCGATTGTCACGGCGCAGGCGGAGCCTACAGCTTCAAAAGCTTTCAGCCCGAACGCCTCGAATCGGGCGCGCAATACGTCTTTGGCTACCCCTGGGCGCGCTACATCACCCCCTTTGAAGAGGGCTGCGAGGCCATCTTATTTCTGGGCGCGCACGCCATGGCCGGCACGCCCGACAGCGTCCTCTGTCACACCGTCTCATCCGAGGCATGGTACAACGCGCGCATCAACGACACGCTGGTAGGCGAAAGCGGCATCCTCGCCGCCATCGCGGGCTGCTGGGACGTGCCCGCCATCTTCGTCTCCGGCGACGAAGCCACCTGCCGCGAAGTAACCACGCTGCTGGGAGAAGATGTCGTCACCGCACCCGTGAAAACCGGCCTGGGCCGCTACTCCTCCCGCAATATGGCCCCACGCGACGCCTGCTCCCTCATCGAGATGCGCGTAGCCCAGGCTGTCAGCCTCAAACACTGGCCCAAACCCCTCAAATTTCCCGCACCCGTCACCTTCCGCGTTGAACTGGCAACCCCCGACAACGCCAACGATTTTATGGGACGCACTGGCGTGACTATCGAGGGACCGCGCACCGTCGCATCAACCGGAGATAATTTCTGGCAAGCATGGGATCAATTCTGGTACCGCAACTAACCTCACCGTTCCGTCACGCGAATCACCGCGAAGCGACTGCGCAGCGAATTCGTCAACTCCACCAGGTGCATCAAGGATTGCTTCATGTGGTCGCATTGTCCGGCAATCTCGCTCGCCATACCGGCGATTTCTTCCACAGAATGCGCCACCAGTTGCGACCCGGTAGCCTGGCTCTCAGCAGCAGGCCCAAGCCCCTGCATCATCTCAACCATATCTTCCATAACTGAGCCAATGGCTTCCAGCGCAATACCCGTCTGTGTCACCAGTTCGGACTGCGACACCACATGCTGGATGTTCTGGTTAACACTCTGTGAAACGGTGGTGATCTCGTTTTGAATGGAGCGGATGCGCGACGCCACCTTGCGCGCCGCCTCCGCGCTGCTCACGGCCAGCGAGCGAATCTCCTGCGCAATCACCACAAACCCCTGGCCCTGCTCGCCAGCCCGTACCGCCTCAATCGCCGCGTTGAGCGCCAGCAGGTTCATGCGTGTCGTCAGGCTGGTCAATTCCACCACGGTATCATTGATCTCCTGCCCGCTCTCGCCCAGCCGTTTAATCACACGCGCCGATTGCATGGTCGTATCGCGTACTAAACGCATCCCATCATTGGCGCGCGCGATCTGTTGTTGACCGCCTCGCGTCACTTCCGTCGCTTCTTTAACCGCACCCGCCAACGTATCCGCCCGCTCCGAAACACGTTTGATTGTACCTGCCATATCGTCCGTCACTCGCGAAATATGCTCCACCTGGCGTTCCTGCTGGCTGGTATCACGCGCCAGCACATCTGAACTGCGGCGCACATCCTGGGCGTACTCATCTACCGCCTGCGTCACCTTTTGCGCGCTGCCCAGAATATCGCTAATCTCGTCAATCATCACATTCACCGCCTCGACAACAGGCTGCAACTTCTCATGAGTAGGACGCACGCGCACGCGCAAATCTCCCTGCTGCACCTGCTCCAGATCGCGGCGCAGCGCGATAATAGACTCTTCCAGCGCCAGCCGTTCCGCCTCACGCTCTTGAAAGAAACGCGCAGTATCGATAGCGATGGCGGCCTGGTTCGCGAACAACTCGATCACCTGAATGCTTTCCTCGATCGGTATCTTGCCATCCACCGGATCATCCAGTGACAAAAAACCCAGCATCTTCCTCATGCGCGGGCTAAAGAGCGGAATGATGAGCCAGTCTTCAGGGTGCCATCCGCCAGGCTCATAATCATCCAGCGTTTTATCCATCCCTCCCACAACATCCGCGAACGCCGCCGCGTACTCATGCGAAATAAAATAGCTCTGGCTGATCTGAAATTCCGGGCGCATCATACGCATCAACTGCTCGACCGTCACAGGATGCTCCCGCACGATACGCCGGCCCTCCTCCGTAGCTCCCGCGAAAGCGACAGGAGTGAGATAGTCATTCTGATCCTCAAGCAAGTTGATGACCGCGATACGAAAACCCGTGCAGGCGCTGATAACCGCCACGATACGCTGGAGTATGTCATCAAGCCCCAGTTCCGCTCGCAACACATTGCCCAGGCGAATCAGCTCCTTGATTTGTCGCGCCCGTAACGGAGTATCTATATCATGAGGAAACGTCATAGCCGTCATCTGTAGCGCCTGGTCATCCGGCGTCAGCGGTATGGCAGGCAAACCCGCCCCCTGCTCGCGCTCCCACTGCGCCCGCTCGGCAGGCGAGCGAAAACGCACCCGCAAAGGCACATACCAGTTCTGCCGCTTTCGTTCCGACATGATGATTCTCTTTTTCCTTTTTTTGCTATGAAACTGCCTGTTTGAGCATAACACATGCATATCGTGTATACAAGAAAAGTAGGAGAAAAAGCGCGTCAAGATGTTACAGAAATTCCCTGTCTATCGTTAATATACATAGGAGACGCTCGATGCGCTCCTCGGAAAAATTCTCGAGTAGTGCGGCAAGTAATGTGATCTTGTAGCGCGGCAATTCGTAGAGAAGTTTCGTAATATTTGGACTACATCAACGAGAGGGCGTCAAGCAATTGACGCCCTTTTTTAATCAATTCAGTAGCGACGCCCCTTGTGGGCGTCTTTCACTGGTAGGTTGTTGAGGAAAGGACCCATCCATCCCTTCGCTGTCATCCATCCCTTCGCTGTCATCCATCCCTTCGCTGTCATCCATCCCTTCGCTGTC
>JADEYI010001378.1_pt1 | contig 18831 bp, 15 predicted proteins | sample 8542331 | NCBI WGS metagenome assembly JADEYI01 (sample SAMN16510988, study PRJNA670497) | mine drainage metagenome | isolation source: biofilm near Copperflume 1 | place: Germany: Marsberg coppermine Kilianstollen | collected 2018-02
AGTAGGAGAACACTTTCGCTCCAAGTGGGGTCTTGCCGGTGCGCCGGGAAGGAATGTGATCCCTTTTGGCCACCGGCTCTTATGGTACTACCGCACTGCATAACAGAGGTATTATGCGACACATTGTTTGTACGGCTCGGCGGTTCCAGGGGTGGAACCGCCTTGTAGCGGCGTCTAATTCGCCATTGTCGGGAGTCGGGCGCCGCGATTTTACGCCCCAGGGAGTCTGTTATGGCAAAGAACAAAGATCGGGATGCGTTCTCATCTTCGGATCAACCGCACAGAGCGCTTCTGATCGAATTGAAAGGCGAAAGAGCGGCGCAGAATGAAGGCACAATGACGGCTTCAACTGAGACCTTCGCGGCGCTCAGCCTGGAAGAAGTGATCGCCTATGTGCGATCGCGTCAGCCGGGTGTTGAGATCGTGGAGTTGAAGGTTCTCGGCAAGGTGCAGGTGTTGTCTAGTTCGGAACACCTGGAATAGTGCAGGTACAAGCCCACGGACTATTTGCCTTTGCCTGGGGCGCAGATGCGGCATTTCAAAGGCTCATGAAGTCTCGGAGACCAAATAGTACCTGCGGTGCGGGTCTTGTGGCCCGCTTCCAATCTCCGCGATCAACCCCCGCTCCACGAGCGCCGCGAGGCGCGTTCGGGACGCGCGCGGAGAAAGCTTGATTTGCTTGGCGATCTCAGAGGTTGAAAGTCCAGCCTCCACACTTGAGGAGAGTGCGGCAAGGATAGCTTCGTCCCGAGCGTCTTTTGCGGATGCGCGACGAGGTGTGGCCGAAAGCGTGACCCGAAAATGCGTCCCAATTTCTTCCAATTTGGGAGCATCCAATCCGCGATCACGACACGCGGCTGTCATGCGCTGGATACCGCTTCCCCAATGTTCGATAAGCCCCAGTTCTTGAAATGTTCGGCCAATAACGCGATTGCGGAGTTTGGAGATGCCTTTGCGGATGTCTTCGATCGTGAGTCCGAACGGGAGCAGGCCGGGGTTTTCGATCTCCAGGCGATCATCAAACAGAGCGACGCGGATGGGAGCACCGCGCTGAGCATAATCGGCATGGACGATAGCATTCATAATGGCTTCACGGACGGCAACCACGGGATATGTCCAAAGGTCCGTTCGTTTTACAGGGCCTATGACGGCCTCACGAGTCATGTGCTTCCGCAAGAACGAAATTACTTCGTCGGCAGCTCCCGGAAGATACGAGCGCACCTCTACGGAGTCGAGTATCCGGCGCCGGTCGGTGCCGGCGAACCTGCCAACCTGAATCCATGCGTCTGGGTAGTGATTTAGTCGGTCGGCGCCGAAAAGGAGGATGCCCCCGATGGTCGGCACGACACGGCCCTGGTAACTCGTCATGATTTTCAGGGTTTGTAGATCAGGCCGCGTCAGCTTGCGAATGGGCTTGAAGAACTCGGAAGCAGCTCGGAAGTCGATGGCTTCCGAGTTCAACTCCGGCTGGGGTTGTTCGTCGAACGACGAAACCTGGTTATAGCGCCGCATCTCTTCGATCAGGACCTGATCCGCCCGCCGGTTGGTCGAACCCACGCGAACAAAAACGCCTTCCTCGGCACCCAACCGATTCAGATAATGGGGCCGGTTGGCGCTCGGATAAATCTCCACTGCCAAAACCTGGGTCTTTCTCCACGGCATTACTTCGATGGAAGGCACCAATCTTGGGGAGATGCTGTCTGCAATCAGATTGGCGAGGCGTTCTTCCTCGGCCAATATGTTCGGAATGCCCTTGACCTTTTTTGTACCGTCTTCGACTCCCAGGACGAGAACACCCCCGGAGGTATTGGCGAACGCAACGATGGCTTTCAGCGCGCCTTCCGGGGAGGATAGGTCGCGCTTGAACTCCAGCGTTTTCCCTTCGGTTCTACTGAGCAGAGTAATCAGATCCACAGCTCTGCATTTTACTCTGAAGCGGAGGCTGGGAGAAGTCTTCTGAGTAGGCTTTGTCCCAATTCGTGACGCAGTGTGTCACGAATTGAAAATGCTTTATACGATCTTTCAAGGTGTCCTTTCAGGACACCGAGTGGAAAGTTTTTCCACGTTTTGTGCCCTCCGTGCGCTCTACGCTTCTTCTCGGCAGGAACCGTTTGAGGGTTTGCGTGGAGACCAGGAACACCAAAAATGGGGATGAAGCGGCATTGGAGCGGCAGTCCGGTTCGGCGCGGTGGTCGGGCCTCGGGAAGCGACTCGACCCTGAGCTCAAGTCCTGGATGGACAATGTAATTATCCCTGCACTGGTGAGGCAATATCTGGCCGAAATTGAGGAACGGAATCGACTTGCAACCACCGGCAGTTCAGAGGTAACGTCCGACAAGGACGGTAATGAGCCATGATTCTGCGTTGCGCCGCCTATGCCCGCTACTCCAGCGATCTTCAGAGTCCACTCTCGATCGACGACCAAGTCCGCATCTGCCGCGAATACGCGAAGTCTCGCGGGTTCGCCTTTCTAGAGGAGCATGTCTACGTCGATGAAGCGTTGAGTGGCGTGGGCGCGGATCGTCCAGGGCTGGGCCGTATGCTAAATGCGGCACTATCCCCTGCCCGCCCCTTCGATGTGATCCTGCTTGATGACAGCAGCCGCCTTGCGCGAAATACGAAGGATGCCCTTACCTTCTTCGAGCGGCTGAACTTTGCCGGCATCCGGCTCATCGCTGTCAGTCAGGGCATCGACTCGGATAATGAACAGGCGCATGTGCTTGTCACCGTCCACGGTATGGTGGATAGCCTGTATGTGAAGGAACTTGCCAAGAAGACGCATCGCGGTCTGGAAGGGCGGGTACTGCGGGGCCAGCACACGGGTGGTCGCTGCTACGGTTACGACTCTGTCTCCGTAGACGACACGACCGCAAAACGACTGATTATCAACGAGAATGAGGCGGTGGTAATCCGCCGTATCTTTGAGATGTCCGCCAGTGGCCAGTCACTGAAGACGATCGCAAAGACCCTGAATCATGAGTGCGTTCCCTCCCCAAGACCGAGGTCGGGAAATAGATACGCGACGTGGAGTCCGACTTGTATTCGGGAGATGCTCCGCCGTGATCTCTATGTAGGAAAGGTGGTTTGGAACGCCTCGCGGTTTGTGAAGACCCCTGGTACAAACAAGCGGGTGCGCCGTGCGAGGCCGGAAAGCGAATGGCGCATTGTTCCCCACCCCGAACTTCAGATCATCAGCGATGAGGTCTGGACGCGGGTTCAGGACAGGCAGAAGCGTCTGATGGCCATGTACAGTGGCGCGAAAAAGGGGCTTTTGCCTCGCTCGGTCACCAGTCCATACCTTCTTAGCGGCATCCTGAAGTGCGGCTTGTGCCACGGGAACCTCATCATCGTCACTGGATACAGCTCTTATGGACACTATCCGCAATACGGCTGCTCTCAGCATTTCAACCGTGGCGCCTGCGCGAACTCGGTATTGATTCGGCGGGACTGGCTCGAAAAGCGACTCTTGCAAGAGCTGCAAAATGAGGTTCTGAAGCGCGAGACCGTCGAGTACGCCTTGGACGAGTTTGAAAGCCACTTGAAGAACGCGTTCGCCAAGCTCACAAACCAGATGGCTCAAATGCGGGAGCGCAAGCAGAAGCTCGAAGGGGAGCTGCGTCGGCTGACCGCGACTGCCGCTGAGACCGGACCGTCGTCATTCCTCGTCGCCGCTATTCACGAACGGGAGCAGCAACTGCGCGAGATCACCGACCAGCTCTTAGCGGGCGGAGGCGACTCTGTAGATGCTCACCTGTCGGAGATTAGGGGCTTTATCACCAATCGACTCGGAGACCTCCAGAAGTTGATCTCCGGCGAGCCCGCCGAGGCTCGGAAGGAACTGCTCAAGCATGTTTCGGAGATCCGCATGTTCCCGCAAGGTAGCGCCGATGGAAACCGGAAACCGCACTATGTCGCTGAAGGGACGTGGAATCTGGTTGGATCTGAAGAAGATGAGGCCAATGCAATTCCGGCGCAAATTCGGAGCGTTGCAGGCCCCCGCAACCACACGAATTTCCCGGTAGGCTGGCTCCAACGCCTTTAGCGTATCTTGCTGATTTCCAAGCAGCCTCCACTCCCCATTCGCAACATAGTGACCCTTGCCGTCCCCCGCCCGCTGAGGCATCATTCGGATCTCCGAAACATGCTTGAGCAGCTCCTTCCGGGCCGGGGCAGGATCGCCCGCCATGAGCGCGCGAAGGTCTCCCATCTTCCCCAAAATGAAATTGCGGATGTCGGTGAGGTAGGCGTCGACGGAATTCTCTCCTCCCGCGAGGAGTTGGTCGGAGAGTTCCCGCAACTGCTTCTCACGTTCGTGAATCGCCTCGACGAGGAACGCCAACGGTCCCGTTTCTGCAGCCGTCGCAGCCAGCCTGCGTAGCTCCCCTTCGAGTTTCTGCTTGCGCTCCCGCATTTGAGCCATCTGGTTTGAAAGGTCTGTGAACGCATCCCGGACATGACTGCCGAACTGGTCGAGGACGTACTCGACCGCGTCGCTCTGAAGAACGTAATTCTTCAACTCATCCAGCATCCTTCCTTCAAGCCAGTCCCGCCGCACGGTCAGAGAATTCGAGCAGGCGCCACGATTGAAGTGTTGAGAGCAGCCATGGCGCGGATGATGGCCCGGCGAGTCATACCCCGAAATGATGATCAGATTGCCTCCGCACAGGCCGCACTTGAGGATGCCGCTGAGTAGATACGGGCTGGTAGCCGAGCGCGGAATCAGAACTCCGCCGCCCTTCCGACCGCCGTACATGGCCTGCTGTAAATCGCTGGAATAGCGGGCGAAGGCGGCACAGCGCAGGATCATGGCTCTTCACCGTCCTTTGTCGCACGTTACCTCTGAAGGCCCAGTGGTCGCAAGTCGATTCTGCTGCTTAATTTCGGCCAGATATTCCCGCACCAGCGCAGGGATAATTACATTGTCCAACCATGATTTCAGGTCGGGATCGAGCCGCTTTCCGAGCCTGGCGGATCGGGCAGAGTTGCGCTGCCGCTCCTGCATCATCGTGCGTTCGCCCTTGGAGCTTTTGCCCGCCACACAGCCCTCGAATCTCCCGTACCGAGAAGAAGCGTAGAGCGCACCAGGGCCAGTAAACGTGGGAAAACTTTCCACCCGGTGTCCTCATAGGACACCATAGACATTGAGGCTCATGGCATGGATGTGCAACTGCAAATCGCGGACGATATTGCCCGAGTCATTCAACGCTGGCAATCCGTTAAGAGCAACCTTGACTAGGCCAAATACCAACTTAAGAGTTGGGTAATTCTGTACCGAAGGCAGGGTGAATTTTCGGCTTGTTGCTCCGTTATCGGTAATGGTCAGGTCGCAAGCCGAATGAAGAGCCCATCCGTGGATTCCTCAGGCCACCGTGCGTTAGTACGTGGCACGCCCTCCGCTCACGTCATAGCATTGACCGGTGACGAAGGAACAGTCGCGGCTTGAGAGGAAATGAACGACAGCAGCAACCTCCTCCGGTTGTCCGGTGCGCTTCATCGGGATGCGTTCCACCATGTACGACACCTGTGCAGGGGTCAGCTGATCCAGCATCTTGGTGCGGATGACGGCGGGCGAGACCGCATTGACGCAAATTCCTTCCGTGGCGACCTCCTTCGCGATGGACTTGGTGAGGCCGATAATCGCAGCCTTGGATGCGGAGTACGCGACCATGTTGGGGTTGCCCTCCTTGCCGGCGATGGAAGCGATATTCACGATGCGACCATAACCCCGACTGCGCATGTGCGGCATCACCGCGCGGCACAGGAAGAATGGCCCGGTGACGTTGATGGCCAGCACTCGCGCCCAGTCTTCATCGGTCTGCTCCCATATGGGCGCGGCTTTGCCTGCAAGACCGGCATTGTTTACCAGTATCTCGAGCGATTGAGTTCGTACTAGAACCGCTCTCACAGCTTGTTCCACAGAGCTTGGATCTGTAACGTCCAGCCGCACTGGGAAAGCAAATTCTCCGATGCGGTCCGCCGCCGCCACTGCCGCTTGCTCGTCGATGTCCGCAATGGCGACCCGCGCTCCCACGTTCGCCAATCTTCGCGCTATCACCTCTCCGATGCCGTTTGCCGCGCCGGTGACAATAGCCGTTTGTCCGTTCAATTCAAACATGGTTCATCCTTCTTTTCGTTGTCATGGAAAAGATCGACTCCAACTCGCGCTGAAGCAGAAGAGTTTCCGAGACGTTGTCCGTCCGGTTGCACCCTTTCCAGTCCACCCACACATATTCCAAGGCAAAGAAGCCCCCATAGCCAAGCTGTTGCAGCCCAGTTATCATGCCAGGAAAATCTATCGTATTTTCCTGCACCGAGGTTTGCAGCCTGCCGACGGCACCACCGCGCACATGGGCATGAGAAGCGAACTGCAACAGACGGTGCACATGCGCAGAGGTTTCTCCGGCCGCGATGAAGTGCCCATAATCAAGCGTCAGCGTCAGCCCCTCGACTGCATCCACGAATGCGCGCGCGCTCTCAACATCCGCGCAGATTGAGTCGACGTGAGGCTCAATTGCGTAGTGGACACCGGCACTGGCACACTCGGTCATGCGTCGAGCGGCTTCTTCATTGGCGAGTTCTAAATCAAGGTCACGCGAGACTGCCGCATGGAACACCCCTGGTAAGCCCGTAAGATGGCTACAGCCAAGCGCGACGCAGAACTCGAGTGCGCGTGTGAACACATCGCGGTTCTTGCTGCGTACAGCAGGACTGGGGTCGTTGGCAGCATGCTCGCCTGGATCGACTCCAATCTGGACAAATACATCGGAAACGCTTAGCTCCGCTGCTTTCAAATCATGCAGGATTCGCGCGGTGTAGCTGCGGGGTGAGGCCAACAACTCAATCGGCGAGAAGTGAGAACTGCGTGCAAACAGGCCAACGTCCACATGGTGGAAGCCGAGCAATTTCACCAGACGCAACGCCTCGGAGCGTTCCAACACAGGGAAGCTGTAGTCTGCGCAGGAGAATTTAAGCATGCTGTGCGTCTCCGTTCAAACTTGCGCGATACAGGGTGTCCATTTGTTCGAGCGCCGGCTCTGCGTTGCCGCGATGCTTGCAGTATTCAACGATGGGCACTCCCGCACGCTCCTGCAAGCCAACATAGCCGCGATATTGCGGACGAACATAAGATGTTTCAATGCTGGCGACAGTGCGGGAAAAGAAACCATCGGTGATTTGGTTGAGCAGGGTGTCGCGCCAGGCGCTGCGCCGTGCTGGTTGACCGCCGCACATGCCATAGAGTGTGCTCTGGCAAGTGCGACCGGCGACAAACAGGCTATACTCAAGAGCGAGAGGGATGTCCTTACAGCCAGCCGAGATAGCGATCCCAGTCCCTCCCAGCACCGTACGCATCGGTAGACTTCCATCCAGCGCGACCGGGCTGGAAAATCGGACGTGTTTCGTCCCAAAACCATTGCGCGAGTAATTGCTATAGGTATAAGCGAATGGGCAGTAGGCAATGCTGTCCCCATCCGTCATTCGCTCATACAGGGCGATAGGATTCATGCCGTATATCTCGTCCGGCATCAGCGCTGCAAGTTCGCGAATATCCGCCAGGCAGCGAGCGCCGATCTCATGGTCGACAAGCTGTTCAGGACTGGCGGCTACCAAGCCTCCTCGTGAAACGCACAGTCCCATAAAGTTCAGGAAGAGATCTGCGGGAAAACCTGGCATCCGCACCCAGCCCAGCCCAGCCAAGTCCATCATCTCGCCCCAGTTTTGGGGTTCTTTCAGACGGAGTTGGTCAAATAAGTCAGGGCGAAGGCTCGCGGCGGGCGCGGCTGCGTCGATCGGGAGGGCATAAAGTCTCCCCTGATACATGTAGCTTGGAAAGCATGGACCCAGCGAGTCGTCTTTGAGGTCCTCGAGCTCGTTGCTGGAGAGCAGTGGAAGCAGATCGGTCAGTACACCCGTCGCCTCTGCTTCGCCCACCATCGGGTGGTCGATGACAAGCAGATCGAAATTGTGGGCAAGAGTGGCAAGATCCGCATGCCCGAATTCGTGTAGGCTTCGCTTCTCCCACTGAATTCGCACTCCGGGATGCTGTTCTTCAAACCGTTGCGCAGTGGCCACCAACGGCGGCAACGCCCTGCTGTGGTTCCAGGTAATCCCCCGCAGCGAGACCATGCTCATGCAGGTTGCTCCATTAGCGAGGCGACACGGACATTGCAGCCGCTTTTTGCCGAGTGGCATGCCGCCTCGATCACGTCCATCGCAGCGACGCCCAGAATTGCGGGCGACTGATTGCGGCGCGGATCCAGGATGGAATCAATCAAGTTCAGGGCAGGTGCCTGGTGAGGATAGATTGCGTCGTCTGATAGGTCTGGAAAAGAGACTGGCTGTCCGACCAAAGGCACGTATTCCATTTCTCCGCGCCACAAGTCCAGAAACAGCATGCCCTTGGTGCCAAAGACGCGCACTTCGAAATCTCTGCGTCCAATGCTGGTTGCGCCCGTGCTGGCGATGGTGACAATCGAACTGTCATCCATTCGCAGGTTGAGTGTGTCGTAGATGTCGAGCGCTTGGCCGTCATTATGAAAGCGCGCGAAGACCTCTGTGGGCGAAGCGCCCGTGAGGAAGGTGAGATAGGCCGCTGCATGACAGACCTGCGCGTAAATTTGCCCGCCGCCGGCGATCTTGGGCTCGCTATAGGTGCCTTTCCGAGGCTGCATATACGGCGTACCGTGGGACGGCTGCGTGCTGTCACCGCGAAGTAGATGGCTGATGGGATTGGTCATCAACACGCTGATCATACGCACTTCACCCAGATCTCCGTTACGTACCAGACGCTGCCCCTCTTTGCCGTGCGCCGTGTAATGCCAAGGACAACTGATAAGAAACTGGGTGCCGCGATCCCGTGCCATCTCCACCAGTTCCATAGCTTCGGCGGCGGTCAGGGTCATGGGCTTTTCGATCAGCACATGCTTGCCCAACGCAAGAGCCGCAGACGCTTGCTCGTAATGAAGATTCGGACTACTGCTGACTACGACTGCCTGAAGGCCATCAATGGCAAGTAGTTCGGCGGCCGTGGTGCAAGCGATAGGAATGCCAAAGTCATCGGCAACCTTCTGCGCCATCTGTCGGTTACGTTTCTGGATGGCGACCAGTTCGGCATTGGGATGCCCCAGCAGAGCAGGAATGTGGGCAAACGTTGCCCACCATCCTGCTCCGATCACGCCACATTTAATTTTGTCTTGCACAAGGCGCTCCTCTAAGTCTAAAAGTCAACGGGTTCCAACAAGTCTCGGTTGAGTTCCACACCGAAGCCAGGATTTGTGCCCAGCGTGACATGTCCGTTGACGGGAAGCGGTTCCCCCACAATCGCTGCGAAGATAGGACGCACTCCTATACCGTCCCCTACCGATAGATACTCAGCGAACGGGGAGTTCAGATTCGATTGCACGAAGTGATAGTTGTATACGCCTGAGCCATGCGGAATGACGGGTACATCATAGGGTTTGGCCATGGCTGCGATCCGTCGGACTGCGGTAAGCCCACCGCACCACTGCATCTCCGGCTGAATGACGTCGCAGGCGCGCGCAGCGAGGATTGCGGCGAAGGCCTTCACGTCAAACTCCAGATTTCCAATGGCGACCTGTATGGGATTGATGCGGGCGCGCAACTCTGCATTCATATGCTCGGCCCAGCCATTTTGCAGCGGATCCTCAAACCACTTGACATCGCAATCACGCACCCGCTCCGCCAGCCTGGAAGCGAATTCAATGTCCCAGGAGAGATAGCAGTCGACCATCAGTTCCATTTCCTCGCCGAGTGCGCTGCGGCAGTTTTCCAGGCATTTCTGCATCTTGATCAGACCTGTGCGGCTGTCGGCCATGCCCCAGGGAGCAGCAATTTTCACCCCTAAAAATCCGCTGCCTTTCCAGTGCGAGACCAGATCGGGATGGGTGGTCACGTAGCAGGGGATGGTCTCTTTGGTTTGGCCGCCCAGCAATCGATACACGGGTTGGCCCAGCGCCCTGCCCATCAGGTCCCACAGCGCCAGGTCTACCCCGCTTATGGCCATCGCTGTCACCCCGCCAAGCCCGTATGGCATGGTGGAGCGATACATCTGGTCCCAAAGCATTTCTATATTGAAGGGGTCTTGCCCAATCAAGAACCGGCTGAAGTGCTGCTCGATTACGGCGCAGGAGAAATGGCCGCCGCCATAGTTGACCGCACAGCCAGTTACTCCCTCATCGGTCAAGATTTCGATGGCGTAGGGATCCTGCCCGGGTCCCATCCACAAAGTACGCACGTCCGCATACCCTGGATACACCGACATTGGGTTTGCAATGTGCGAGCCTGTTTGCCAGCCGCCTCCCCAATACTGGGACTCTCCAAAGCGTGCGCCTTTTTCCCCCATGTTGCCTGAGCGTATTCTGTACAGTTTGATTTTCGTGATCTTCATTTCTTCGGGGTCTCCCGCTGGACGGATTGATTTCCGTTTAGATAGTCAATCGCAGGCGTCGCTATCTGAGCAACTGCAAAAGACAAAGGCTTCACACATTGCGCATATCGCAGATCAAGGCACTCGGTGAGACGGGGTCTTCTGCTCCAGCCCGAACATAAATTGGGACATAATCCCAGCTTTGCATACCACAGATTTTTGGATGAACGATGAATACGTTACAGGTTACCGTTCTGAATCGGGATCGGCATATATGCTGGGCGGGTAGAACTCGTCTATATTTTGCGGAGTGATGAGCTGTATCGGCGCATAGATTGCGGGCGGAACCGATTTGTGCTGGAGGATGTCGAGCGCGAGTTGAATAAGATGATCTCCGTAGCGCTCGGGGAAAGTGGCAATAGAACCAGCTAGCCTTGTTTGCGGAGAGCGCAACTCGCGACGGGCCTCAGGCAAAGCGCCAACTCCCACTGCAACGCAGAGATGACTTCGGCCAACCTCCTCAAAAGCGCGGAGAGCCCCCAGAACCGCGTAGTCATTGACTCCGGTGATTAGTGTCCGGCACTTCGGTGCGAACTGCAAGTGGCGGCGCACCAGATCAAAAGAGCGTTCCATTTCACCACGCGAATCGAGATGGAGCACCTGATAGCTTCCCGACAACGACTTGCGGACCCCTGACTGCGCCCCCGAAATACGAAGATGGGGAAGAGAACCAGCGATTTCCAGATCGAGCAGCAATAACTCATCGATTTCCCCATGCCAGTGCTGTTGCGCCGCCTTCACTAGAGCCTTGCCAGCCAGATGACCCACACGATAATTGTCCACTCCAAAGAAGGTGGCTCCTGGATGCGGAATCTCGACGGCAATCACAGGGATGGCTGCCTCGGCGTAGATAGCCGACAACTGCGCCCCAATGCGCTCGTATACCTGGAATTCGATGGCCAGATCGATCCCACGATTCACCAGCGTTTGCGCATTGCGCAATGCAGCCTTGGCGCTGTACTGGTTTTCCATTTCAAGCAGATCGATCTGGTTACGCGCAGCTGACCAACGGAGTCCTTGTGACACGGCCTCTGAAAAAGAGTCGCTGTTCTGCGATGCATAGCCGATGCGAAAACGCTTCTGCGTAAGAATGTGGACGTTAGAAGAATACCGTCGTCCATCAGGCCGACGCAGCAGGCCCTTTTCCTCTAGGGTTCGCAAGAGTCGAAAGGTAATTGTGCGCTCAAACCCGGTTCGTTCAGCAATCTCTCCTAGGGTTAACGACTCTTCGTTATCTGCGAAATGACGCAAAATCTCGCATGCACGCGCCACGGTCTCTAGCCTGTATCGGGAGTTGTCTGGATCGGAAGCACACATATCGGAGGGCAATCGTCGCGCTTGTAAGATCGTCGCGGATACCCCGCTACCGCCTAAGTGTAGCATCTGCGATATCCGCAATTCCTTGAATTTGCGATTCTCCTGTTGCCATCCGATCGTCACTTGGCGTGTTCTATGTGACGGAACGCGGATATGCCAAAGTCGGCAACCATGGAATCGATTCAGCTTCAGAGGTTCAGGGGAATACGCGATTTGCGTGAACCAGCACAAGGCTCGTCTTCAAACTTTGTAAGAGGTGTAACAACAATGCATTATCAAGATACCCATAATAGAATCCGCATTGCTCTCATTGCAATTGTATTTCTCCTTGCGTCGGCCTTGCCAGGACCTTATAGCCTTGCCCAGACAGTTGGGACAGGAGCGATCAAAGGGACAATTGCTGATCCATCTGGGGCTGTGGTTCCCAATGTGACTGTTACTGCTACCGATCCGGCTACAGGATATACGGCCACGCAACACACCTCTACAACAGGCTCGTATGTGCTCAGTCAACTGCCGCCATCGCATTACACTATAACTGTACAAGGCACGAATTTCGAAACTCTCATTCAACCGGATGTGATCGTTGATGCCTTGTCTGTGGTAGGCCTAAATCTCACGCTGAAAGTGGGAAGTGCAAGCCGAGCTGTAACCGTATCCGCAACTCCCCCGCAGCTTAACACCACCAACGGTGCGTTAGATATCACGATCCCAAATTCCACATACACTGCCCTACCATTGAGCATGAATGGAAGCCCCAAAAACCCAACAGGTTTTGTAAATCTTTTACCTGGAACCGGTGCTGGGCTTGCTGGAGGTTTTAACCTCAACGGGGGGCCAAGTAATAGTTCTGCTGTCTATATCAACGGCATGCCGGTGTACACGCCTCGGGTTCAAGGTGATCTGCAACTAGTCACTATTCAGAACTCAACTGAGGTTATTGACCAATTCCAAGTTATTACCGCTGGCGTTCCTGCTTATTATGCTGGCCAAGGTCTCACTAACTTCGTTTTAAAGTCTGGAACCAATAAGTTTCATGGGGATGTATATGAAAACTTTCGAAACACCGTACTAGACGCGGCTGGTTACTTTGCAACAAAGACTCCTGTAGAGCACCAAAATGAATATGGTGGGACGATCGGTGGACCCATCCTCAAGAACCGTCTCTTCTTTTTCGGAAATTATGATGGTTTTCGCTATCTGCAAGGAACGAATCCTACCTTTTATAGCATTCCGACAGCAGCTGAACGCACTGGCGACTTCAGTGCGTTGCCGGTGCCAATTTACGATCCCGACACACAGGCAACCTGTACCGCCCACAGCACTACTGGTACCTGCCGCTATCAATTCGGCTATGGGCCCGGTGGCGCCAATGGCCCTGAGGGAGACCCTGTGCTTATAGGGGCACCCAATGTGATTCCTATGAATCGTATCTCAAGCATCTCACAATCGCTTCAGTCCTACCTGCCGCCAACGATCAATTCCTCACTGCAAAATAACTACCTAGGTACAACAGCAGGGGGAAATCAAAATCAGATGGTTGTCGCGAAAGTTGATTACACAGTCACTCCAACAAATCACTCATACTTACTATATGAATATGGCAACAACTCTAGTCTCGGGCAGCCCATTATTTGCACAGGGGCTTATCTTCCGTCGCCATATTCAGGATGTTACTCTACCGACCGAAGCATCCAGCTTGGTCAGATCGGCGACACCCAAGCGATTACTCAGAACCTTGTCAATGTATTTTCCTACCAATTCAATCGGAACGACCTGGCAAACATCTCTCGCACTACTTCTGGGAACTATGCAGCCAAAGCGGGAATTACGGGTCTCCCGACTGGTGCGGCCGAAGCATTTCCACCAATTATCTTCGGCGGGCCTAATTCTCCAACAGGATGGTCCACTGCGTCCGGTTCCCGCGCCCACCAAATTGAAAGTCTAAATACATTTCAGGACAATGTGCAGTGGATTCACGATAATCATTCTTTAACTGTTGGCGCTTTGATATCGCTACAAACAGTGAATGAAAAAGTGCCAAGTATTGTTAACTCTTTTTCGATGAGTAACGACAATACCGCAGGGTTCAATTCATCTGGGACCCTCCTGACTACTACAGGAAACGCCTACGCTAGTTTTTTGCTAGGTGATGTAAACTCCGGTTTCTTGAGCGATAACTCATACCTTCTGGAAACAGGGGGACGATTCAAGCAATACGCAGCTTACGTTCAGGATGACTGGAAAGTTATCCCGAAACTTACTGTAAATCTAGGGCTCCGCTATCAAATTTTTACGCCTTATATAGAGGAACACAATCGCGAGTCCTGGTTCAATCCGAACCTGTCAAATCCCGCAGTAGACGGCTATTCTGGCGCTCTTCAGTTCGCAGGGTACGGGACGAATAGCTGTCATTGCAGAACCCAAATAGCTATAGACTATTTGGCATTCGATCCTCGAATCGGGTTCGCCTACAGTCTGGGGGAAAGAACAGTTGTTCGTGGCTCCTACTCAATCAATCATTTTTCTGTTGGTGCATTGGGAGGTGATCTATTACTCCAGGGAACTGGCATCGTGGGGTATGGTGCAAATCCAGTTTTCACTAGTCCAGATTCAGGAATAACCCCCGCGTTCAATTGGAATAACGGTTTCCCCGCGTACACACACCCCCCATTTTTTGATCCGACACTCAATACAGGCTATAACACCACAACAGGGGCCACGGGAGGCACTCTCACGTATAATCGCCCAGACACGGCGGGTCGCCAAGCATATACGCAAAACTGGAACTTGACCATTGAGCAGCAGTTTACCCCGTCAACCGTTTGGTCCTTGAGTTATGCCGGAAGCAATAGTCATTATTTGCCTGTCAACGGCGGGTATGGCATCTACTCCGACCAGATCGACCCAAAGTATATGCGACTAGGGTCAATCCTCCAGCAGCCCGAGTCTCCGACTACGCTTGCACAGGCGCAGGCGATATTTCCAGATATCAAGCTACCGTATGCCAATTTTAAGGGTTCTATAGCTCAGATGTTGAGGCCATTTCCACAGTATTCATCCCTGAGTGATCCGAATGCTGACTTTGGAAATGCCAATTATAACTCTCTACAGACATTTGTGCAGCATCGTATGTCAAAAGGGCTATACTTTCTCGTCTCCTATACATGGAGCAGAGAGATAGATAATTCCAGTGCAAGTGTTTACGCAGCGGCAGCTGCAACGCCCCGCTCTGCATATAACCTTTCCGAAGAACGTGCGGTCGGCAGCCTGGATTCTCCACATAAGATATCGCTTGCCTATGTATACGCATTGCCTTTCGGAAGAGGCCACATGATGGGAGGGGCATTTACGAATATGCTCCTAGGCGGATGGCAGATATCGGGTATCCAACAATATTCTTCTGGGATGCCACTTGCACCAATAACTGGCACTTGTCTTGTTCCGGGATCCGGTCATTGCTATGCGAACTATAACCCAACATTTACCGGTCGAGTTCGTATTAATGGCGCATATGGTAGCGGGCAACCAAGAGGGTCGAGCCCACCTTCGTATATAAATGTCAACGCATTCACAAATGCGCCATCCTTTACCTACGGAAATACCCCTCGAACTTTGGCCTTCGGGTTACGAAACCCATGGTCACTCAATGAAACTCTATCTCTGGGACGCAACTTTAAGATTTTCAGAGCCAGTACCTTTAGATTTCAAGCCGATGCGTTTAATTTATTCAACCGCGTACAATTCGGGGGAATTTCCACCGTGATTACCAATGCAAATTTTGGTAGGGTCAGTTCCCAGGCAAATTCGGCACGTAACCTACAACTCGAAGCCTCTATAAAGTTTTAGATCCACACGGTCTGTAATCGACATGGTTCAGCCGAAGGCACTAAATGCATGGGATTGCCACTGAGAGTAGTGAGATGTTGATCGGCAACTTAGAGTGCGGAAGAGAGTGGACACATATTTTTCAAGGAGTTACCTCATGACGTATTGCAAAATGGGGGAACCCAAAAATTTCGAAGAGAGAAGCGTTGATTACGGCGTTTTCAACTTGCAATGCACTAGTTACACGCAAAGGGGTTCGTCAAATGCGTGTTGATCTTGGCCCTGTAATTGGCATCGCGACCACTGGCATCCCATTCGGCACGTCAAGAACTCAATTAATTTAGCAGTACGAACGGAGACAAATTTTGTGAGATTTCGTGGCTTGCTAACAAGCGTGTTCCTTCTAATCGCGTCCTCCAGTGTAGTCTTAGCGCAGACACCACTCCCGGTGACGGCAGGTGGTACCGGAAATAGCTCGGCAACCGCTCATTCGTTGCCGGTAAACGAAGGTACCTCCGCACAGGCCAATACCGGTACGATGAGTTCGGGCCAACTCCTGGTCGGGCAGGGCGCGACAGATGATCCGATCCCCCAGAGCCTTTCTGGCGACTGCGCCCTCACCAATTCGGGTCTGATTACCTGCACGACGTCCAGCGGCATCGCGATCGAGGTTACTGTATCGAGCGTCGCTGCCCTCGCTGCAATTTCAGCTACGAGCCTGACGCCAAATTTGCTGGTGCAGACTGCGGGTTTCTATAGCCCCGGCGATGGTGGCTCGGGTCTGTACTACTGGAATGCTACTGATAGCAGTACCGCGGATGGATGGTCGATTGTCCAGGTGACAGGTGTCACGACTGGTCGGTTCGACAAGATGTTTGGATCGTCCATGTCGATTCGTGAGGCCGGTGCCTACGGCGACGGCAGCCATACGGACAGTACGGCTTTCAGCCGGATCGCGGCTAAGACATTTTCAACACCGATGACGGTAATAATTCCGGCGGGGACTTACCTGATGGGCTGCCCCGTTCAATTCAATTTTGTATCGCCGGTCAATTTGATTGGGGAGGGCGGCAAGAGCGTCATCACATGGCCAGCCAACTGTGCGTTCGACCCTACGTACACTTTTAATTGGAACAATTTTGCTGGGCTAATTACCGTTAAGGGGTTAAACGTCCAACTCAATAGTGCGACGTTTAGCGCCCATACTAGTATATTTCGCTTTGGCAACGACAGTAGTTTTGACTTTGAGTATAACCAGATCAGCGGCAGTTCCGCCCCAAATTTTGCCGGCGCAGTGACTGAAGTTGCAACCGTTGCGAACAGCGTTCTCTACCACACAATCGCTCACAACATTATCTCCGTCGCAGCGCCTAGCACAAGTTTCAATCAATGTATGACAGTTACAGCGAACGGAACGGGGAGCACATTGAGCGGCATAATTAAAGCAAATCACTGTATCAATACCGGTATTTCGATCGATGGCGCGGTGGGTACTATCGCCGGGAACGATGTCAGCGGTTGGGGGTTCGGCTCAGGGATTTTCACATATCCGGATGCAGGTGTCACGTCCCGAGAGTTGGCCATCACTCATAACCTTCTGCACGACGGTCAGATAACGACCGACGTTAATGTGACCCCGGCAAGCGGTATTGAAAGCCATTCGTATTATACGGTTATTTCCAATAATTTAATTTGGAACAACGGAGGCCATGGTATTAGCTGTTCTGGTCAGCACACAAAGATGACTGGAAACCTCATATGGGGTAACGGCAAGCGTGGAGCTAGCTTCACAGGAAGCATCTCAGGAACCACCTTAACCGTGACGGCGGTATCGGCCGGTACATTGCAAAAAAATCAAGTGATTTTTGGAGCGGGAATCGCTGCCGGCACGACTATAACCGCTTTTGGCAGTGGGACCGGTTACACCGGCACCTACACGATCTCGGTGTCGCAAACCGTCGGTAGCGAGTCGATGACCAGCAAAGGCTATGGCTATGGCATCGCGGCCGACGTCGACTCGGCGAGTAACAATTGCTATTACTCCACTATTTCGGGTAATACCATTTTTGACGATGGTTCTGGCGATCAAACCTACGCCTATGGCGAACTCAGTGGCAATGTGACCGGTATGGTTATCACGAACGATAATGTGTTCTCAGGCGCGATCGGAGGGCAGCTGGTCGACCGAGCGCCATTGGACCAGCAATCAGTGACCGCGGCAGGATCGACGCAGGGTACAGCTGCTCCGCTCAGCCTTGACTATCACACCCACATTATTACCTCGTGTACGAGCGGACAGGGGGTCATTCTACCTAGCGCCGCGAACGCCGCCAGCAACACGCGTTATGATCGGGTGCTCAATCAGTCTGGAACTACTTGTAATCTTTATCCTGCTAGCGGTACTCAAATTAACGGGCACGCCCTGAATGCCGCGCTTGTACTTAACAGTGGTGATGCGGCGTGGTCTGTTGACGCATCCGCAACGCAGTTCTACATCAGCATCGAGACGATGCCGTGATTGCGTGATCGTTTCCATGTGCACCTATGTCGCCTTCACGCGCCCCGGGTAGATACCTCCTGGCAGCGCCGGATAAATATCAACTTCTGGACCGCAGACGCAACGCGGTGATCTGCCTCCGATTAGTCCATTGGTAGTGAGGTTTTGTCAGTTAGGAGCCATATGAGTCGTAGACTACCCACCCTCAACGGCAAAGGTATTACGCGTAGGGATTTCATGCTAAGTTCGGGCGCTTCAGCAGCCTTTCTGGCGATCAATCCTCTTGATTTAAGGGGCGAAGTAAGGAAAGTGGACGTTCCAGCGAATTTGCAAAGAGAATTCACGCTTCCGCCTCTTGCCTCACGACCCTGGGTGTATTGGTGGTGGCTCGAGGGTGTCGCTACCAAGGAAGGTATCACCGCAGATCTTGAAGAAATGAAGAAGAAGGGCATCTCTGGAGTGCTACTTTTTGATGCCGGCCAGCAAGGAGGGCCCCTAGATCGGATAGGGCCTAAGTTCCTGTCGGAGGAGTGGCGGGGAAATTTTCGTTATGCGGTGCGCGAGGCTGCGCGGCTGCAAATGGAGATGGGCGTCAATCTCTGCAGCGGGTGGGACGCGGGTGGACCGTGGGTTGAGCGGGAAGATGCCATAAAGATAATTGTCTGGAGGGAGCTACGCGTCAAGGGCCCTCGCATCATCTCTGAAGAGACTCTGAGAAAATCAACTACTCTGTACTCTCTTACTC
>JADEYI010001379.1_pt1 | contig 18812 bp, 17 predicted proteins | sample 8542331 | NCBI WGS metagenome assembly JADEYI01 (sample SAMN16510988, study PRJNA670497) | mine drainage metagenome | isolation source: biofilm near Copperflume 1 | place: Germany: Marsberg coppermine Kilianstollen | collected 2018-02
CGTCCAGCGGCCGCGCGCGGCGCGGCGGCGCGGCCGGCGGGCGGGGTATCGATGGCCTGAGGTCGATGCCCCGCCCGTACGGCGGCTCTCACGGGACGCGAGCAAAGATGTCGTCGAGCACGACAGCGTCGGTGACGGACGGCTGCGCGCGGTAGAGGTGCTCGCGGGAGAAGATGCTGCGCTGGAGGTCATCGGGCATCTTCGCGAGCGGCCCGAAGCTGTCGACCTGCGTGCGGTGCGCGGCGAGGGCGCGTATCTTGCGCTCGTACTGCGCGCTGACGTCGATCACGCAGTTGGGCTCGCGGTGGTCGAGCCGGCGCATCTCATCGACGTCGCCCGGCGGCTCTCCGAGGTCGAGCCCGCGGCGCCGCATCTCGCCCATCGCGATCTCGAACTCCGCGATCGGGATCATGCCGTAGTAGAGCGCGGGCGTTCGCCATGCCACACCTTCGCCCGCAAACCGCGCAGGATCGGCGGCCGCGTCGAACGCCGCGCGCGCGCACTGGTGCACCTTGATGTGGTCGGGGTGGCCATAGCCGCCGGTCTCGTCCCAGGTGACGATCGCGTCTGGCCGCAGCTCGCGGATGGCGCGGACGATCAGCCGCACGACGTCCTCGGGCGGCGCCTGGTGCAGCGAGCGCGGGTCGCCGTTCTCGAGCGTGCCCGCCATGCCGGAGTCGCGGTACGGCAGGAAACGGACGTCCGGCACGCCGAGGACGGCGCAGGCGTCGCGCAGCTCCTGTTCCCGGTACTGCCCCAGCGTCTCGGGCGTCGCGCCGGTGCCGGGCGCGATCTCGCCGACCTCGCCGCGCGTGGCGCAGAGCATCGTCACCGGCGCGCCCTGGTCCACGCAGCGGGCCATCGTCCCGCCGATGAGCGACTCGTCGTCGGGGTGCGCGAGCACAACGAGCAGGCCGTGTTCGGGCATATGTCCTCCTCAGCAGGCGCAGGGTGTTCACACAGGATACGCGCTCCGCGCTGCGAGTTGATAGTGGGGAGCGCATCGTTCATAGTCAGACGCCCCCAGGCCGGTCAGCGCGGGCGTGGACGCACGGCGAGGGGCGAGGTGGCCTCATGATCGCGCAAGAGCTGCCGTTCGGCGAAGGGACGGTGACGGTCGAGCTGCCGGAGCGGGCGCAGGTGGTGTCGCGCGGCGGCGGCGGCGCCGGCTCGGGAGGGGGCCTGCCGCCGCTCGACGACGAGGCGGCGGCGGTGCGCGACGCGCTCGACCAGCCGCTGGGGCTGCCGCCGATCCGCGGGCTCGTGCGCCCCGGCTCGCGGGTGGTGATCGCCTTCGACGACCCCACGGTGACATCGTTCGGGCCGATCCGCCGACACGCGATCGGCGCCGTGCTCGCGCAACTCGCCGGCGCGGGCGTGCGCGAGGACGACGTGCGCCTGATCTGCGCCAACGCGCTGCACCGCAAGTTCACGCACGACGAGCTGGCAACGATCATCGGCCGCGAACTGGTCGAGCGCTTCGGCGCGCGGCTGTCCTGCCACGACGCCGAGGACGCGGAGCAGACCGTCAACCTCGGCACGACGCGCGCGCACGGCTACGACGTCGAGCTGAGCCGGTACGCGGCGGAGGCGGACCTCTGCGTGTACGTCAACGCCGGCCTGCACCTGGGGTTCAGCGGCGGCTGGAAGTCGATCGCCGTCGGCCTCTCGACGTGGCGGTCGATCCGCCACACGCACCACCCGGACGGCATGTCGATGTCCGTACTGCACAACCGCATGCACGAGGTGCTGGACGAGATGGGCGCGCACATCGAGGCGACGCTCGGCAAGCGCATGTACAAGATCGAGTGCGTGCAGGCGTCGCCGGCGAAGATCGCGCGCGTCTGGGCGGGCGGCGTGGCGGAGACGCGCGCCGCGGCGATCGAGGTGATGGCGCAGCGCAACCGGCCGCGCCGCGCGCAGGCGGAGCCGGCGGACGTGGTGCTGTACGGCGTGCCCGCGTGGAGCCCGTACGCCGTCTTCGGCACGATGAACCCGATCCTGACGCTGATCTCGTCAGGGCTCGGCTATCTCGGCGGCTACATCGAGGCGCTGGGGAAGCCCGGCTGCACGGTGATCCTGGCGACGCCCTGCCCGGAGCAGTGGGACATGGAGCACCACCCGTCGTACCCGGAGGTGTGGCGCCGCGTGCTGCCGGCGACGCGCGACGCGTACGAGATCCAGCGTCGATTCACCGAGGAGTTCGCGACGCACGCGGGGTACATCGACCGCTACCGCAACGGCGTCGCGTTCCACCCGGTTCACGCGATCCTGGCGACGCACCCGCTGCGGCGGCTGAAGCACGCGGCGCGCGTCATCGTCGCAGGCGCCGACGACCCCGCGGTACCCGCGCACGTGGGCTTCGAGACGGCGGCGACGGTCGAGGACGCGCTGCGTGCGGCCGAGCGCATCCACGGCGCGGACTGCTCGGTCGTGTGCGTGAACTGACGGGGGTATCCACAGAAGTCACAGATGGACGCAAATGGATGCATGGGGTCCCGAGGTCGAACCGCAGACGTCGCAGTTGGACGCAGATGGATGGATGGATGGATACGCAGATGACGCAGGTAGCAAGGAGAGATAACCGATGATCAGCTTCACGCTGTCCCCCGAGATCAAAGAGCAGCGCCGCCAGGTCAAGCAGTACCTCGACGAGCGCATCATCCCCAACGAGCACGTCCTCGGGCGCCACGATGCCGAGGCCGAGGCGCTGATGAAGGAGCTGCAGGCCGGCGCCAGGGCGATGGGCATGTGGGCGATGTTCATCGGCCCGGAGGCGGGCGGCACGGGCACCGGCTTCCTGCCGTACGCGTTCGTCAACGAGATCCTCGGCCGCAGCCCCTACGCGCCGCGCGCGTTCGGATGTGCGGCGCCGGACACGGGGAACGCGGAGATCCTGCTGCAGTTCGGCACGCCAGAGCAGAAGGAGCGCTGGATGAAGCCGCTCGTCGCCGGCGAGATCCGCTCGTGCTTCTCGATGACCGAGCCCGAGGTGTCGGGCGCCGACCCGACGGGCCTGCGCACGCGCGCCGTGCGCGACGGCGACGAGTGGGTGATCAACGGCCACAAGTGGTTCACGAGCGGCGCCATCGGCGCGAAGTTCGCGATCGTCATGGCGGTGACCGACCCGGAGGCGGAGGCGCACCGGCGGATGAGCCAGATCATCGTCCCGACGGACACGCCGGGGTTCAACATCATCCGGCCGGTGCCCGTGATGGGGGAGACGGAGGGCGCGCACTGCGAGATCCGCTACGAGGACTGCCGCGTGCCGGTGACGAACACGCTCGGCGAGCCGGGCGATGGCTTCCGCATCGCGCAGAAGCGGCTGGGACCGGGGCGCATCCACCACTGCATGCGCTGGCTCGGGCAGATGCAGCGCGCGTTCGAGATCATGTGCCGCTACGCGCTGCAACGCGAGGCGTTCGGCAGCACGCTGGCGGAGAAGCAGACGGTGCAGAACTGGATCGCCGATTCGGCGGCGGAGATCCAGGCGGCGCGGCTGCTGACGATGCACGCGGCGGCGAAGATCGACCAGGGCGACGAGGCGCGCGTCGAGATTTCGATCATCAAGTTCTGGGGCGCGAGGGCGTTGCACGACGTGATCGACCGGGCGATCCAGGTGCACGGCGCGCGCGGGGTCTCCGGCGACACGCCACTCGAGAGCATGTACCGGCAGGCGCGCGCGGCGCGGATCTACGACGGCCCCGACGAGGTGCACCGCATGGTGGTAGCGCGCCGCGTGCTGCGGGAGTTCCAGAAGGGCGGCGCGTGGGAGTTTGAGTAGACGCAGCCCGACCGATAGGCAAGGGTGAGCGGCGGGGCCTGGGCCCGACACGAACCTGCGCAGTCGGCGGTCGCTGCCTTGACCCCCGGCCCCGAGGCGGGGGCATCACTGGGGCGCCTCTCGCGGCACCCTGGGGCTGCTGCGCCGGGTGCTGAGCCCGCAGGCGCGCACCATCTCGTACCCATGCGCCACGTAGGCGATCTGTTCGGTGCGGCCGCCGCCAAAGTCATGGCGTCCGTCGCAATACACCGCCGCCTGCGCCTGATCCGGCGCGCCGGCCACCCAACCCGGCAGGCCTGGCGCGTAGCTCCCCACAACCGTCTTCCACTGATATGGCGTGGACGAGATGCCGACGCGCTCGCCCTGTCCGGCCAGGTAGTCGATGGCTCCCTTGATCGCTGCCGCATTGAGGTCCACCCGCGGGGACCACGTGCTGACGATCTGCACGTCGAGCCACCACATTGGCGCGTGCGCGCCCACCACCGCCGCGTGTTCGTGTGCCTGGCGGGCGACTGACGCGCCGTAGAGGTAGGCCGCGCAGGCGGCATTGTCTCCGCATTTCAGGCGAAGCTCGCGCATGAGGTGAGGATGCGAAGCCGCATCGAAATTGGTGTTCATGTAGAAGGCGAGGTAGTCGCGACCGCGCCTCGCCCACTGATACTGCTCCGCCAAGCACGGATTCGGATAGAAGGCCCGGCCGCCCGTGACGGCCACAATCGCAAAGTCGAACGGCTTGCGCGGGTACGCCCCGCCGCATTGCGGCCAGGAGACCGCGTAGCCTATCGCACCGCGCGGATAGGGCGCGGGCGTCGGATCGGGGTGAGGCAGCGTATAGGCCTGAGCCACCGTCGGGTTGGGTGTCGGCGCCACGACGCTAGCCGCGCGGCCGCTCCGACAGCCTGCGAACGTCACGGCGGCTGGAATCGTCAACGCAAGCACCATGCGCCCAGCCATCCTTCGAGTGAGCACCTCGCAGTCCTTTCCGTTGCCCTACCGCAGGCGAGTGTCACGGGTTGAAGCCCGTCCGCGCCGGACGCCCGGCCTACCCGTGGGCGACGGAACAACGACGCTGGGCCGCAATCGGGGTGCGCAAGCGAGAACGCGGGGCTACACCGGCTGGAGGCGGCCCGTGATCCCCGTCGGCTGCTCGACGCGGATCACGTCGCCGGGGCGGACGGCTCCGCCTTCGAGGACGATGCCCATGATGCCGGCCTTGCGCACGATGCTGCCGTCGGCGGCCTTCTGGGCGACCTGCGCGAGCAGCCGCTCGTCGACGGCGTCGAGCGTGTTGCAGGGGTTGCGCAGGCCGGTGATCTCGACGACGGCGGTGTCGCCGAGGTGCAGGCGTGTGCCGGGCGCGAGGTCGAGCAGGGCCAGGCCGCGTGTGGTGACGTTCTCGCCCATCTGCGCGGGCGCGACGGCGATGCCGAGGGGCGCCAGCTCGTCGAACAGCTCGCTGTGGATGAGGTGGATCTGGCGCAGGTTCGGCCGCGTCGGATCCTTCGCCGCGCGCGAGCGATGGCGCACGAAGGCGCCGGCGTGGTAGTCGCCCTCGACGCCGTGGCCGGCGACGAGCGTGATCTCGCCACGCGGCAGCTTCGGGATGCCGGGGGTGTCTTTGGCGCTGACGGCGAGGACGGTGGGTGACGAGTTCATGCTTCCTGGCCCCATCCTCTTGCAGCCCGGCTGGCTGCTGTGGTGGTGGTCGCCGAAAGTCTAGCAACACGTCTCGCTCAATGCGAAAAGCGCACGCCGTAGCGTGCGCCCTCGCGGAGGTCAGCGACGGGGCGGCGTGTCCGAGCCGGGAGGCCGCGACGGGCGCGTGCCGGCTTCGTGGCTGGGCGGCGTGCGCCACGGGTACTCGGACAGGATATTCTAGCGTGCGCTTAGTTTAACTGGCAACAGCGTCCGCTGGCGCCCTTCGCGCCGGGCACGCCGCCGTGTCGTGATTATGTAACGAGCGGGTCGCCGCTGGCGGCCGTTGGCTGGAACGACGACCTTTCGGCAGCCCGGCCGCGCGCCTACACTCGCTGCATATGACCCACCTGCTGCTCGCCCTGACGCGCGACGACGTGGGCCGCTGGTTCAGCGCGCACGGCGTGCCGGTGTTCGGCGCGCTGTTCCTCGCGGTCGCCGGCGCGGCGATCGTCCGGCGGGTCGTGCGCGTGGCGCTGGCGCCGGCCGTCGCGCGGCAGATGGCGGGCAGGGAGCCGGCCGAGATCCGCCGCCGGGTAGACACGCTCGTCGGCGTCATCGAGCGCACGGCGCAGATTGCCTTCGTCCTCTGGGCGCTCTTCACGATCTTGCCGGAGTTCGGGTTCAACATCGGGCCCGCGCTGGCCGGCGTCGGCATCACGGGCATCGCGCTGGGGTTCGGCGCACAGACGCTGGTGCGCGACGCGATCAACGGGCTGTTCATCCTCGGCGAGAACCAGTATGCGCGCGGCGACGTCGTGTCGATCGCGGGGGTAACGGGGACGGTCGAAGACATCACGCTGCGCCGGACGCTGGTGCGGGACGTCGATGGCGTCGTGTACACGGTGCCGAACGGCGCGGTCAGCGTGGCGGCGAACTACACGCGCGACTTTGCGAAGGTGCGCGTGACGGTCCCTGTCGCCCCGTCGGCGAGCATCGAGAGCGTACGGCGCGTGGCCGACGCGGTGGGGCGCGAGCTGGCGCTCGACCCGATCTACCAGGACGTGGTGATCACGGCGCCCGCGTACCTGCGCGTGGACAGCATCGACGCGAACGGCGTGGCGGTGCAGGTCAACGGCACTGTGCGCCCGGGGAGCCAGTGGGAGGTCGCCGGCGTGCTGCGCGCGCGGCTGCTCGAGGCGTTTCAGCGCGAGGGCATCAAGACGCCCTGGGGGTAGGGCGGGGAAGCGGGAGGCGGGAGGCGGGACCCGGAACGTGGTTCCAGCAATCAGGCGGCGCGCGGCTGCGCCGTTAACGCGGCGGCGTGTGCTGCGAGGGCTCCGCCGACGTCGTTGAGATGTCGCCTTCGGGTTGGCCGCCTGGGTGCACGAGCGCATCGGCGGCCTTCACGCCGAGGTCCTGGCGCACGTGGACGTAGCGGAGGATGTCGCCGCGCGTGACGAGGCCCAGCAGCTCGTGTCCGCGGACGACGGGGAGCTGGTTGACGTCGTGCTGCGCCATGAGCTGCAGCACCTTCGCCAGGTTCTCGTCGGGCGTCACCGTGTGCAGCCGCGAGGCCGGCGTCATCGCGCGATAGACGCTGGTCGTGGGCCACTCGTCGCGCGGCACCTTGCGCACGTCGGACAGCGTCACGAGGCCGGCGATGTCGCCGGCGGCGACGACGGCGAAGGCGCGCGCGTCGCTGCGCAGGAAGCGCTCGTGCACCAGCTCTTCGAGGCTCGTCTCGGGCCCAACGGGATGCAGGTCCGTGCGCATCATGTCGCGTACGCTGATGTGGCTCAGCGTCGATTCGATGAGCAGTTGCTCGTAGCTCGCGACGGAGGCGTTGCGCAGGAAGAAGCCGATCAGCAGGAACCAGACGCCGGAGAAGATGCCGCCGTAGAAGGTATAGACGACGCCGATCCCCATGATGCCGTAGGCGATCCACTGGCCGAGTGTCGAGGCGGTGTGCGTGGCGCGCAGGCGGTCGTGGTTACGGTGCCAGACGATCGAGCGGAAGACGCGTCCGCCGTCGAGGGGGAAGCCGGGCAGCATGTTGAAGAACGCCAGCGAGCCGTTGATCAGCGCGAGGTTGGCGCTGATGCCGGCGAGGCCGTCGCTGAAGGGCCGAATGATGATCCAGCCGACGGTAAAGAACACGCCGAGTGCGAGGCTCGTGAGCGGGCCGACGATCGCGATCCAGAATTCGAGCCCGGGCGTATCCGGCTCGCGCTCGAGGTTCGAGACGCCGCCGAACACGAACAGCGTGATGCTGCGCACTGGCAGGCCGCGCCGGTTCGACAGGACGGAGTGCGACAGCTCGTGCAGGAGGATCGAGAGAAAGAAGACGAGCGCAATGGCGGCGCCGCCGATCCAGCGCTGTTCGGCCGTCCATTGCGGATAGAAGCTCTGAAGGACACCCGTCGCGAACGACCAGGTGACGATGGCGAAGATGAAGGTCCAGCTCCAGTGGACACCGACATCCACGCCGAAGATGCGGCCGATCTTGAACGAGCCCATGCGCCGCTCCTATCCGATCTCCTCCGGTATCTCCATACATGATACGGGGCGGGGCGGAACCGGACTACGTCGCCGGGTAACAAAGACGATACGAAGCGGAAGCACGACAGAGGGAGGCAGCCAGCGGCGCTGGCTGCGCCGCGCGTCAGACGACCTGGGATGAAAGCAGGCGGATCACCTCACCGATGGTCTCCTGGCGCCAGTTCGCCCAGATCGGGCCGCTCTGGAAGGCGATGTTCTCGGCCTTCGCGGCGGACTTCTCCTCGTCAGTCATGTCCGGCTTGTGCAGGCGCGCGTACATCGGCCCCAGCTTCTCCTTCATCTCGCGGTTCGCCAGCGCGGGCCGCTCGATCCAGTGGGCGATGTACGCATGGTCCTTCGTGTAAAAGACGGCGACGGGGATGGATTCGAACTCGCCGTCCTTGAGGAACTCCGCGATGATGTCCTTGTTCTGGTCGCGGAAGAAGCAGCGCAGCTCCATGCCCGACGCCTCGGCGATGCGGGCGAAGACGGGGGCGCCGCGGAAGACGTCGGGGCACCACGCCTCGCCGAGCAGCAGGATCTTCGCCGGCCCGTTGGGCTTCACCACCAGCGCCTTCAGCGCCGCGGCATCCGCGGCCGACACCGTGGTCCCGTCGTAGTTCTCGCGGAAGCGCTCCTGGTTTCGGTCGAGCCCGGCGAGAAACTCCGCGTAGGTAAGCCCCTGGCGGTAGCGCTCGGGTGTGACGACGCTCTTCGTCTGCTGGACCATGCTTGCGCCTCCTTCGTGCAGCGAGCCGGGACGTGTCGTGCAGTGTAACATCTACAGCGCGCACCGAACTACACTGGAGCGCGGGGTTGCCCCTCACACGGGGGCGCCTGGCGCCACGAGCGGCCACGGGCGGACGTGTTCCATCGCGAGCGCGAGGTCGAGCAGCAGCGCGTCCTCGTGCCGGCGTGCGTAGGCCTGCAGGCCGATCGGAAGGCCGGACGGCGACAGGCCCGCCGGGATGGAGATGGCGGGGTAGCCGGAGATGTTGGCGGGGATGGTCAGGGCGCCGCCGTTGTACGGGTTGACCTTCGCTTCGCCGACGTAGCGCGGCATCGGACCCTCGGCGGCGAAGGGCTCAGTCGGGCTCACGGGGCAGAGCACGATGTCCGTCTGCTCGAAGAGGGCGGCCATGGCCTCGTTCATCTCGGTACGGAAGGCGTCGACGGCCGCGGCGTGGCGGGCGCGGTAGTGCGACGAGAACTCCATGCCGAAACGGATCTCGAACGTCAGGTCGTCGGCGCAGTCGGGCCAGCGGCCCTGCAGGTCGGCCACGAGCCCCGGCAGGCCGGCGCTCGCCCAAGCGATGCCGTTGACCGGCAGCCGCACGTCGAGATCGACGCGACGCATACCGGTCGCGGCGATCAGTGCGTCGGCCGCGTCGAGCACGACGCGCTGCACGTCGGGGTGCACGACGCTGTTGCCCAGGTCGGGCGAGACGACGACGCGCAGGCCGTCGAGCCGCCGCGTGCCCAGGCTCGCCTCCCAGCCATCGATGCGGGGCAGGCTGAACATGTCGCGCGCGTCGTAGCCGGACGCGACGTCGAACCAGCGGGCCGCGTCGCGCACGCTGCGGGCGAGGCAGCCGAGGCAGCTCGTGATCGGCCCCAGGTCGGCCTTCGGGCCGCGGGGGATGCGCCCGTAGCTGCCCTTCATGCCGACGAGGCCGCAATACGCCGCGGGGATGCGGATCGAGCCGCCGCCATCGGTGCCGGTCGCCACCGGCACGAGGCCACCGGAGACCGCCGCAGCGGATCCGCCCGACGAGCCGGCGGGCGTGCGGTCGAGCGCCCACGGGTTGCGGGTGACGCCGTGCAGCTTCGACGCGGTGTAGGCGACGAGCCCGAACTCGGGCGAAGCCGACTTCCCGACGATCACCGCGCCCGCCGCGCGGAGGCGGGTGACGTGGACGGCGTCGTCCGCCGGGACGTTGTCCTTGAAGACGACCGAGCCGCGCGTGGTCGGCATGCCGGCGACGTCCTCCAGGTCCTTGACCAGGATCGGGACGCCGGCGAGCAGCCCCGGATCCTCGCCGGCGGCGACGCGCCGGTCGATGGCGGCAGCGGTGCGGCGCGCGCCCTCGGCGTCGAGGTGCACGACGGCGTTCAGCTTCGAGCGCGCGATGGCGGCGAGCGATGCGTCGAGCGCATCGGCACTGCGGATGTCGCCGGCGCGGATGGCGTCGGCAAGCGAACCTGCGTCCCCTGCCCAGATGTCCATACGGGCCTCCTCGCAGATGCCAGCATAAGGCCGCCGGGGCGCACCGGCCAGACGCCGTGCAGGCTCGCTCACCGGTGGTGCGCGCGCACGAGTGGCCTGCATCTTGCTACGATGTCGGCATGCGACCGTGCCCGCCTCGCCGCGTGGCCCGCGGCGCGTGGTTGCTCGCGTCCGCCGCCGCGCTGCTGCTCACGACATCCTGCTCGTTCGGCTCGTCGGCGCGCCCAACGCCGACCTCGCCGCCGACGGCCACCGAGACACCGCTCATCGTCCCGTCGGCGACACCGCTGCCCACCCCCACGGCGACGCCAAGCATCGGCGCGGGGGGTACGATCGTCGTCGGGGGCGACCTGCGGACCCGCGGCGCGCCTTCGACTCAAGGGCCGGTGGTGAGCACGCTGAAGGACAAGCAGGCGGTGCAGATCATCGCCACCGTGCAGGGCGAAAACTGGGTCGTCGGGACACAGACGTGGGTATCGACGTCACCGGACTGGGCGCGCACCTGGTACGAGCTGTCCGACAAGACGTTTGTGTACGCGCCGTTCGTGTTCATCCTCGGGCCGAACGAGGTGTCACCGTTCGTCGATCCGCAGGGGCAGGAGAAGTGGGTCGACGTCAACGTTACAACGCAGACCGCATCGGCGATGGTCGGCGCGAAGGCGATCTTCTCGGCGCCGGTGTCGACCGGGCAGGCGGGGTTCCCAACGCCGCTCGGCACCTTCAAGATTGAACCCGATGGGCGTCTGCCGGTGGAGCGCATGACGGCGGCACAGGCGGGCTTCAACCCCGGCCAGGCGACGTACGACGTCGAGCGCGTGCTGTTCACACAGTACTTCGACCGCAAGGGGGACGCGCTGCACCTCAACTACTGGCGCCCTTCGTCGGTCTTCGGACGCACGCCAACGAGCCACGGCTGCGTCGGGATAGAGATGCACGGGGCGCAGTACTTCTGGCTGTTCGGATCCCCGGGCATGCGCGTGGAGATCCACCGGTAAGGAGGCGCGCTACGCCGCCCTGGGCAAGGCGCGGCGGACCGATGCCTCGCGCGCCACGGGCCATCGGCGAGCACAGAGCCAGAATACGGCGAGCACCGGCAGGGACACGATCGCCGGGCCCCACAGGCTCACGAACCAGAGCGCCGAGACGGCGAGGAGGGGTGCGGCCGCGGCGTCCGGGGTGACGGTGTGCCCGTGGTCCGCCGCCGCGCGCAGATACAGCGCGCAAGCGGCCACCAGCAGCACGAGCGACTGCATGTGCATGTGTGGCGACGCGATGAGCGGCAGCATCAGCGCGACTGCCCACGACTGGGCGTCGGTGCCGCCGCGCGCGCGCCACACCCGGATCGCCATGCCCGCGCCGACGGCCGCGACGAGCGCCTGCGGCGCTCCCCAGACCAGGATGCGGTCGGCGCCGGTAAGGCTCGCGATGGCGCCGCGCACGTTCACCATCATCGCCGCGTTCGTGCTGTAGTCCGCGGAGGACGCCGGATAGTGGGCGAGCAGCGTCACCTGATCGACGAGGGTGTGCGGCCCGAGGACGAGGGCCGGCACGAACACCAGCAGCGCGCCGGCCGCCAGAAACGCGGCGAGCGCGCGCCACTCCCGCGTGACGGCGAGCAGCAGCACCACACCGAGCACCAGGTCGGGCTTCGCGAGCGCGAGCGCCAGCAAGACACCCGCCGCGTAGCGCCGTCTCGCGCACATCATCGCGAAGGACGACGCGATCGCGGCGAGCACAAACAGGTCCAACTGCCCGAACAGGAGCGTGTTCACAACCGGCGTCGAGATCGCCGCGGCCGCCGCAACTGCCGCACGTGTCGCGGGCGGGAGGGCGGCGAGATAGCGCCAGCATGCCGTTAGCAGGGCGAGGAGCAGCACGGCGTTGAGCAACGCCCAGACCGCGAAGCTGCGCGTGAAGCCAGCGGCGGAGAGCGGCGCGAACGCCAGCGCGACGAACGCCGGCAAGGGGAACGCGTTGAAGGTGGCGCCCGCGCCGCGGAAGAGGCCGTGCTGGACGGCGGCCTGCATGGCCGGGTCGTACAGCCGCTCGCCGTCGCCGTGCCGCACGATGGCGCCCGCGGCGTAGTAGGAGACCCAGTCACCGACGCCATTGCCGCGGGCGAGGTCGACGACGATGGCCATGGTCTCCAACCCGGCGGCGATGAGGAGCGCCAGCAGCGCCACGAGGGCGAGGGCGCCCGGCCGGGCAGGCGGGGATGATTGGTCGGTCATGGCAGCGCTGAAGTATCGGCAGGAGTGGCGCGCGGGCGCATGCCGCGGCTCGGCCGGTCCGGGCGCCGATCGTGGGGCCGATGCGGCGCCGGGGCAGACTGGGTCGCATTGCGAGGGTCCTCAGGCGCGTCGGAAAAAGTTGACAATCGGGTGCATGCCTGTACCGGCGGGACGCATTATATTGATGGGGTACACAGCGAGCCGCCCCCGGCGGCGATTCCGGGTGCGAGGAGATCACATGCGCCAACTCGTGTTCATGATCGACGTCGACAACACCATCCTGGACAACGACAGTGTGAAGAGCGACCTGGAGCGGGCAATGCTCAGCATCCTGGGACCCACGCTCGCCACCCGCTTCTGGGAGCTGTACGAGATCGTGCGCAAGGACACGGAAGTGGTCGACTTCGTCGAGAACATGCGCCGCCTCGGCGACGAGCATCCGGAGTCGCGCGCGGCGATCGACGACGCTACGGCCGCGCTGATGAACTGGGACTTCCGCCCACACCTCTACCCGCACGCGATCGAGACGATCGCGCACCTCAAGTCGATAGGGCTGCCGGTGATCGTGTCGGACGGTGACCCGGTGTTCCAGCCCGGGAAGATCCTGCAGGCCGGCGTGACGGCGGCCGTCGACGGGCGGGTGCTGATCTTCGTCCACAAGGAGACGCACCTGCCGGCGGTCGAGACGTATTTCAACGCCGAGCACTTCGTCCTCATCGACGACAAGCCCGGGATCCTCATGCGCTCGAAGGCGGCGCTGGGCGACCGGCTGACGACGGTGCAGGTGCTGCAGGGGAAGTACGCGCTCGACCCGAAGTACGCGGTGGACTACACCCCGGACATCGTGGCGAAGAATTTCAGCGACCTGCGCAACTACGGGGCAGACGCGTTCCTGCTGCGCAAGGCGGCGGCCGCGACAAGCTAGATCCCGGCGGCGGCGTGTTGCGACGGGCCGGTGGCGCGGGCCGCGCCTCACGGCGGGTGCAGCCAAGCTGTGGCATTGACACGACCGCGGGCGGTGCGCGCGGACGCCGATCGGCGGTGCGGGTAACCGTTTGCCCGAACATGCGCGCTTCCCGATAATCAGACGTCCCCTGCCGCCTTGCGAAAGGATCCGCGATGAGCAGCGAGTTCCTCGTCCACCCGATCACGCGCTTCGAGCCAGACCCGGACGCGTCTCTGCGCTCGTTCATCGAGGCGCTGGGACGCACGGGCGGACAACCGCGGCGGCTCGCGGCGGCGCTGGCGCTGTGGGACCAGATGATCGCGCGCAGCCGTGTGATCTTCTGCTCGGTGGCGGGCGCCCCGGTGCCGCTCGGGTTCGGACCGGCGATCGCGTCGCTCATCGAGCGGCGGCGGATCGACGTGCTCGCCATCACCGGGGCGCAGCTCACACACGACATGCTGGAAGTGATCGGGAGCAAGCATTTCCAGGGACGTGTCGACGCCGACGACCGGGCGCTGGCGCGCGTCGACGTGAACCGCTTCTGGGACACGTTCGGCGATGAGGCCGACTACCGCCGCGTGGAGCCGATGATCTTCGAGTTCGCGGAGGGCCTGCCGGAGCGGCCGCTGACGACGCGTGAGTACATCTATCGTATGGGGTTGTTCTTCTCCAGGATCGGTTCGCAGCAGGGCATCCTCACCGCTGCGGCGGCGCGGCGGACGCCGGTGTACTGTCCTGCCATCGGCGACTCGGTGCTGGGTATGGACCTCGGATTCTTCCGGGCGGAGAAGGGGAAGCGGATCATCTTCGACGTGGTGCAGGACGTGCTCGAGATGTCGGCGATCGTGCTGCTGGCCGAAGAGCTGGGGCTGCGCACGGCGACGGTGATCTTCGGAGGCGGAGCGCCGCGCAACCACATCCAGCAGTCGCAGATCGGCTCGTACATGTTCGCGACCAGGAGCAAGGGGCACGCCGAGGCGGTGCGGTTCAGCATCGAGCCGTCGGAGACCGGCGGACTGTCCGGCTCGACGATCTCGGAAGGGATCAGTTGGAAGAAGTTCGACCCGCAGGTCGAGTCGGCGGAGGTCTTCCTCGACTCGAACCTGTCGATCGCGCTGGCCGCGTCGCTGCTCGGCACGCGCGACGCGGCGGGTTGCTTCGGCTTCCGGCACGAGGACGACGGCACGCTGAGCGTGCTCCACGACGGCAAGAGCTACAACCTGTCTGAGAAGTACCACTTCGAGTGAGTTCATAGTTCATAGTTCATAGTCGGGCGCTCGGCCTCATGGCGTGGAGGACGGTGAAGAAGAACACGCCGCGGCGCCAGGCGCTGACGGCTCCACGGCTGATCGTGAGGCCGCTGCAGGAGTTCCTGCGGACGGAAACCGCGGGCGGCGTGCTGCTGTTGCTGGCGGCGGCGGCGGCGCTCGCCTGGGCAAACACGCCGTTCGCGTCGAGCTACGGCGACTTCTGGGGCGCGCATCTGCGCGCCGGCGTCAACACCATCGCCATCGACCTGTCGCTGCGCGGGTGGGTCAACGACGCGCTGATGGCGGTGTTCTTCTACGTCGTCGGGCTCGAGATCAAGCGCGAGGCGATCGAGGGAGAGCTGACGGACTGGCGCCGGGCGGCGCTGCCAGTGGCGGCGGCGCTCGGCGGCATGCTCGTGCCCGCCGCGCTCTACTTCGCGCTGAACGCCGGCGGCGCCGGCGAGCGCGGCTGGGGCATCCCGATGGCGACGGATATCGCGTTTGCGGTCGGCGTGGTGGCGCTGGCCGGGGCGCGCGTGCCGGCGTCGCTCAAGGTGTTCCTGCTGGCGCTGGCGATCGTCGATGATATCGGCGCGATCGTCGTCATCGCCCTCTTCTACAGCGACGGCATCTCACTCGCGTGGCTCGCCGCGGCCGCCGGGATCTTCGCGCTGTTCGTGGCGATGGGACGCGGCGGCGTGCGGTCCGTGACGCTGTACCTCGCCGCCGGCGTCGTGGCATGGCTCGCCGTGTACGAGTCCGGCGTGCACGCGACGATCGCCGGGGTCGTGCTCGGTCTCTTGACGCCGGTACGGCCGCTCGGCGACGCGGAGGACGTGCCGGAGGCGCGCGGCGGGCTCATCGACCAGGAACGCGCGGGCGAGGAGCTGCGGGCGGCGGTGAGCAGCGATGGCGAGGGACCGGCGCCCGACCGGCAGCCTGTGCTCGACCGCATCGAGCACGTCCTGCACCCGTGGACGAGCTACCTCATCGTCCCCGTCTTCGCGCTGGCGAACGCGGGCATCGCCGTCGACGGCGGCGCGCTGCGCCAGGCGGTGCACTCGCCGGTCGCGGTCGGCGTCGTGCTCGGGCTGGTCGCCGGCAAGCCGGTGGGGGTGCTGTGTTTCGCCTGGCTCGCCACGCGTCTTGGCCTGGCGGCGCTGCCGGACGACGTACGCTGGCCTCAGGTCGCGGCGGTGGCGGTGGTGGCAGGCATCGGGTTCACGGTGTCGCTCTTCATCAGCGCACTGGCCTTCAGCGATCAGCAGCTCGTGGACGAAGGCAAGCTCGGGATCCTGGGCGGCTCGCTGCTGATGGGCGTCGGCGGCTATCTGGCGCTGCGGGCGGCGACCCGCGCCGGGCCGGCATAGGACGGCGGCCTCGATCGATCGAGGCCGCCGTGGGCGGCGCTGGGCGAGGTGGCGGGGTCAGCTCGCGCGCTCGGCGTTGCTCGCGCCCTCGCTGCCGCGCACCTTGGTGTAGCAGGCGCTGCAGTAGACGGGGCGGTCGCCGCGAGGCTGGAACGGGACTTCGGTCATCATGCCGCACTCGGCGCAGGTGGCCGGGTGCATCTGGCGAGGCGTGCGGCCGCCAAAGCTGGCGAACACGCCGTAGCGCACGTACCCCTCATCCGGCTCGCTTGTGCGCGTCGACTTGCGCGCGGAGCGGCACGACGGGCAACGGACCGGCTCATTCTGCAGCCCCTTGTTGGCATAGAACTCCTGCTCACCCCCGGTGAACGTGAAGTTCTGCTTGCAGTCGCGGCATACCAGCGTCTTGTCTGCGAAACTCAACGAAGAACCCTCCCCTTCGGGACATCATTGTGCGGCCCTTGAGGCCGCACTGTTGAGCATGCCAGGCCCGGAACCACCACATCCAGTATATCGACGGTCACGGAGGCGTCACAAGCTCGGGGACTCACCTATCTTCCAACGAATGCGCGCATCCGCGCAGGCATGGGCAGGCCCTGGAGGACGGTCCGGGCTTCGACGCTGCCGAGGAGGCGCGTCGCGTAGAAGTAGACCGCGGCACCCCCGCCGACGCCACCGAGGACCGCCAAAGCGGCGTCTGGCTTGCGGTCGAGCTGGAGGAGCCCGGCGAGCCGGAGGAGCGCGAGCCAGAGCGCGATGGCCTCCGCCATCAGCACGGTGGCGAGGACGGTCGTCGCGACGGAGGTGAGCGTGCGCTGCGTGTCGAGCCCGCCCAGGCGGCGATCGAGCGTGCGCACAAGCAAGGTGAACTCGATGATCGTCGCGATCGAGAGGGAAAGCGCAAGGCCGCCGATCCCGAAGTGCCAGACGAGGACGAGGGACAGCACGAGGTTGATGACCATCGACATGACGGCGAAGGTGACGGGCGTGCGTGTATCGCTCATGGCGTAGTAGCCCCGGCTCAGGATCTCGATGCCGCTGTGCGCGAAGAGCGCGATGGCGTAGAACACGAGCGCCGAGACGACGAGGTCCGTCGACGACTCTCCGAAGGCGCCGCTGCGCAGGAGGAACGCGACGAGCGGCTTGGCGAGGATCATGATGCCGACGCTCGCCGGGATGGTCAGGTAGAGGATCAGCCGCAGCGACTTGGATAACGTGTCGCGCAGGTCGCCTTCCTCGCGCGCCACCTGCTCCGCCATGCGCGGAAAGACGGCGGTCGAGATCGCCATGCCGAACAGCCCGAGCGGCGTCATGACGATCAGCCACGCGTAGTTGATGGCGGAGATCGCGCCGGAGCTGACGATGGAGGCGAAGAACGTGGCGATCAGGAAGTTGAACTGGAACGCGGCCAGCCCGATCACGCGCGGCCCCATGAGCCGGCCTACCTCGCGCACCGCCTTGTCGCGCCACTCGCCTATCGGCTGCCAGCGCATGCCGACGAGGCGCAGCGCCGGCACCTGCACAATGAGATGCAGGAAGGCGCCGGCGACCACCGCGAAGGCGAGCACCTTCACATCGTGCGAGAACAGGGCGGCGACGATGATCGCGGCGTTATAGAACATCGGCGCCAGCGCGGGCGCCAGGAAGTGGTGGCGCGCGTTCAGGATCCCCATGAACATGCCGCTGATGGCGAACAGGACGGGCGAGAGCAGCATGATGCGCGTCAGGTCGACCGCAAGTGCGGTGAGCTGCGCGTGCTGGCCGGTCTCGTCGCCGAGGCCGGGGGCGGTGATCGGGACGAGGAGGGGGGCGAGGAGGAGGCCGAGCAGGGCGACGACGAGCGTGGCGATGAGCACGAGGTTGAGGACGGACGACGCGAGGCGCCAGGCCTCGCGGTCGCCGCGGCCGGCGACCACGCGCGCGAACGTCGGGATGAAGGCGCTGCCGAGCGTGGCGCCGGCGAGCAACTGGAACACCAGGTCCGGGATGCGGAAGGCGACGAAGTAGGCGTCGAGGTTCGGGCTCGTGCCGAACTGATGGGCGATCGCGACGGTTCGCAGCAGGCCGAGGAGACGGCTGCCAAGGAAGCCCATCGCGACGATCGAGGCGGCCACCGCGAGGCTGGGGGGCGCGGCGGCAGGCGCCCGCCCGGCGGCTTCTTCCTCCTCGGGGAAGAAGCGGTCGCGGAGGCTTCGCATCATGGGCATCTCTCGCGCGAGCGTCAGGCCGGGCGGGGTGCCCGGCGCGTCGCAGCATCATACTACGGTCGGCGCAGGCCGAACAATCCGACGGCGAGTCGCGCTGGACAGATGCGGGCCACCTCGCTAGGATGACCTGTTGATCCAGAAGTCCGGAGGTCCAGGCTTGGCACACTCGAAATCGGCGCTGAAGCGCTGGCGGCAGAACGAGGCGCACCGCGTCCGCAACAAGGGTGTGCGCACGGCGGCGCGCACCGCCGTGAAGAAGGCACATACCGACATCGACGCCGGCGCAGCGGGCGCTGCGGAGGCAGTCCGGGCGGCGGCGAGCATCCTCGACCGCGCGGCGAAGGGCAATGTCGTCCACAAGAACGCTGTAGCGCGGCACAAGTCGCGCCTCGCGCGCCAGCTCAGCCGGGGCGGCACGCCGGCGGCGCCCGCACCGAAGCGCACGCACAAGACCGCGACGAAGCCGGCCGTCGCGAAGCCGCGCGCGGCGGCGAAGCCGAAGGCCGAGTCGAAGGCGGCGGCGGCGAAGCCGAAGGGCGAGTCCAAAGCGAAGGCCGCAGCCAAGCCGAAAGCCGCGGCCAAGCCGCGCACGACGAAGGCGAAGAGCTAGCGGCGCGACGG
>JADEYI010001380.1_pt1 | contig 18807 bp, 17 predicted proteins | sample 8542331 | NCBI WGS metagenome assembly JADEYI01 (sample SAMN16510988, study PRJNA670497) | mine drainage metagenome | isolation source: biofilm near Copperflume 1 | place: Germany: Marsberg coppermine Kilianstollen | collected 2018-02
CTATAATTCTGGGAGATTTCTTCAACCCTGACGTGTTGCGGTTTTTCCTCAACGGTCGGCCTGTTGTGTGGCGGTTTTGTCCGCTCGGAGCGGCATCCAACGTCCAGGAACCAGCAAAGTTTTTCAATGATGCGCCGCCTTACGGCGGAAACCTGAGTGGAAGTAAAAGGAGTTCCGAATCCATATGAAGCGTTCTTTTTTAGCGGTTGCCGCACTGGCATCCACCTTTGCAGTCGGCGCCGTTGCGCAGACCAGCCAGCCACCTTCGGCACCAGTGCCGGCGTCCTCGGCTCCGGCCCCAACTGGCGCTACAAAAATCGCCGTCATTGCATTTCAACCGGCCGTCGCCTCCACCAATGAAGGGCGTGCGGCGTTCGCTAAGATTCAGCAGAAGTTTCAGCCCAAGCAGACGGAGCTGAAGGGAGTGAGCGACCAGATCGACACGCTCAAGAAACAATTGCAGGCCAGCGGTAGCAGCCTTAGCCCGGAGGCCCGTGCAACCCAGCTGCGCACTATCGACGACAAGGAAAAGTCGTTGCAGCGCCAGGCCCAGGATGCACAGTCGGACTTTCAACAGGCGATGACCGAAGCCTATCAGGGGATCGCGCAGAAATTCTACTCCGTCATGCAGGACTATGCACAGTCGAACGGCTACGGGCTGGTGATCGATATGAGTACGCAGCAGACCCCTGTCGTCTGGGCTAGCAAGGGCGCGGACATAACCGAGGCAGTCGTCAAGGAATATAACGACAAGTCGGGAGTGGCGGCTCCGGCAGCGCAGCCTGCGGCGGCTCCGGCGCATACTACGACAACCCATCGTCGGACAACAACTTCACATTAAAGTTCCACAAGCGGTTGTCGATAAAGAACTCTATAGGACGGCAACTGATTTGCACCTTATTGGGCGGTCGTGGCGAGCAGCCAATGGCCGCCCGTTTTCCTGTGGAAAAAAATGTGGGAAAACATGGTTCCAGCCCACCAATCCCGCCGACGGGCCAGCCGAACTGGGATTGATAGGCACCTGCTTGGCGCAACTCGCTCATTCTACTGGTATTTTTTTGCGAAATCGAAATTTCTTGCAATTTTTCTCGCAGGATGATTGCATGTGCGAAAAAGGAAGCTTTCCACAGACTGGCGTGAATGCCGTGTGAATTCCAGGCTTTAGTTTGAGAATATTACGACTCTTCGCCAATTCTTAAAACGGCCAGAAAAGCCTCCTGCGGAATGTCGACTTTGCCGATCCGCTTCATTCTTTTCTTGCCTTCCTTCTGTTTCTCCAGCAGCTTGCGTTTTCGGGAAATATCGCCGCCATAGCACTTCGCCAGGACATTTTTTCGCAAGGCTGCGACGGTTTCGCGCGCAATCACCTTGGCGCCAATCGCCGCCTGGATGGCGACTTCAAACATCTGGCGAGGGATCAACTCCCGCATCTTCGAGACCAGCGCGCGCCCGCGCTCATATGCAAAGTCGCGGTGGACGACGATGGAAAGCGCGTCCACCGGTTCACCGGAAACCAGAATATCCAGCTTCACCATCGGTGATTCCCATGTATCCGAAAGATGATAATCGAGCGAGGCATACCCACGCGAGATCGACTTAAGGCGGTCATAAAAATCGAGCACGATTTCATTTAGCGGCAGCTCATAGGTCAGCATTACGCGCGTCGAGCTGACATATTCAAAATTCTTCTGTCGTCCGCGCTTGTCCTCTACCAGCTTCAGAATTCCTCCGACATATTCCTCATTTGTCAGGATGGTCGCAGTAATGACCGGCTCCTGAATCTTCACGATTTCCGTCGGGTTCGGCCAGTGCGAGGGATTGTCGATTTCGATCACGCTGCTGTCGGTGAGAGTGATGCGATAGCGAACGCTGGGGGCCGTGGTGATCAGGCTCAGGTTGAATTCACGCTCCAGTCTCTCCTGGATGATCTCCATGTGCAACAGTCCAAGAAAGCCACAGCGAAATCCGAAGCCGAGCGCCGCGGAGCTTTCCGGTTCGAAGAAAAAGGACGAATCGTTGAGCCGCAGTTTTTCCAGGGCCTCGCGCAGCAGCGTGTGCTCGTGGGCCTCCACGGTATACAGGCCGGCGAAGACCATTGGCTTTATGTCTTCAAATCCAGGCAGCGGGGCGGCACAGGGATTCGCGTCGTGTGTAATGGTGTCGCCGATTTTTGTGTCAGCCACGTTCTTGATCGTGGCCACGAAGAACCCGACTTCGCCTGCGGAAAGCTCCTGCACCTCGACCGGCTTGGGCGTCAGCACTCCGATCGATTCCACATCGAACGACCTTCCGTTCGACATCAACCGAATTTTCTGCCCGCGCTTCAGGCGCCCGTTCATCACGCGGGTCAGCACTACTACACCGCGATAGGCGTCGAACCAGGAGTCGAAGATGAGCGCCTGCAGCGGCGATTCCGCATCGCCGCTTGGGGGTGGCAGTCGATGTACGATCGCTTCCAGTACGTCCGGCACGCCCGCGCCGGTCTTAGCGCTGATCGCAAGCGCCTGTGAAGCGTCCAGGCCGACGGTCTGCTCAATCATCTCTCGTGTGCGCTCGATGTCCGCGCTGGGGAGGTCGATCTTGTTGATGACCGGAATAATATCGAGGCCGTTATTAATGGCGATATAGGCGTTGGCCAGTGTCTGCGCTTCGACTCCTTGGGTTGCATCAACGATCAGCAGCGCGCCTTCGCACGAGGCTAGCGAGCGTGATACCTCGTAGGAAAAGTCCACATGCCCTGGCGTGTCGATCAGGTTCAATTGGTAGGTTTCGCCATTCTCAGCCGGATACATCATGCGTACCGCATGGGCTTTGATGGTGATGCCGCGCTCGCGCTCCAGGTCCATGGCGTCGAGCACCTGGGCCTGCATTTCGCGCGCTGTTAACGAGCCGGTCAGCTCCAGCAGTCGGTCGGAGAGCGTGGATTTTCCATGATCGATATGGGCGATAATGGCGAAATTGCGGATGTGTTCACGATCCATGAAGGGTGCCAGGGGGGCGAAAAATAAAGCTCCGTGCCTGGACTGTATCCAGCGGCGGAAAGGCCTCTCTGGAGTGAGTTTACCATTAAGAGATTCGTTCCCTATCGCAAAGAACGTCGCCAGGATAGGTCCGCGCTGATGGGTAGCACCGTTTCTATTGAGGTTCGCCGCAGGTATGGTCATACAATGGAAATCGGATCGTCCATAGACTCCTCTTGATGAAATTATCCATCGTCACCGCTGCGAGTGCGTTGCTCGCTCTTGTGTGTGGATGCGCGGCGCAGAAGCCGGGCGTTCCCGCAGGGGCAGCGGCGAGCGCTACGGCACCGGCGCTGACGGTTGCGCGCGCAACCGCACCGGAAAAGGCGGCTGCGCCAGTGTCGCCTGCAGGCACGCAGCAAAATTCGTTGCCCACAGACGAGGCTCTGATCGCAGCTTCCAGGCAGGCTTACGACAACGGCGTAACTCTCTATCAGGCAGGCCAGTATCCTGCGGCACGGGCAGACTTCGATCGGGCTGTCGACATTATTTTGACCAGTGGACGCGACTTGAAAAAAGATGCAGCGTTGAACGATGCGTTTGAAAGCACTGTGGACAAAATCAACACTCTGGAACTGGACTCTCTTCAGCAAAGCAACGGCTTCAGCCAGCAGGACCAGACACCGGTCGGGGTCGCCAACGATGTGACCTTTCCCGTCGATCCCAATTTGTTGGCCCGAGCACAGGCGGAACTGAAATTCACGCAGTCCGATCTCCCCCTGGTTGTGAATGACTACGTTGCCGGATACATCAATTACTTCACAAATACCCGCAAGGGGCACAACACCATCGAGAATTCACTTTCACGAGCAGGGCGCTATCGGGCCATCGTCGAGAAGACCCTGACCGACGAAGGTGTCCCAAAAGATTTGATCTATCTGGCAATCGCGGAATCCGGATTCCGTCCCCGAGCATTGAATGCGCGCTCCGGGGCTGGCGGCATGTGGCAGTTCATGCCCTACGGAGATTACGGCCTGGCCCATAACGCATGGGTAGATGAACGGTTCGATCCGGAAAAATCGACGCGGGCCTATGCCCGTTATATTAAAGAACTGCACAGTCAGTTCGGCGACTGGTATCTAGCGATGGCGGCCTATGACTGGGGTCCGGGGAAGGTGCAACGTGCGGTTCAGCGCACCGGATACGCCGATTTCTGGGAGTTGTACCAGCGCAACGTTCTGCCTGCCGAGACCAAAAATTATGTACCAATTATTGTCGCTGCGGCGATCATGGCGAAAAATCCAACACAGTACGGACTCGCGGACATTCCCGTCGATCCGCCGTTAATTAGTGATACCGTGACCACAAATTCGAGCATCAATCTGAACCTGGTGGCGGACCTGGCGGGGACGACGCTCGATGAAGTTCAACAGTTGAATCCAGCGCTGCTGCGCATGAGCACGCCGCAGGGAATGCCGTATGATCTGCATTTGCCTGCCGGAACAGGCAAACTCTTTCAGCAGCGACTGGCAATGATTCCAGAGGAGCACCGCAACTCCTGGCGATATCATATTGCCGGTTCGAGCGATACCGTCGACTCCATCGCACAGTCGTTTCATGTAAAGACGTCGGATCTTCTGGCAGCGAATCAATTGCAGCCGAATGCGTCGTTGCAGTCCGGCGAGGCAATTGTCATCCCGGTAGCGCCGCCGGCTGTCCGGGCTCATATGCGATATCGAACGCGTCGTGGCGACACTATCGTCACCGTCGCGGATCGCTTTGGCGTGACGACAGGGCAGCTGCGACGCTGGAACGGCATTCGAGGCAGCCGCTTGCCGGTGGGTCGAATGCTGTATGTTTCCGAACCGGTGCGAAGTAGTCGTCGCACGCGGCGGGCAAGTACGCACCACAGCAGTGCGGCGCGCACTCACCGCTCTGCGGGAGCAAATAGAAAATCATCGAGTGCCCATACCAGGCTCGCGCCGACTCATTCGAGTAGACAGTCCACCGGGCACAAAAAAACGCGCAACCAGTGAGGCGTTTTTCAGTATCTGCAAACACGGAACACCTGAGCGTAATGGACGGGAGCAACTTCATGCTTGTCTTTCCTGCAACGACGTAGCATTCTTATGCTGGTACACAGCAAAGTGTGAGTAGAATATGTATCGTAAGCAAGCAGCGCGTAGCCAAATGGCGAGGAATGGTTTTTGGAGGGGGAATGATGATCGACGATCCGTTTAAGCTGATGTCCGATGATGACGATTATGAAGCGGAAGGCGGGGAATTTGGCGAAGACGCCAACGGCGCTTTTGAAGAGGAAGAAGAAGTGACGATTTCTGTTACCTCGGACGACGATGAAGACCATTCCGATCTCGAAGATGAACTGGAAATTCCCGTTTCGGCGATGAGTCGTACACCCGTGGCAGCAGTTCGTCCGGCTGCAACGGCGCCCAGACCGGCCGCCAGCCTGGTGCCGAAAAAGAAGGCAAGTTCGGTAAAAAAGAAGGTTACTGCTGCTAAGAAAGTCGTAGCGAAGAAAAAGAAACCTGCTGCACGCCCGGCCAAGGTCGCTCCGAAGAAGCCGGCAAAAGCAGCAGCCAAAAAATTATCGGCAAAAAAAGCTGTGAAGAAAGCAGCTAAAAAAGTTTCGGCCAAACCGGCCGTAAAGAAGTCCGCAAAAAAAGCGGCGAAGAAGCACCGCAGTAAAAATCCTTCAAGGGAGAATAAATTGGCAGTTAAAAAGGCAACCAAAAAGGCAGCAAAGAAGGCTCCAGCGAAAAAGGCTGTAGCAAAAAAGTCAACCAAAAAGGCCGTAAAGAAGACTGCGGCCAAGAAAACCGCAAAAAAGAAGTAAGCAGTAACCAGGCAAGCAAAAATGCCCGGCATTCATGCCGGGCATTTCTGCGTCTATCGGGATTCGATGTGACTTTCGTGCAGGGCCGTGGGACTCAACGACGATTTACTTTTTTACGCCAGGCACTTCGGGCAATGGCTGGTAATAACGATGCGCAGGTGCGGCGCAACCACGACACAGCTTGTGCCTGTCCTGCACCGCGTAGCGCTCATAGTTAATGCTTTCTCCGCATTCGGCACATGTAATCCGTTCCCCTTTGAAGCCGGGAAATTCTCTGGAATCGAGCGTGATCTGAACCCACTGTTCAGTAAACAACGCGTCGTTGCTCATTTCGCGGTAGGCCAGCATCTGCTGCTGGTTCTTACTCGCGGCTTCCGGGTGCAGTTGGCTCGCCGCTTCCTTTGAGGATTCTTTCGCGGCGATGCGGATGGCGCGTCCGCTTTCCAGATCGACAAATGTCGCGGCCATTTTCCCCCAGTCGAGAAATTTGAGCGCACGTTTTCCCAGTCGGCATCCAGTCACGACGGCGATAGCGTCGGTGGCGCAGCGGTCGATTTCGACGAATGTGACCAGGCGCTTGCGATCCTTGCCGCGAGGGTCTTCCAGCCCGAGCCGCGCGCATCCCAGCAGCGCCATCCGTACACCCAGCACCTGTCCGGCACACAGGTGGCCGTGGGCTGTCTCGGCCTCCTTTAGCAATTCATCCAAGGTCTGCATAGATTGAGTATGAACCCGCTGCCGGGTTAGCCCAAACTCTCTGTAAACTTCGAATGCGAGTGACGCCGGTTTGCTCTATATTCATTTTCACGCGGAGGTGCAGGAATGGGAGCCGCACTGATCCTGAGAAATCTGATGCCTCTTCTTTGTATAATCCAGGTGGCCCTGCCGGGCGGATCACCCGTGGAGAAGTCGTCTCCTGCGGCTCCGCCTGCAATTGCGTGGCATACCTCTGGGGAAGTTACGCTGCCATTTGACTATTTTCGCCAGCACATTTACGTGACTGTCAGCATTAACAGCAAACCAGGGTATGTTTTCATGCTGGACAGCGGCTCGAACAGAAATATTTTTAATTTGCAGACCTCGCGCCGACTCGGCATGCAGCCGCGAAATATTCAGCAGGTCCGGAACATTGGCTTTGGTGACGGCAGCATTTATGTTGCTCCGGAAGAGAATTTAGATATCGAAATCGAATCGATTCCGGTGGCGCAGTCGGCTGTGGTGATAGATCTAAATCGATTCGAACGACACTTTAGCCATCGGACGGATGGAATACTGGGTTACCCGTTTTTCCAGCACTTCATCTTAAAACTGGATTTTCAAAGAAAGCTGCTTACGCTGTTGCCGTCGGACCGATATCGGTACCGCGGGCTAGGCATGCAGGTCCCGCTCAAATCCAGCAAAGACTTTGTGTTGATGCCCGTCACGATTGGCTACGCCAAATATCTTCATCATCGTGTCAACGTGGTGGTCGATACAGGCAGTAACATGACCCTGATTTTGTACAAACCCTACGTGCATTCTTTGGACCTGGAGAGCAGCCTGACACATTCTCAATCCGCCAGAGGCTTCGGTTTGAACGGGTACTATCCGATCGCTGTGGGCAGCGTCGATTCGCTCATAGTGGGAGATGCGGAGACGCACAACCTGCCTGTGAGCTACCTGGATAAGGACGAAGAGCTAAATGGAGTGCGAAATATTCCCGGCGCCATTGGCAATGGAATTCTGCAAAGTTTTCATACGGTAATTTTTGATGTTCCACATCGCAAAATTTTTTTTGAGCTTAAGTCCCCGCCGTGGCAGTCCGGAGTGGTGCGCACAACAACTGCTGATAACTAGCGCTAGTATGCGACCTGGAAAAGCTACTGCTCATCGGGAGTTTCACCAGCCTCGATCAGGGCGGAGGCCAGACCGAATATCTGATAGGTGAGCGCATCGCTGTTCGTCGGGTGGAATACAACCTGCAACGGCTGACGCCCCCACGTCGCGGCGGCACAGGCTGGCGTCGGATGGTCGTCCGCTGTCCATTTTTCTATGGTCTTGGCCACGAGCGGTCGCCGCACACCCAATTGCGCAACCACGGCGTAAAGGTGCTTACCGGTCGAATTGACGCCGCAATAGGCGGCATAATCGCGGAACCAGACCACTTCCGACACCGCAGGATCAAAGTCGGGAAGATGCAGAACTGTGACGTGTGCCGATGCGCGATCGACCAGCAGCCACGGCCCCAGTACCCACAGCCAATGAGCGCCGGATTCTTCCGGCAGCGAATCATTCAGCTTGACTGCGCGGCGCGCGACAAAGGTGCGGTCGGTTATTTCGTGAATTTCTCCGGTAGTCCAGTCGCGCACCTGCCCGTCGATTACCAGCGGCCGCACGCGCAGGGTGCTGGCCCCATTGCCCGTTACAGATGGCGGCGTGTAGGGAACCTTGCGCCATGCGCCAATGCCAACGGTGTGTACCTTGGCGGTGGCAGTCAGGCAGAACAGCAGAATTGCGGTGAACGTGGCGAGAGGCTTGGGGAAGCGCATGGGGCGAGAGTAATTGGACAGAGATGGATGTTCAAGCGGTTTCGTGTGTTTCTCGAAGATTCAGACCGCCCGTCATTCTGAATGTAGCGAAGAATCCAGAGAAAGTTCGCCCTCTGTAACCCGCTATTTTCCCCCTGTCTTGTCAGCTGCGTTCTATTCGATCACAGCAATTTTGTCGCGCTGCTTGCCAACGCGAAGGACTAGTTCGGCTACGAGCCGATTGTCCTTCGGATCTCTGACATAGTGGGAACTCTCAAGTATGTAGTGGGGTTTGGTTACCACGGAGCCGTTGATGCGTACGCTGTTTGCCTTAATCTTTCGATTCGCGTCTGTTGATGAACCAGCTAATCCACATTGGACAAGCAGCTTATCCACCCGAATTGGTGCATATGCCCCGCCTATGCCCGTGAAGTCCGATGGAGCCATTTCTTGAGTGAAGTGTCCCTGCTCTTCTAAGGATTGAACCCTAATGCTGTTCAGTGGAATCCTGATCCTTTCAGCGGCGTCCGATGCTTCTTTACGCTGATAGCGCGTTGCCCAATCTTCTTCGGCTTGTAGCGCCGCCGTTTCACCATGAAAATCCTTCACGATCGTTCGCGCCAGACGCTTCTTCGCCTCCATCGGATGCAGTGCGCCGCTGGCAACATCCTGCTGCATCTTGTCGATTTCGCCCGGACGTAAATCCGTCAGCAGCGTCCAATAGCGCCACATCAGCACGTCGGAGATGGACATGAGCTTGCCGTACATCTCCTGCGGCGGCTCCTTGATGCCGATGGCGTTGTTGAGGGACTTCGACATCTTCTGTACGCCATCGAGGCCTTCGATGATCGGCATCATCAATACGATTTGCGCGGGCTTGCCGTTCTGGCGCTGGAGTTCGCGGCCGACCAGTAGATTGAATTTCTGGTCGGTGCCGCCCAATTCCACGTCGGACTCCAGCGCAACCGAGTCGTACCCCTGCGCCAGCGGATACAACATTTCATGCAGAGAGATGGGCTGCTCAGCATGGAAGCGCTTGTGGAAGTCGTCCCGCTCCAGCATCTGCGAAACCGTAAATTTTGCCGCCAGGCGAATGATGCCTTCAAACCCCAGTTTGTCGAGCCATTCGGAATTGAAACGGACTTCGGTCTTTTTGCGATCGAGAATTCTGAAGACCTGCTCGGTGTAGGTCGTGGCGTTTCGGTCGATCTCCTCGCGCGTCAGCGGCTTGCGAGTGACGGAGCGGCCCGTTGGATCGCCGATCAAGCTGGTGAAATCTCCGATGAGAAAAATGACAGTGTGGCCCAGGTCTTGAAAATGTTTCAGCTTGCGGATCAGTACGGTGTGGCCCAGGTGCAGATCAGGCGCAGTCGGGTCGAAGCCCGCTTTGATGCGCAGTGGGCGGCCCGTCGCGCGCGATTGTTCCAGACGAGTTCGCAACTCGGCGAGCGGCAGTATCTCCGCCGCGCCCTTTTGCAAATATTCCAGCTGCTCTTCTACAGGAGCGAAATTGGACATGATGAAACCCAGTATAAAGAGTGTGGGTGGTTTTTCCTTGCGAGCGGAGGATGAATCGTGAGCATCGATGTGGAGTCGGTACGGGCAGACACGCCGGGTTGTGCGAATGTGTTGCACTTGAACAATGCGGGCGCCAGCTTGCCAACATCGATTGTGCTGGAGAGGGTAAAAGCGCATCTGGACCTGGAAGCGGAGATTGGCGGCTATGAGGCCGCCGACCGCACGGCGGATGAATATGAGCGCATTTATGCGTCGATTGCGCGATTGCTGGGTTGCCAGCCGGAAGAAATTGCTCTGGTGGAGAGCGCCACCCGCGCCTGGGACGCCGGCTTTTACGCACTTGCAGAACATTTTCAGCCAGGTGACAAAGTTCTGACGGCGGAAAACGAGTACATCAGCAATTATCTGGCTTTTCTGCAAGCGGTCCGTATACACGGAATTGAGATCGATGTAATTCCAAGCGAAGCGAACGGAGAAATTTCCCTTCGCGCGCTGGAATCGGCCATCGAACGGCATGGCAGCCGGGCCAGATTGATTGCCTTGACGCATGTCCCAACCAACGGCGGCCTGGTACAGCCGGCGGCTGCTGTGGGGCGCATCGCGCGCCGGAATAAAATTCCTTTTCTGCTAGATGCCTGCCAGTCCGCCGGGCAGATGCCGTTGCGGGTTGAAGAACTGGGCTGCGATATGCTTTCCGCCACCGGACGCAAGTATTTGCGTGCCCCGCGCGGCACGGGCTTTCTGTATGTCCGGCAGGAATTGCTGCCGCAACTGGAGCCCACCCTGCTCGATATCCGTTCGGCGGATTGGACAGGACGGGACAGCTATGTCCTGCACAAAGGCGCGCGGCCCTTCGAAACTTGGGAATGCTCCGTGGCGGCCCGGCTTGGATTGGGAGTTGCGGTGAACTATGCGCTGGCGCTTGGTCTCGAAGATATAGCCGAACGGGTGATGAAGCTGGCAGCGCAGTTGCGAGAGTTATTGAGCGCCGTTCCAGGCATCACTGTGAGGGATCTTCCCGGAAGCGGTAAACAATCCCAATGCGGCATTGTAACCTTTACGCATGTGCACCACACCGCGCAGACGATTTTTGAGCGGATGCGTGCCCTGCAGATCAACGTGCGTGTGGCACCCATCGCCGGGGCCAGGCTCGATATGGAGCGGCGTGGACTCCCTGAGATGGTCCGCGCCTCCGTGCATTACTACAACACGCAAGAGGAACTGATGCGATTTTCGCGTGCGATCAAAGATCTGTAGCAGGCGATCCAGGGGTTGTAGCCATGAAAAATTCAGCGTCACGATGCTTTCCTATTTCTGTGCGGAGAGTCTCGATGGATGGGATGCCGCGCCGGATTTCACTTTCGCTAGCCGCCGGATGCCTCATGCTGACGGCGCTGATAATTCCCGCACCCAGGGCTGCCGCGCAAATGGGCTACACCGGCGCTGACCTTGAGCGCATGGGTCAATGGCTCCAGTACAACCAACTGGAACTGTATCGGCTGGAAATCCCCAGCTACGCCTCCCCGTATGCGGCTGCATTGACCAGAGGAAAACATGGGTGGCGGATTGTGGTATTTCTGCGCGACGGCGGAGTGACCAATGCCGATTGGAGCTCCGGTTTCCTCAGTCGGCCATTTCAGGTGGCCAGCACAGATAATTTTGTCCTGACGCCGCGAGTCGGCACGAACTTCGGCATCACCTTTAGCGGCTGCAAGCAGGGGTCCTGCACCAGCGTTTACGGCGCGCTCCTGTATCTTCCCTGGAGTCACGGATTCTTCGAGAAGAAAGTTGCCGGCATGTCTGTGGCCTGTTCGCAGTCCTTGCTGGAGCCTGAAAATGCGGCAGCGCTTCAGGCGCTCGATGCAGCGCTGCGTCGACAGCAGTCCGCTGTGGTGGGCTATGTCCCACCGGTTTGTCCGGGAACGCAAGCGGGCAAAGACAGGAGCCGGTAGCATTAAAGCTCAGGAAAACAGGTAACTGCTTTTGCCGAAAATTCGTGCAACGGGGTTGCGCGATCCCGCAGCATCTTTTAGCGTCATCATTATGACTAGTAAGGAATCGGACAAGAAGGAATCCGACAAGGGAGTTTCTCTTTCTCTCACGGACAAGGTTGCGTTGATCACTGGCGGCTCGCGCGGCATCGGGGCTGCCACGGTGCGTTTGTTTGTTCAGGCAGGCGCAAAAGTCGTCTTCAACTATCGCAGCGCTCGCAAGGAAGCCGAACAGCTCGCCGCAGAATGCGGCGGCCCGGAGCATTGCATCGCTGTTCACCGCGAGCTGAAAACCCCCGCGCACGGACGCGAATTGGTGGAGGACACCGTCCGCGCGTTTGGGAAACTGGATTGCCTGGTGGTGAACCACGGCATCTGGCCGCCGCAGGATGCGCCGATCGAGTCGATGACCGATGCGCAGTGGCACCAGACGATCCATATTAACCTCGACAGCGTTTTCGGAACCGTGCAGGCCGCCGTCGGCCAGATGAAGAAACAGGGTCGGCCCCAGCCCACAGCCGCGATGGGCTGCATTGTTCTCATTAGTTCGACTGCCGGGCAGCGGGGAGAGGCCATGCACGCCGACTACGCGGCCTCCAAGGGCGCCATCATCAGCTTTACAAAAAGTCTTTCAAGCGAACTGATTCGAGAGGGCATTCACGTTAACTGCGTCGCTCCCGGCTGGGTCGATACAGACATGTCGGCGGCAACGCTGCGCCATCCTGAAAAGCGGGAGAAGGTCTTTGCCGGCATCCCCGCCGGGCGCGCGGCGACGGCGGAGGAGATTGCTGGCCCCGTGCTGTTTCTCTGCACGCCGCTTGCTGGCTTCGTCAGTGGAGAGGTCTTCAATGTCAACGGCGGTGCGGTCCTCGCAGGCTAAGGTGCCGCCTCACGCTGTCGTTGGAAATCGCGGCAGCGTGAAGCGACACCTGCCGCTTGTCTGCCTGCTGTGGCCGGCCTTGCTTTGCTCCCAGGTCCGCTCCGCCACAGAGGCCGGCCTTCACCAGCAGAAGGCGCCGCAGGTGCTCGCCGCTACGATTCTGGCGCTGGGTGGCACGCCGTGGCTGGACCTGAAGACAGTGGAAACCCGGGGTCGCACAGCCGCCTTTTACCAGGGGAAACCCACCCGAGTCATAGTTGAAACCACGGAAACGACCCAGTTTCCAAATTCGCACCGCATCGATCTTGCCAGCAAGAGCCGTGTGGTGCAAATCTACACTGCAGGCATGAACGGCCACGTGCAAGGCTGGGAGATTACCTATCGCGGCAAGAAACCCATTCTGCCGGCACTCCTGGATGACTATCAGCGCTGGCACAATCATTCCCTCGCAACCGTTTTGCGCCAGTGGTTCGCCAATCCGGCAACTATTCTTCTTGACTCTGGTCCGACCATAGTGAACCGTCTGCCGGCCGAGGAAGTGACGCTTGTCAGCGGAAATGGCGATTCCATCATCCTCGACGTGGACGCGGAGAGCCATTTACCGCTCCGCTTGAGCTTCTCCTGGCGCGACCCGCTATTTCACGACAAAAACATTGACGCTGTGGAGTACGACAATTATCACGTAATCGACGGAATCTCGACACCGTTCACTCTCACCTGGACTCACAATGGCGAAACGGTCCGGCAGCGATATCTGGCTGGCGTAAAGTACAACATTGCATTGCCGCAGGACTTCTTCGATCCAGACCGTGCGGCGGCCAGGACGAAATAGCCCGATAAACCGGGAAATCCACTCCTGCCGTTTTATAATCGGCTGGGCAGCTATGGAAAATAACGCGATCGCAAACCCGGAAGAACCCTGGCTGAAAGCTCCTCTCGACATCGTCGAGATCATGAGCATTCTGCCGCACCGCTATCCTTTTCTGCTCATTGACCGCGTGGTTGAAATTGAGCGCAAGAAGCGCATCGTCGCAATTAAAAATGTGACCATCAACGAGCCGTTTTTTCAGGGTCATTTCCCTGACTATCCCATTATGCCCGGCGTGCTGCTGATTGAAGCCATGGCACAGGCAGGCGGCGCGCTCCTGCTCACAGAGTTTACCGACCGTCACAAAAAACTGGTGCTGTTTACCGGGATTGAGAACGCCCGTTTTCGCCGCCCGGTGGTGCCGGGCGACCAGGCGCGGATTGAAGTGGAAGTGGTCAACTGGCGGCCGCGTGCCGTGCGCATGCAGGGAAAAGTGTTCGTCGGCGGTAAGCTTACCTGCGAGGCGATCGTCATGTGTCAGATCGTACCGCGGAGCCGCCAGACGGCCGGCGAAACCGTCGCCGCGCCCGAAACACAAGAGGCGTCCGTCGAAGCGTGAGCATTCATCCCACGGCGCGGGTCCATTCGTCGGCTATCGTAGCGGACTCGGCGGAGATCGGCCCGCGTTGCAGCATAGGCCCGTTCTGTAGCGTGGGCCCGCAGGTTGAACTTGGCGAACATTGTGAACTCATCTCCCATGTCGTGCTCGACGGACATACGCGGCTGGGCAGTGGAAACCGCATCTTCCCCTTCGCAGCGGTGGGCGTTGCGCCACAGGATTTGAAGTATCAGGGCGAACCGACCCGGCTTGAAATCGGAGACAACAACGTCATCCGCGAGTCGGTGACCATTTCCCGCGGTACAGCTGGCGGCGGCGGCACCACACGTATTGGAAGCCATTGCCTTATCATGGCGTATACGCACATTGGCCATGACAGCCGCATTGGCGATCACTGCATTCTGGCCAATGCCGCCACGTTGGCCGGCCATGTCATCATCGAGGATTACGCAACCGTCGGAGCGCTTTGTCCTGTGCATCAGTATTGCCGCATCGGGCGCTATGCCTATGTTGGCGGCGGTACTACCATTACGCAGGATGTTCTGCCGTTTTCGCTGACCTCGGCGACGCGTGAAACCCACGCCTTCAGCCTGAACAAAATTGGTCTGGAGCGGCGCGGCTTTTCCAAAGATCAATTGAGGAATTTGCACCAGGCGTATCGCACCCTGCTGGCGGCAAAATTGAATACCACGCAGGCGCTTGAAAAATTGAAGTCGGATGATTCGTTAAGCGATGAGGTTCGATACCTTGTCGACTTCATCGAAAACTCATCGCGGGGCGTCATCAAATAGCGCAATTTCAGAATGAACGTTCTTCTGTGCGTAGGGTGCCCACAACGTGCCCTGGGCTTGTCGAAGGGTCTCGGCTTTTGAGATGTGGGCTTTACACTATGGAACGCAGATCGAGCCTCTATATATGCCGACGAAAATCATACAGTCCGCTCCCTTCAGGCTTGGTCTGATCGCTGGAAATGGCCGCTTCCCATTCCTGCTGCTGGACGCCGCGCGGGCGCACGGCAGGGAAGTCGTCGTTGCGGCGATTCGTGAGGAGACCGATCCGGAAATGGATACGCGTGCCATCTCCGATCCAGGGGTCCGCGTGCATTGGATGTCCCTGGGAGAGCTTTCGCGCTTGATTGAGACATTTCAGCGTGAGGGCGTCACCCAGACCGTAATGGCCGGCCAGGTAAAACATAAGCAGATTTTTTCCAGTATCCGGCCGGACTGGCGACTGGCGAAGCTGCTGCTTTCCCTCGGTGTACGCAATACGGATGGCCTGCTAGGTGCGGTGGCGAAGGTGTTGCAGGACGAGGGAATCGAGCTGATCTCCTCCACCACATTTTTGGAGCCTTTGTTGGCGCAGGCTGGCATTTTGACGGCGCGTGCTCCGGATGAACGAGAGCAGCGCGACATCGAGTATGGCCGTCGTGTGGCCTGCGCTCTCGCCGCTTACGATATCGGCCAGACGGTCGTGATTGCAGCGCAGGCTTGTGTTGCTGTCGAGGCTATGGAAGGCACCGACGCCGCCATTCTGCGCGCCGGGAAAATCATGCGTTCGGTCGAAAGCGAAACTTCTGAAGCAGTTTCTACATTGGAGCGCTCTCTGACCGTGGTCAAAGTGGCCAAGCCGAAGCAGGACATGCGATTCGACGTTCCAGTCATCGGTATCGGCACGATTACGGCCATGCAGGAGGCGGGAGCGACCTGTCTGGCGATCGAGGCCCAGCGGACACTCGTCTTCGGCCGGGCTGCCGTGGTTGACGCCGCCGATCGTGCCCGGATTGCCATCACTGCCAGCCCAGCTTCGATGCCCACGGCGTAGAATCTGTCATGCAGGGTCGGAGTCAATCTTGCCCATTTTTTGATTGGAGATAAAAATTGATGAACGTGACACGTATATTGCTCGGCATAGCGCTCGCGGTCGTTCTTGTGTTTTTCGGAGTACGCGCGTTCGCCGCTTCGGATCCGATTCCACAAGTCGGCCAGACAGCTCCGCAATTCAGCCTGCCGTCGCAGGAAGGCACACCGGTCAGCTTGAGCCAGTTCAAGGGCAAGTGGGTTGTTTTATATTTCTACCCAAAGGATCAAACCTCCGGCTGCACCATTGAGGCGCGCAATTTCCAAAAGGACATCGGCAAGTTTGAAGCGGCCAACGCCGTCGTGCTCGGAGTCAGCGTCGACTCCGTGAAGAGCCATCAGGCTTTCTGCACCAAAGATGGCCTGCACTTCAAGCTGCTCTCCGACACAGGTAAGAATGTCGTCAAGGAATATGGTTCGCTCGGCGACTATATGGGCTTCAAGATCGCCAAGCGGAATACGTTCCTGGTCAACCCGGAGGGGAAGATCGCAAAGGAATGGATTGGCGTCGATCCCACCCACCACAGCACTGAAGTGCTGGATGCAATCGAAAGCCTGCGGAAAACCAGCTAGGTTTTCCGCGGAGAGTTCAGGCGATTAACTGTCTCATTGCAGAGACCGTTAGGGTTGTGCAGTGAGGTTGAATTTCACTCCGGTAGAGACTTTGCGAAACACAAACTCCTGTAGCAATGCGCCGACGGCGCCTGCGGCGGTGCCGATCAGCGCATTGCCAATCGTCAGCCCGGCCCCATTCCGGTCCGACGCTGGGTAATAGGCGTTGGAGATGCCTGCCGCAGCCAGATTGCCGAATACGTTCGAATAGTTGGGCTGCCAGCGACCGTTGTCCCCCTTGCAGATGACAACGGTGGAGATTGCGTACAGCGCTCTCGATTTCTTGCTTCCGACGCCTTTATAAAAATAACGCGGATCCTGATGCAGGATTGAGGGAAGAATCGCACTTCCGATCATGATCCCGATAAAGCCGTCCCCATAGGCCGCGCCGTAGCGTCTCGCATAACCCGCCGCTCCTGAACCGTATCCGCTGTAATAGTTTTGCCACTGCTCAAGGCCAGCGATTGCTCCCGCGCCTAGAAAAGTCACCGGGTCAATCGAGCTTCTGAATGCGAGATGAAACTTCTGCCGGGTGGTCAAAGGCTCAGCGTTCCAGACATAGCTAGTGTAGAAATTCGGGAAGATGCCCAGCACGCGCTGCTTCTCCTCCAGTTTCATTTGTTCTTCAGCCAGCTCATGTGGAGAGAAGACGACGCGGACGCTGGTATTGGCCGCAGTGATTTGCAGCTCGATTTTTGACATCTCGCGGTATTCTCCCGCGGTTAAAGTAATCTCCGGTCCAGTCCAACCGGCAAAGCCTTCGGACGTGATGGTGACTCGGTATTTACCGGCTTTGAGATCTGTGAAACTGAAGAACCCGGCGCCATCTGTCATCAGCGAGCGAGTCTTCCCGGCATCCATGTCTTCCAGTATCACCCGGGCGTTCGCAACTACATTGCCGGCTGAGTCGGTTGCGGTTCCGTAGATACGTCCATCAGATTGTAGATCGGATGCCGGATGGTTGCTCGCATCGGCGGAAGTGCCTGGACGGGCCGGAGCCGATGCCGCTTGAATCGGCTCCGGCTGTGCGTTCAATCCAAATGCCCAGCCTTGAAAGACTAGAAACAGAAAGGCCAGAACGCCGCGCAGTGTAGGGGATATGGTCAAGATTTATTCAATTCTACATGGCAGGGCGTTGAAAAAAATCCTGTCAGTAGGCGCGCCTGTGTCTATGCACGGGGCTGCGGCCCGTTGCTTGTTTCGCAGATTAGGTATGGAGCTTTCATTCCGCGTTGTTTATTGGAGCGTGATTCCGGCTCCATTTTGGATGGATGCCGTGGCCGGAAAGGCTACGATAGGGTTTCTAAGGTCGCTTTATTCCATCGAGCGAAGACCTCAGCAATAAAGCTGGAGTCTCTGATAGGCGCCCGCTCCAGTGTTCTTCAGGCTTGTCGGAACAGCTCAAGATCTGCAGAGCTAACTGCGCAGACGTGGAACGCGTAGGACATTTCGCGGACTTAAGCTTCAGAGTCATACCTTGAACATAGTACTGACTTCGCGCGGAAATAACTCTTCGAGTGATACAGCGCGCTGGGTGATGCCCTGCTCGGCGCAATATTGCAGGAAGGCATCAAGGGTTCGCCGGTTTGCTTCGATTCCGTAGGGCCAGATGTCATTCCCAAGTAACTCCTGCGCGCGATGATGGGCATGACACGACCAAGGGATGGGAATGGGTGAGTTCACAATTGTGGAAAGACGCCTCAAACTGTTAACCTTTGCCTCTTCGAACGCTCGAAAAAGATTCATCGCAATCCAAGGATGCCGGTTCAGGGCCTCATTCTTGATTACGATTACATGCATGATGGGAAACACGCCGGTGTCCCGATAATACTTTTCCTCGATCGGGCGATAGTCTGGCCAAAGCCGTGTTATTTGTGCATCACGAGCCAGAAAGCCGGCAGGCTCGCGCGCCGATATGATGCTGTCGATTTCGCCATTCAATAACATTTCATTGAGAGCCCGGTCATGAACCTGCTCGATCTCTACTCCATCGGGAAGCGATAACATCACCTTTTCGGTTCGGCCTGGCTGGTTCACGCCACCTTGTAGCCAATGGATATCAGCAAGAGAAACGCCACACTGATGCTGCAGGAATGCACGAGCATAGATCCCTGCTGTCTGTGCCCACTCAGGCACACCGATGCGCCGGCCAGCCAAGTCTTGTGGCTTGCGGATAGATCCGTCACGGGAAACATAAATGGC
>JADEYI010001381.1_pt1 | contig 18789 bp, 15 predicted proteins | sample 8542331 | NCBI WGS metagenome assembly JADEYI01 (sample SAMN16510988, study PRJNA670497) | mine drainage metagenome | isolation source: biofilm near Copperflume 1 | place: Germany: Marsberg coppermine Kilianstollen | collected 2018-02
GAGGGGAGGGGAGGGACGCCCCCTCACCCCAACTCTGAACAGTTACCTCTATACTGTCCAATTGGCACCCGGCTGTAGAGGCAGCTAACGGCTCTGCGCCGAGTTAGGGTCTATCATCAGGCCGGACTCATCTACAGCTTCAAAGTCAGAGCCGCGCAGGCGGTTTATCTCGCGTAGAATATCGTTGTCCCAACGCTCATCTGTCGCGCCGGAGATAGACCACGAGCTGCCGTTGTCGGCGAGAATCATGCCATAATCCTTGAGAGCCTGAAGAATAACGCGTAATTGCGTTGGGTAGCCGGTTATATCTACGCTAGCCTTCAGGCGCACGCGTAAACCCATCGGCGGCAGGGCGCTGTTGTTGCTGCTCCCTGCGTCGTGACGGGCGGGCCAGATATGAGCCTGCTGCGTGGTGTCCGCAGTAAAACGCAACGCGTGTCGGATCACACCGGAAGCAACCTCATCGTAGCGCACCAAGGCTGGGAATATAGGCAGGCCGGCAGCGTCGGCAGAGGTCCAGCCGTCAGGTCGCAGGGCGTTAGAGCCAAGCTGCCAGAGCGCACCTGACCCTGCATTCCAGCTTCCGTCAGCGTTAGGAAAGGCACGGTACATCTCGTAAAGCGTGCAGCTGCTCTGGTCAACCACGATAGCATGGCGGTCGCCTGTGCTTGCAGGGCCACCTTCGATGGGTGCGTTGGTAGGCACAGGGTAGGGGCCGGGGTCGCTTTGGCTGCCGTAATCAGTGAAGTAAATAGGCACGGGTGGCTGCCCTGTAACGTTGATGAAGGGGATGCCTATAGGCTCGTTGTTCCACAAGCCGGAGCCAAAGTCCGGGTGCAGGGTCGCGCTCAGGCCGATACTCTCTATGTAACTGTCTGATAGCGTAGCGGTGGGTAGAGCGGCGATATCGCGGTTCCAGATATTATCAGCAGGGAAGATAGCGCATGAACGGGTGGGTGTAGCCGTTACCTCCGGCTGGTGAGTAGGCGTGGCGATGGGTGTAAAGGTGGGCGGACCGGGGGTGTAGGTAGGAACGGGGCCACTCCCACGCGAATTGTCAATAATTTTGCAAGCCTGGGCGCGAGTAGAACTATTCTGAGGCCGGAAATAAGAGCCGGGGCAAGGCTCGCCGGGACCGCCGCAAGGATAGCCACTGATTACATTGTGCGCCGCTACACTCTCGATATAGCCGTAGAAGGGGTTGTCAACCGGTACATCGTTGAAGGTAGGCACAGCCGGCGTAGCAGGTGACCACCCGCGAGCATTGACAATCATCTTGGCAAGCTGGCCCCGCGTCACGATGGAGTTGGGGCGGAAGTAAGGGCGGCGCTGACCATCGCAAGGCTCGCCGGGACCGCCGCAAGGATAGCCATTGGCTACACCCTGTGTTACCCCAATCTCGATCCAGGGGAAAAGCGTGTAGGTGGTGAGTACATCGCTGAAGGTGGGTGTGGCGGGAGGCGTGCCGGTGAGGCCAATGCCGAGGATGACCATCTTCATTATCTGGCCGCGAGTAACGCTATTGTTAGGGCGAAAGGTGCCGTCATCATAGCCCGAAACCACACCCAGATTCGAGAGGTCGGTCACATACTGGTAAGACCAGTCGCCGGGGCAAACATCGGAGTAACGCTGTCCTGCGCATCTGCCGTCAGGTTGGCCCACTTGCGCCTCCTGCGCTGTGGCCTTGCTCACGTATAGGGCAGCTATGAGCAACACCGCAATAAGCCATAGACTCCGTTTGCGCGCCCCAGCCGTAAGTGAGGTTATTCTTTGCATTATTATCCATCCATGTAGAAATCTTGCTATTTTTGCGGTCAGCAAATCCAGCTTTATTCTATTGCCAATCGTCCATGAAGACAATGGCTACATGGTCCTGCTATGTGCCGGGTAATGGTCACAAGAGGTGGCTACACTGCCCTCAATCACACATCACGAGCAGCCTGCCGGGCGCGCTCTTCTTTGGCTCGCTCATAGAGACGTTTGCCTTCCTCCATGCGAGACGCTTCCTCGGCAGTTTCCGGGATGAGAGGAGGGACGGGCACCGGATCGCCATTATCGTCGAGAGCCACGAAGGTGAGGACACACGAGCTAGTTTGTACCTTCCTCCCTGTGGCGGGGTTCTCCGCCTCTACCAGGGCGCGCACCAACATCGAAGAGCGGCCTACGTACTCTACCTGTGAGGTAATCGTGACGAGGTCGCCTATGTAGACAGGCTGGTCAAAGCTCATGTGATCTAACGCCACAGTTACTACCTGGCAGCGACAATGGCGCATAGCGGCCACCGCAGCCCCTATGTCTACCATCTTCATGATCGAGCCGCCATGTACGTTGCCCATGGGGTTAGCGTCGTTGGGGAGCATCACCTGGCTCAGATAGCTCTTCGAGTCGGAGATGGTGCGTGGCTCAAGAGACGCAGACTTATCAAAGCTGCGCTTGCGGAAGGTATGAGTGGTCATCTGGTTTCTTTACATCCTCCAACAAAGAAGACCGGTAATCTGTCGTTCACTCTCAACTTATTTTCATCTATCTCACTTTGCCTACTCGCAATTGGCGAAACGCCTTTGTCCTCAACTCACGATGCAATACGCACCACACGCACGTTTGATCCCTCTACAGGCGGACGATGGTCACGCCCTCTCCGCCTTCTTCCGGCCTGGGGGTTTCGATCCCCTTTACGAGAGGGTGGCTGTTCAGGTATTCACGTAATGCCTTGCGGAGCGCGCCTGTGCCTTTGCCGTGAATAATGCGTATGAAGGGCATATTAACCAGGGCAGCGTCGTTGAGGATGCCATCTAACTCCTCGATGGTCTCTTCAGCGCGGCGGCCTCGAAAGTCGTATTCCAGGCGCGGGGCAACGGCGGGCATGGCTACAGCGTAGCGCCCATAATCTGTGGACGGAGCCGCAGCCATTGAGCTTGCAGGGCGGCGCAGTGTCACACTCGATACGGGTAGGCGCATCTTAAAGGAACCCATTTGCACTTCTATCTGGCCGCTGCTGTCGGGCTGACCGGTCACATTACCTTCGGCCCCCATGCTCTGGATGAAGACACTATCGCCCGGCCTGAGTATATGCGGCATCACATATTCTTCGGGTGCGCCACGCGGCTGTTGAGGCTCTGGTTGGCGGCGGGGGTGGCCGCGCTTCTGCTGGGTAGCCTTTGCTTTGAGCTGGCGATCAAGCTCCTCGGCCCTGCTCTGAGATTCCTGCATCCACTGGCGTGTCAACGCCTCATCTGAGGTGGCTGCCAGGCCCGCCTCAACCCGACCGCGCAAGCGGCGCATCTCATCACGCAATGTTTCAAGCTCGCGCTGCGTTTCAGCGCGAGCTTCATCGGCGGCTCGCCCTTTGATCTCCTCTACTTCCGCGAGACGTCGTTCGAGTTCTGCGCGCTGGCGCTCAAGCTCGCGGCGCACCTCTTCAGCGGTGCCACGCTCATGCCGGGTAGCTTCTCGCTCATTTCTAATCGTCTCCAAAAGGTCTTCGACGTGCTGAGTCTCAGGGTCTATGAAGCTCCTGGCGCGGCTAATAATCGTGTGTCGCAGACCGAGGCGGCTTGCTATAGCGAAGGCGTTGCTGCGCCCCGGCACACCTATCATAAGGCGATAAGTGGGGCTGAGTGTGTTTACATCAAACTCCACAGAGGCATTCTCCACGCCTGGCGTATTGAAGGCGAAGGCCTTTAGCTCCGAGTAGTGGGTTGTGCAGACGGCGAAGGTGCCCATCTCCAGTATGTGGGTGATAATAGAACGGGCAAGGGCCGAGCCTTCCTCGGGGTCTGTGCCTGCTCCTAGCTCATCGAGCAGCACCAGGCTCTCGCGGTCGGCCTGCTTGAGGATGTTGACTATGTTCGACATATGCGAGGAGAAGGTGCTGAGGCTCTGCTCAATGCTCTGCTCATCGCCTATGTCAGCAAAAACCTCTCTGAAGATCACGGCACGTGAGCCTCTGTCGGCGGGGATGTGCAGGCCCGCTTGCGCCATCAGCGTGAGCAAACCTACCGTTTTGAGGGCCACAGTCTTGCCGCCGGTGTTGGGGCCTGTGATCACCAGGATGCGGAACTTATCGCCAAGCTCTACGGTGATAGGCACAACGTTGCCCGAAAGTAGCGGGTGACGGGCATTGCGGAAAAGTAAACCTCGCGGGGCGTGGGGAGCGGACTGCTGCGCGTCACCAGGCCCTACTGCGGCATCTCTTTGTCGCTCGCGATTGTCGGGAGGTCTATTGCTATTGCCTTTCCCCGCCCCCTGACCGCGAGCCTCTACAAGCTCAGGCTCCATGCCATTGATCGCCAGGCTATAGTGCCCCCTGGCGAGGGCAAAGTCAAGGTCGGCAAGGATTCCAATGTTGGTATTGATGGCTGTAGCATTCGAGCCGATTAGAGCGCCAAGCTCCCGCAGAATACGCTCTACCTCCTGGCTTTCTTCAAGCTGTAGCTGCCGCCATTCGTTGCCGAGGTCTACAGTGGCTAATGGCTCTACAAATAGAGTAGAGCCTGTATTCGATTGGTCGTGCACGATGCCTCGTAGCGCACCCTGAAAATCACGCTTGACAGGCACCACGTAGCGCCCGCCACGCAGGGTGATTATTGGCTCCTGAAGTGCGCGTGAGTAAGCCTCCGACGATATGATCTGTTGCAGACGCGACATGAGGCGGCTGTGAGCAACGCGCACATTCACCCTGATCTTGCCGAGGGCGGGCGACGCCGAGTCGAGCACCATGCCGTCATCGTTGATCGAACGCTCGATCTCGGCCTCTACTTTGGGCAGCGGCGTAATGCCGTCGGCTATAAAGGCAAGCGTTTTGAGATCACCCTTCTGCTCGTCAGTGCGGATGATGAGGCTTCGTAGGTTGCGCCCGGCCCGCAGGGTATCTAGCACTGATAGTATATCTGAAGGGTCGAGCACCGAGCCAAGCTCGGCCCGGCGAACAAGCTCGCGCACATCATGTGCGCCCCCGATGGTCACGTCAGGGCGCAGCGATAGGAGGCGTACTGCCTCTGTAGTGACGCGCTGGCCGCGGCGCGCCTGGGCTATGTCGCTCGATGGCTCTAAACCCAGCGCCAAAGTGCGCCCCGCGCTAAAGGAAGTATACTGGGCGAGGCGCTCGCGCACCTTTGGGAACTCAAGAGTATTGAGGGTTTTTTCGTTCAAGCTGCTTTTATATGACCTTTCAGTGGTGGACGACGGACATTACCAACCTGTGGCTGGCTCCGAGCCCTTTAATTATACTGATATGCATCTCAAAGTTATTGACATGTCATGCGTCGTCGTGCGTCGTCGCTCGTCTCTACGCCGTCGCCAGCCCACCTAAGCCACATGAGGAGTATTGGCATCACCAGGAGCCGGGGTCTCGACGGCAGCCTGCTCAACTGCGGCTTGTTCTGTTTCGGAGGCCTCAAACTTAGCTATCAGACCCGCCTGATCGTGGGCTATGGTCGCGAGGCGCTCATTGGGCACCTGCTCTGCGGGCGCAGCCGAAGGTGTTACTGTACTCGCAGCCGGAACAACCTGCACCAGCTTTGCGCCTCGACTCCCTAAGACACGCCTCAGCGAGGTGTAAGCGGTTGTGCGTGGCCGGGGCATCAGCAAATCGGTTTGACTCCTGGCATCTGTGTACAACGCAAGCACAAAAACATAAAGCACACCCGCTATTGGCACCGCCAGCAACGCCCCACCCAGGCCGCCTAGCTCAACACCTGCAAGCAGAGCCAGCAACACCGCAAGCGGGTGCAGACCCACAGCATGGCCGCTCACTCGGGGTACGATTACGTTGGCTTCCACCTGTTGCAGCACAATGAAGTAAATTAGCACCCAAACGACGAGCGGCATCGGCTGGAATAAGGAGATCACCACCGCCACAACCATCCCCAGCACAGGCCCAACCAGAGGTATAAACTCGAACAAGAACGCAAGCAGTCCGATCACAAGAGGATAGCGAACCCCAAGCAGGGCGGAGCCGAGGCCCGCCGCCACGCCCATAGTGAGCGCCACTATGAACTGCCCGCGAACATAGCCACCCAACACCTGATTGAGGGTAGCCTCAACGAAGAACCATCGCTCACGGTATCCTGCGGGCAACAGGCGCACCGCTCGGTTGTGCATCCCACGCCCATCCAGCAGCAGATAGAAACTGATAGCCAGCACAAGAAAGAGGTCGGTGACAAATGCCACCAGGCCCGCCACAACCGCCAGGGTGCCGCCGAGTAACGTGCTGCCGGCGTTCGATAGAGAATCGAGCAGCCGATTACGCAGACTTGTTACGTCAATAGGTATCCCATGCTGCTGGAAAAAGGTAGTAAGGCCAGCAGGCGCCCCTGCCTTGGAGTCGATGAGGGCAGGCAATGTCGTGGTTAACGACTGTAATTGGGCTGTGAGTGGCCCCAGGAGCAATACTGCGCCTATCGAGAGTGCGCCGAGGATCACCAGATAAACCAGTAAGATAGAGAGGGGACGAGCAAGCCCCCCACGCTCAAGGCGATCAACAAGGGGGCCAAGTAGATAAGCTACCAGAAAGCTGACGAGGAGCAGCACAATGATGTTCAGAAATCGCTCGATGACGTTCCAGGCGATCACCGCCACAACCGTGCCGCTGATAATTGTCAGGAAGAGTTGCAGCCAGGGGTTGAGGCCCAGGCGATCCACCAGTCGCGGTGGTTGCTCAGATGCTCTAGGTGTGCTCATGCTTCCAGCCTCCGGCGGAACTATGAATTAGCAATTGCGGTAAGATGACCTGTAATTCATAATTCCGCGCTAGTGCGCTTCAACCACGCCTCCAGCCGGGGGAGATTCCATGTGGTGAGGATTCTATCGGCGGTGGCCCAGCCTCGGCGGGCTATGTGCACGCCATATTCGATCAGATCATAGTTGTCGTGGTGGTGGGCGTCGGTATCTACGGAGAGGAGGCAACCTGCATCCATCGCCTCTTTCACATAGATATCATCCAGGTCCAGGCGGTCGGGCGCGGAGTTTATTTCAAGGGCGGTGCCGGTCTTGACGGCTTCACGGATAACGGCGCTCACGTCCATTGCGGAAGGCTCCCGCTGGTTAATCAGGCGGCCTGTAGGATGGCCTAATATATCCACGTTAGGATTTCGCAGTGCATTGAGAGCGCGTTGCGTAACTTGCTCCCCCGGCTGGCGCAGCCCGCTGTGGATCGAGGCGACCACGACATCAAGCCAGGCAAGCACCTCGTCGGGGAAGTCGAGGGTGCCGTCAAGCTTTATCTCAAGCTCGGTGCCGTGCAGAATACGGAAATCGCCGCCGATAGCGCGCTGGGCTTCCTCTATCTCCTTGCGTTGGGCGTGCAGCCGCTCCACAGTAAGGCCATTAGCCACTGTGAGGCCCTGGCTGTGGTCAGTGATGGCGATATACTGATAGCCACGGGTTTTGGCGGCACGGGCCATCGCAAGTATGCTCTCCGAGCCATCGCTCCACGTCGAATGGCAGTGCAGGTCTCCCTTTATGTCAGCTATCTCGACAAGAATCGGAAGCTCATCGCGGGCGGCTGCCTCGATCTCTCCCCGGTCTTCGCGCATTTCGGGAGGCATCCATTGTAAGCCCAGAGTGCGGTAAATATCTTCCTCCGTCTGCCAGGGCACAGGCTCGCCGTTGGCGCGATGCAGGCCATATTCGTTTAGCTTGTAGCCCATATGGATAGCCCGATCCCTCAGCTTGATATTGTGCGCTCTAGAGCCGGTGAAGTGTTGCAGTAGCGAGCTATAGTGCTTGGGATCGAGCACATAGAGGTCCACTTGCAAGCCGTTGTGCAGGCGCACCGTTGCCTTGTTTGCGCCTCGCGAGTCTATGCTGCCCACCATAGGCAGGCCAACGAAGCACTCTATCACGGCGTAGGGGTCTGAGGCTGTAGCCAGCAGATCTATGTCGCCAATTGTCGGCTTCCATCTGCGCACCGAGCCTGCCACCTCCAGCTTTTCTATACCTGGGCAGGTCTGGCGCAGCAACCCCATCAGCTGACGAACGATAGGGAGTGCTGTGCCCAGCAAGTCGCGCTTCTCGGCGCTCCGCTTCTCGATAGCCACTATTCCCTGCTTGATGCCCTCTATTGTGCGCTCGCCGATGCCCGGCACTGTTAGCAGCCGCCCATCGTCTATGGCCTTCTGGAGGTCGGCTATACCCTGTATACCGAGCGTCTTGTAGAGGAACATGGCCGTTTTGGGGCCAACGTGCGGTATCTCGGTAACAGCAATAAGCGAAGGCGGTATCTCAGCAACCAGGCGGTCATAAAAGCGAAGATGGCCTGTGGTCATCAGCTCGTTTACTTTGTCGCTGATAGCTTTGCCCACGCCGGGAAGCTCTTCCACGCGACCTTCCCGCCAGAGCTCCTTGAGGTCTTCGGGGAGGTTGGCGAAAGTTATCGAGGCGTTACGATAGGCGCGAGCCTTGAAGGGCGACTCTCCCTTCAACTCCATCATCGCGGCTATTTCATTGAAGATGTGAGCAAAAGTAGAGTTGTTGAAAGCAGCAGCTTCAGGAGACATTTCCGGCATCTAACACCCGCTTCGCCGAATTATGAATTGTGAATTAGTAATTGCGGTAATTCACAATTCATGGATTCATAATTCCGCCGCAGGCGGGAAGTGATTCATCCTTCTTCGTCGCTCAATCCTGGTCCAAGTCCGCGCTCGCGAGCGTACTGAGCAGCAGCATCTCGGCCTGAGAGACCCAGTTTGCGATAGATTTCGGAGAGGTATGTACGGACCATAGTTTCAGGCACACCTGTCTGCTGGCCTATCTGGTCATTGGTGAGGCCTGTAGCCAGCAGTCGCAGGATAGCGCGCTCGTTGGATGTAATAAGCATATCTGTGCTGCTTATCCGCTTTTGTGCGTTATCAGCCGAAGATGACACCAGCGGGTTGGTTATGATCGAGCCAGATATATGCTGGTCATCCCTTTGCAAAAGAGGGGTCTCACCCGACATTACGTCGCGTATCGTCTGCAAAAGCACGTCGCTTCCCGCATCCTTCAGCACGTAGGCACTTGCACCGGCCCGTCGCGCCTCACGCAGATGTTCCTCACCCTTGAACATCGTCAGCATGATTATCGGCAGCCCAGGGTAACTGTCGGTAAGCTTGCGCGTAGCCTCCATGCCATCCATTCCGGGCATATTGATGTCCATCAGCACGATGTCAGGCTTGAGCTTTGTAACTTGCTCTATAGCCTCTTTACCGTTACCGGCTTCGCCCACAGGCTCCATGTCCTCTTCCATCTCGAAAATTGAGATCAATCCTCTCCTGTAAGGGCCATGATCGTCGGCAACCACTATGCGTATAGTGCTCCCCTGCGCTCGTACACCGCCAAAAGGGGATGTGCCTGAGCGAGAGAGCCATATTCCACTCTTCTGATAGGAGGGCATAAAAACTCCTGCCTGGCTGACTGGCTACAGCCTCTTATAATGGCCCTGGCGCCACCCAATAAGACGGCAACCGGTGCTGGAAAAGAGAAGATTCCTAACAATGCACATTACATATGATGCCTGAATGAGGACTTTCTATCCAGTAGAACAAAGCACCGGTTATCTACGGTTAGTTTAACACATATCAGCAAAGAGTGTGGGCATTGCGGGCCGGGGATTGGGGGTCACGCGCTGGGCATCATTCCCGAACCCCGATCCGCTCCACCAGCGCGTGAGCAGCAGTGGCTGGGTCGAGCTTATGCGAAGCCAGATCATCCAGCAGATGATCAAGAGCGCCCTTTTGTTGAAGGCTCGCGATAAGGTGGCGGAGGGTGAGGTCGCGGGCGCGCTCCAGCACCTCGACACGGAGGCGGGCGCGGCGCTTCTCGTCAAGATGCCCATTCTCATTTAGATAAGCCTGGTGCCTGGCTATCGCCTCTGCAACTGCGCTTACGCCTGTGCCTTCAGCCGCTATCGTCTTGATGATTGGCGGCACCCACGCTCCTTGAAGGTAGGGCACGAGGCGCATGGCGCTCTTGAGATGATTTGCAAGCCGGTCGGCCCCTTCACGATCAGCCTTGTTGATAATGAGCAAGTCGGCTATTTCCAGCACACCCGCTTTGATCGCTTGCACGTCGTCGCCCATGCCGGGCACCTCAACGAGCAAAGTTGTGTCAGCGAGCCCTGCTATCGAAACCTCGTCCTGGCCCACACCCACCGTTTCTATGATGACGACATCGCGGCCCAGAGCATCCATCACCCGTGCGACATCAGCAGTAGCCGCCGAGAGACCGCCAAGCTGCCCCCGCGAGGCCATAGAGCGAACAAAGACGCCTGGGTCTTGATAGAAACCAAGCATACGAATGCGGTCGCCGAGGATAGCGCCACCGCTCACTGCTGAGGTGGGGTCCACAGCAACTACGCCTATAGTTTTGCCTTCTGCGCGGTAACATTCAATCAGCTTGTTGACCAGTGTAGATTTGCCCGCGCCGGGGGGGCCCGTTATCCCCAGCAGATGAGCGCGGCCTGTGTGAGGTGTAATAAGCCGGAGGGCTTCTCTGTATCCTGCGCGGCGGTTCTCCACCACTGTCATCAGGCGCGAAGCGGCAGCCCGATCACCCTGGATAAGCCTTTCAACGAGCGCGGCTATCAGCGAAGTAGCAGAAGCCTGCGCGCTAACAGGAGCGGACATTACTGCTCTTCCTCACTCTGAGCATGTCGCGCTGTGACATGCTCTCGCACGAAGCGCACCGCCTCTTCCATCGGGGTGCCAGGGCCGAAGACCGCTGCGATGCCCATCTCCTTGACAGCAGGAATGTCATCATCAGGTATGATACCCCCTGCATAGACAAGAAGATCGCTAAGCCCGCGCTTACGCAGCTCGCCCATGATGCGCGGAAAGAGCGCCATGTGCGCGCCCGACAAAATGGAGAGGCCAATTGCGTCCACATCCTCTTGCAGAGCCGCTTCAGCTATCATCTCCGGCGTCTGGTGCAGACCCGTATAGATAACCTCCATGCCTGCATCACGCAAAGCACGAGCGATAATCTTGGCCCCACGATCATGCCCATCAAGCCCAGGCTTGGCGATAAGCACCCTTATCTTCTGTTGCGCACCCGGAGCTTCTTCCCCGGTCGCTTCGCTCGATGGCGTCTTTGCCACCATAGTCCCCTCCCTATATTCAGTATGTAATCTACTCTTATCAATATTACTCTAAATGGGGTGGAGACGTAAAGAAAGGGAGCGGGAGTGAAACGTGAGCTGTTCACTGACTACTGATCCTCTTGCTCCCCGCTCCTTAGCCTCTGGTCCATCCAGTATAATTGCCTGGTGAGCAGAAAAGTGGTTGTCAGGGAGCAATCAGGATGAGGCTCAGGAGGCAGGTACTGGCTGACGGGGCTTTGGCTCTGGTTACCCTGATCTGGGGTTCTACCTTTGTCCTTGTTAAGGATGCAGTGGAGCAGGTTTCCCCCTTTTTGCTCCTTGCGCTGCGGTTTACGCTGGGCGCGCTTGCCCTGGCTATTATCATAGCGCTACTGGGGCGATGGCGCGGCGTGACGTTGCGCGAGGTTGGCTGGGGCGCGCTCATGGGGGTCGCGCTCGGCACAGGTTACGCGCTGCAAACTGTGGGCTTGCAGTGGACCAGCGCGAGTAACGCAGGGTTCATAACAGGCCTCTATGTTGTCTTCGTGCCGGTGCTCGGTATAATCTTCCTCAAACAGACGCCTGATCGCTGGGGTATCACAGGCATAGCGCTTGCCACTCTTGGCCTGGCCCTGTTGAGCTTGCGCAGTGAGACGGGCTTCTACCTCAACAGCGGCGACCTGCTGATGCTTGGCTGCGCGGCGGCCTTCGCTGTGCAGATAGTGGTGGTAGCGCGAGTAGCCGGCTGGGCCGACCCGTTGCGCATAACCCTGGTGCAGATAGCTGTCGCCGGGCTGCTGAACGCCCTGGCTGCTGCCCTCTTCGAGCGCCCGGTCGCCGCTATAGACCCGCAGCTCTGGGCTTCCGCTGCTTATCTCGGAGTAGCAGCTACAAGCCTGGCTTTCACCATACAGATAGCAGTGCAACGCTTCACCAGCGCGCTACACACGGCTTTAATCTTCACGCTGGAGCCTGTCTTTGCCGCCGTCTTCGGCGTGTGGCTACAGCACGACCGGCTGGGAGTAGCAGCCTGGGCAGGGGCCGCCATGATCCTGGCCGGAATGATTCTAGGTCAGGGATCAGAGATTGGGTTAGCCCCTAAACCCTGATCCCTGACCCCTGCGCTGGGCACCTGGGAAGGGGCTATATTTAGCTGCTTGTAGAGATCGAGGGTAGAACGTGCGGCTACGTCCCAGGTGAAGAGGGCAGAGCGGGCCAGACCGCGCTCTCGCAATTCTTGCCGCAAGCGGGGTTCAACGTGAATGCTGTACAGCGCCTGGGCTATCTCCTCTACCGATAGCGGGTCCACGAGCAGCGCGGCATTACCCGCCACCTCTACCAGCGATGAGCAGCGCGAAGTGACCACAGGTGTGCCACATGCCATAGCCTCGATAACGGGCAGCCCGAAGCCCTCATATATGGAAGGGAAAGCCATCGACTCTGCAAGTGAATAGATAACCGGCAAATCTTCAGCAGGCACATAGCCTGTGAGGATTACGTCGCGGGAGAGTCCGAGCCGTTCTATCTCGCCAAGAATAGGCTCTACATGCCAGCCATTCTGGCCCACTATCACCAGCTTATGCGGCAGTTTAGCCTTTTTGAGCGCGGCGAATGCCTGTATCAACCTGCCGATATTCTTTCGCGGCTCGATGGTGCCTACATACAGGATAAAAGGATCGTCCAACCCATATCGGGCGCGTACAACCTCCCTGCGCGCAATGTCATTTACAGGAGAGAAGTGCGGGGCGGCAGCGCCCATGATCACCCGCACTTTCTCCTTCGGCACGCCCAGATAACGAACTATATCGTCACGCGCGCTATTCGATACCGTGATAATCGCGTCCGCATTGCGGGCCACTCTCGGTATGAGGGTGCGGTCGAGCAGACGCTTCTTCAGGGTGTGGAAACGCGGAGTGATAAAGACTGTCATATCGTAAATAGTGACAACCGAACGCCGGTCGCAAACCACAGGAGCCAGATAGTTGGTGAAATGGCAGATGTCGGGGCATGCCTGCCTTAAAGCCATGGGCAGCGCGGTTTGCATCCAGAGCGCACGCACCGGGAAGAAGTTCCGGCTGTGTATCCGCTCGGTGCCCAGCTGCCTGTGTGTAGCGCGTATATCGCGGTTCGAGAAAAGAACATATTCGTTTTCCGGCGCTAACTGCATAATCCCCGCCAGTAAATTGGCGGTGTAGTGGCCCACGCCTGATTTGCACCCCTGAAGCGCGGAAGCCTCGTATCCTATCAACATTATTTTGTCGCCTCCAGACGCGGAGTAATTTGGGCCACACGGGAGGGTTGCGGCATGAGTTTCGGCCAGCAGACGCCGAGGCCCAATGTGAGCCAGAAAGTAACGTACATAGGGGTCGAAAAGAGAAAGTAATCCACGAATCCATGGGAGAAAAAGGCCAGCATCCCTGCTGTAGCGCCCAGCCCCGCTATCCAGGCCACGCTCACGGGCAGGCGCAGGAGATTGCGTACGCCGCGCCATAACGCCACACACGCCAACCAGAGAAAGGCCAGCCCACCGAGAAGCCCCAGGTTGGTGAACATCTCGATGTAGGTATTATTCGTGTAAATATTCTTGTTCCAGTCAGATACGCCCGCGTATTTGCCATAGAGATTGCGAAAGCCGTCGGGTCCAACCCCCGTGATAGGATGTGCGCGGAACATAGAGAGCGCCACCTTCCAGAGTTGCAGACGTGATATCGTAGAGGTATCGGCAATCGCCTGCACAGAGGTAGAGGCGGGCATCAAAGGAACGTTGGCAGCGTTGTCACGGCCTGCCACAGGTGCCCCGACTCGATAGCGCACGAGTGGAGCAATGCCGGGGCTCTTCAAGGTGAACCATGTAAGGTCCTCCTGAACTAGGTCCCACTGCAAATAGTAGTCACCAGGTTTAGAAGGAGCTTGCACAACGGCGTTGGTGGTGACACTCTCTCCCGGCAAAACATCGTGCGGCAGCAGAGTGCGTGCTCCGTCAAGCACCGCATAGCTGCTTTTGTCGAGGTTTAGCCAGTGGTAGCCAACATGTACGCTGAGAGGGCCTTGTGCCCGCCAGATAATTTCACTCTTGTTCTGCACTGTGACCGGCGCGGTCAACACGTCGCCCGCCGCGAGCGCTGGCAGTAGGGGCGCTGTGATATTAGCCTGGAACCAGTTGCGGTCGTCCTCGGTGGTGAGGCGCAGCCGGAAGATGGGCTGCGTGAGATATATGTAGAGCACAGCCGCGAGCATCACGCATAGAGCGACGCCAAGGGGCCACAGCAAGTTGCTGCTCACCACGCCCTCTCGCCGCGAACTGCGCTGCAACACCCCCGCCATACCAAAGGTAGCCAGAGTAACTACAATGCCTACCAGCGAAGCGCGGCTAAATGTAAGCAGCACGGCCACGATCAGCAGCCCGACCAGCAAGTAAAGTAGCGCCTGTGCCACTCTCCTGGCACGGGAGAAGCGGCCCACGCCGAAGAGATTGTCGAGCAGACTGGGCGATGAAAAGAGGACAACAAGCGACAGCAGGAGAGGCAGCGCCATCTCGAAGTACATCGCGGCTCCGTTGGCGTATTCAAAGGTGCCGCTAAGCCGCAACATGCCCCCCACCGTCGTGGGCTGAGGTTTAAAGCTTGAAAGCAAAGGCTCTATGTCCAACGGCGCAAACTCGAGCAAGCCCATGACGGCTGATATGCCCGCCGCGGCGACAAATGCCCCAAGAGCAGTAAAAACACGCCTCTTGCTGCGCAAACACTCCCACGCGACGGCGAAGACCACAGCACCTATGAGCAACCGGTAGATGTAGTGCCCGCCCATCGCCTGGTACTCACCAAAAAGGGTGGAGATCACAGACGCGCTCACGAGAGCCAGGATAGGGAGCAATAGCGGCATACGCATGAGGCGAGCACGAGCGGCTGGATCAAGCATGAGCTTGAGCGTCCAGAGAGCCGAAAGGAAGAGCAAAGCGACTTCCAGGTTGGTGAGGGTTATCCATGAAAGGCGCAAAAGAGGAGGATAAGCCGCCTCAAAAGGGGTCATCAGGATAACCAGCAGGAGCGCGCTGTAGAGCCATCTGTTCAATATAACTGCCAGACGTGAGTCCGATCGCTCTATCTCAGCGTCCCCCGAACGAACAGAAATATTGAGTACACCTGCTATGACGTTACTTGGCCGTGTGATGCTGCTCATAGAGAAGCCTCTGAAACCACTCCCTGAGCAGGCAGGGGAGGAGGCAGGCAGCGCACGACAGCCGGTATGCAAAACGCAAGTAGTGTGACCTCGCTAAAGAATGTGGCGTAAGCAGCCCCGCTCACTCCTGCCAGAGGTATAAGGAGGATATTGGCGGCAATATTCACAATGAGTGAAGCCAACGTGAAGCCTGCATAAAGCTGCGGCCTATCGAGGGCGATCAGCGCATGGGTCAATCCATAATTGAGGTACATAGGCACGCAGCAAAGAGCCAGAACACGCAGCAAAGGCACGGCGGCTGCATACTGCCCGCCATACAGGAGAGTTAGAGCGGGCCCCGCCGCGACTGCGAGCAAAAGGGTCGCGCCTGCCCCCAGCAAAAACAACAGGAATAGTGTACGCCTGAGCAGATCGCGCAACGTCCCCGACCTGATAGCTGATGCGCTCCCGCCGGATTCAGCCGCCTGAGTTAGCAAAGGAAAGGCAGCCGCGAGCACCACACCCGGTATTATCAAACCAGGCTCGAAAAGCTTGTATGCTACGTTGTATACACCTAACGCTTCTCTCCCAAGAAAAGGCGGTATCAGGAGATTGTCAACACGGAAGGAGACGATACTGAAGACGATGCCGATGCCGATAGCCGTAGGCTGGGCAGCCGAACGCCGCCATGCTGCCCAATCGGGCAGCCAGATCGGGCGCACACAGTGGGCCAATCGCCTGTACAAAAAGGTCATACCGAGGAGCAGTGCCAGGTTACTCGCCAGCGCCAAACCCCACACACCCGCGCCCAGGTAAAGCAGCCCCACCCCCAACACCAGGTTAGCAGTTCTGGCTACCAGGCTGGCAATCGCCTCATTTCTGAGGAGGCGCAGCGCCCTGAAGCAATAAGATAGGTAATCCAGGCCCGTCATCAACACCATAGAGAGGCCCAACAGCAGGAGAGGCCACTTGCTCCTTACAGGCTCGATAAATACCAGTAGAGCGATTAACAGCATTGCCATAGTGCCAAGCGCGCTCTTTATGACCAGCCCGCCTCCGATGAGCCTGCCGGCCTTTATCTCATCGGTAAAATAAGGGAGGCCCTGCGCGCCAGGTACTGCCAGGCGAGCTAACTCACGCTGAACATAGAGCTGTAAGCCGAAGTCGGCTACTTGCGCCAGCATGAGGCCGGCGCTCAGGCCAAAGGTAAAGTCGCCGAAGTCGCCCTGGCTCAAAGTACGTGCGGCAGCCCAGAGCAAGGCGTACTGTAGCAGCCTACCGAGCAGGTCGGCGCCCAGCTTCCACCCGGCGCCGCAGCCTATCATAGAGAGCAGCGGATGCAATTTCACAATGTTTTTTACGCGCAAGGTTACAAAAGGAAAGCTCTTCGCCGTAGCAGAGCCTGAGTGATCTTTTTACATCTGAAAGTTGTATAGTAGAATACAGCTACAGGGACGGTGTGCTATGAGAGTGCTCAAGTTGCATAGAGGTAACGACCCCACAAAGCCCATGCGCTCGCCGGAGCGCGAGCTTGACAGGGAGCTTGCTGTGGGTATCGCTGAAGGCGACCGTGAGGCGCTCTCCCGTTTGCTTACCAGACACCTGCAACCCCTCTACACCTACCTGGAGCGCAGACTGGGGCCTGAGCACGACGAACTCATAAGTCAATCAGTTATGTCAACTTTCGAGGAGGCCCTTAGTAAACTGCAACCTTACGCGCGCGGCACAGCCTCTCTACCTATGCGCCTGTGGCTTATCAAGCTGGCGAACCGCCACCTCTCACGCTCCAAAAGGGAGATAAAACCGGCAGCCGATGATGCGAAGGAGAACCGTGAAGTAGCAGAGTTGCGCAGAGCCATCCTTGCCATCCCTGCGCGACAGCAAGACGCGCTCTCGCTGGCCCTCTTTGAGGAGATGTCGGCCCGCGAAATCGCGCAAGCGCTGGGGGTAAGGCCAGGCCGTGCGATGCATCTGCTGCGCGCTGGCCTCAAGCGCGCAGCCGTAATAGCCATAGAGAGGCCGCGCTAGCATGGATCTTCTGCGCCGCCTCCGCTACACACCCCTCAGAGCCTCTTCACGAGCCGCAGCTGAGGAAGAAGGGACTTTGCGCTCTCCTACCCTGCTCGGGCCTGACAAAGCGTTGGCGGACGCGCTGGACCAGCTACGGGCCGGGGTGCCACTCAACTGGTCGCAGGTAGAGGACGACCCTGAGCTAGCAACGCTCGACTACCTGCAAAGGGCGGTGCAGATGAGCCGGGAAGAGGCAACAGGAAACGTACCCGCGAAATTGCGCCAAAGCCTTGTCGAAACTCTCTCAGCGCGCATGCCCGCCCCAAAAGAGAAAGCTGTTGCACCAGCGCCGAAACCCCTGGCAGGCTTCTCAGAGAGTGTGCACGTACTTACTCAGGCCGAGGAAGATATACCACCTCTCGTGTCAGACCTGCCCAGGAAGATGGCTATTGCACTAGGAGCGGCGGTCGTATTCTTCGTCGCCTACCTGGCTATCAGCAGCTATATTCAAGCAGAGAGTAAACTCAAGTTTAGATGGATAGAAGTGCGGCAAGATAGCAAGCTAATTTCGCGGCGGGACCAATCTTCGGGCACAGCAGTCGCCAATTGCCCGGCTCCCGCGCCCGGCTCAGACGCAACAGCCAACTTCGTGCCGAGGGCCGGGCTAAAGGATGCCCAAAGCGCCGTCAGCTTTCCCCTGGTACAACTCCCACTCGCCCTGACTACCCCTTCTGCCTACACTTTACAGTTCATAGACATCGCGGTAGCTTTCTGCGGTGTAGCGCAACCTCAGACAGGAAACAGGGGAGCGATAGTGTTGATGGATTATCAAGCCAGCCACCAGATAGCCGGAGCCACACCCCTACCCGGCACAGGCAGGTCGAGTGGCAATGCGAACGAAGTGACACAACTCGCTATCTTTCAGCAGGAGAGTCTGCCTGCCGCCATAGACGTGAGTAATGGCACATGGGAGGAGGTACGAGTAGGTGATATACACGGGATCTACAGAGAAGGAGGCGCGTATAGCGACCCCGCGGGCAACGTCTCTTTGGGCAATGTCAGCGTCATGGTGGTAGAGCGGGGCAACGTCGTGCTGACATTCGTGGGCAACAACGAGCGGGGCATAACAAGGGATATGCTGATAAGCCTGCTCAGTAACATCACTATAGAGCAGGGAACAACTGACGGGCCCACGCCATCTGCCACCTACACGCAGCTAAACTCTACAGCGGCGACAGTGACGACGCCTGGGAAGAGCTCAGGGGGGCAGGGTAGTGATTATGCGCCGCAGAGACGCGCAGGCACAGAGAAAACAAGAACGATCTCTGCGCCCTCTGCCCATAAAGGGAACCCTGCGTCTCGGCGGTAACTTTCTATGCGCTTCGTTACCCCAACTCCTCTCCTCCAAAAATGAGAAGGGTAGTAGTATAGAGGGGTGCTAAATCACTCGTATTTTCATTCGTAATGGTGGCCCATAGGGTCATGGCTTACTCTGAACATTTACACTTTGCTGTAACTGTTCAGGATAGGGGTGGAGCAATCTCCTTGGGGTATCTGTGAGGGTG
>JADEYI010001382.1_pt1 | contig 18777 bp, 14 predicted proteins | sample 8542331 | NCBI WGS metagenome assembly JADEYI01 (sample SAMN16510988, study PRJNA670497) | mine drainage metagenome | isolation source: biofilm near Copperflume 1 | place: Germany: Marsberg coppermine Kilianstollen | collected 2018-02
CACCAATGGGGACACTACGGTCTTGTGGGTTTTTCGTCAGCGTCGCCCACGCTTCAGCGGTGTAAGAAAATTGAACCATGTAGAGTGCCATGATGTTCATCTCCTTTGTGGTTCTCGCTTCCTTGCGAGTAAGCATGGCTATACTAAAGCGGAGATACTACAGGAGCAACATAAAAACAACAATATGCGCGGAGAATGAGCCGTCAGATAGTGTACCTGAAAAACACAAAACATACAACAAACGAGCAGTCCAATTTCGCAGGTTCTTTGATTTCTCTGCTACTCATTTACGAGGGTACCTGAAAATGCAGGGTTGTCGAGCGAAGATACAGCAATTTGCGTGGATAATCTCAACTACAGGTGGCAACATTTTCGATTAGGATGATTTAGGACGTGGCTTTTTACTCTCCTGAATAGAGGTAAAACTCACAAAACATGTAAAACGGGTTTTACAATTACCTTGACTTTTGGAAATTTGGCGTGTATACTTCTAGCAATTTGAAATCACTTTCCAGAAGTTCCGCTGAGCGGAAAAGGTGTGGTATTTTTATGACACTTCGACATTGGGTAAAATTAAAAGAAACATTGGCACTTCAAACCTGTCGATTACTCCATCCCATTGATGGACCCGGTGTCGTTTTACTGAAGATTCTTTCTTCCTCATCCCATTGATTCAGGGGTGAGGAATTTTTTTTGACCTGATCGATGGTCATCTACTAACCCTCTTTGACAACGTAGTCAAAGAGCGGCTCTTATAACTCAACGATAAGCTGCTTTTACTGTTGAACCAGGAAGAGTAATAAGGATGACCTATCAACCTGTCGTTATTGTCGCTAGATGGCGTGAATATTTTACGCCTGTTCACACAGAAAGCAAAGGAACCAACTCATGAGCATGACGCAAACCGACCAGACTGTTTTGACTTCGCAAGACACACAAAATTCACAAGACTTGCAGGATATGAACCAACTTAGTAATCGCCATATGTTGGTGCGCTCACCAGAGATGGCGGCTTTGATACGCTTGCGTGGGACGCTTTTGAAGACCATTCGTAACTTTATGGAGTCGGAAGATTTTGTAGAGGTAACGACGCCGACCATCACCAGCCTGACTGGCGCTTGTGAGGACTTCTCAACACTCTTCCCCATTGATTACTTTGGCAACAAGGCATTCTTGACGCAGACCGCCCAGTTACACCTGGAGCCGTTGGTGCATAGCCAGACCCTACGCCGCGTCTACTCGGTGAACCACAGCTACCGTGCGGAGCCACGAGCCGACCATCGTCACCTGACCGAGTTTGTGCTTATTGAACCAGAAATCGGCTTTGGCAACTTGCAAACGCTGCTGGATATTGAGGAGCGTCTGGTCAGCACCCTGGTACAGAAAGCTTTGGAGACGCGTCGGGTGGAATTGGAGATGCTCGGAGCGGACATTGCCATGTTGGAGACGATCAAGCCGCATTTCCGCCGCATGACCTACACAGATGCAGTCGATCAACTGAACAAGATGGGCATTGCCACAGAGTGGGGAGATGACCTCGACCGCCAGCGTGAGATTGCCTTGCTTGAATGGACACAGTTCCCCACCTTCATCACCCACTATCCAATGGAACTGAAATTCTTCAACATGCGCCAGAACCGCGAGGACGAGCGCATTGTCAATGCCGCCGATCTGCTGCTGCCAGGTGTTGGCGAGGTATGCGGTGGTGCCGAACGCGAAGAAGACCCCATTCGCCTGCGCCAGCGTCTGATGACCTCGACCGCGATGAAGCATCTGCTCGCTGCTGGTGGCAGTGCTGAGGACTACGAGTGGTACCTGCGCCTGCGCGACCACGACTCCATTCCTTATGCAGGCTTTGGCATGGGCTTCGAGCGACTGGTACAGTTCATCACCGGTAGCGAAAGCTGCTTGAATTGTGTCGAGTACCCACGCAACAGTGCCCACTATATGCCATAGGAACGATCATGGACGCAACCTTGCTTGAACTTTTTCAGCGGTTGGGCGTTGTCTCCAACGGGCATTTCGTGCTCAGTTCGGGACAACACAGCGACGAATACTGGGAGAAGTTCCGCCTGCTAGAGTGGCCCCGTGTCACGGAGCAACTTTGCCGTTCAATGGTAGAGCGGCATAAAGGACGGACAATCTCAGCGGTTGTTGGCCCAACCACTGGCGGGGCATTGTTAGCGCAGGAGGTAGCGCGTCAACTTGACACGCGCTGCCTTCTGGCCGAACCAGCAGCAAACGGTGGACGCGAGTTGCGCCGTGGCTTCATGCTACATGCTGACGAACCTATCCTGATTGTTGATGATGTCCTGACCACCGGTCTCTCACTACGCGAAACACTGCTCGCGGTCGCACGCTTTCAACCCCAGGTACTCGGCATCGAAGTCGTGATCGACCGCAGTGGTGGCGTCGCGGCCCAACAATTTTCTGTTCCCTGTAATGCGTTACTCAGCGTATCCGCTCATACCTACAAACCAGAAGAATGCCCCCTGTGTGCCGCTGGTGTACCAACAGTCAAGCCTGGCACAAGAGGTGTTACTGTTAGTTAGAGCGTAAGGGGGTATGATGAATTTTGTTGAAAAATTGGTTGCAGCCTCACGTCAGCAGAATAGTCTGCTGTGTGTTGGATTGGACCCAGAATATGAACGTTTTCCTGCTCCCTTACAGAAGTTGCCAAAGGAGCAGGCGGTCGTGCGTTTCTGCCAGGCGATTATTGAGGCAACCGCCCCTTATGTCTGCGCCTTCAAGCCTAATATTGCCTTCTTTGAAGAACTTGGCCCAGGTGGTATGCAGGTATTCCAGGCAGTACTCTCGGCCATACCCGCGCATATCCCTGTTATCGTCGATGCCAAGCGCGGTGACCTGGGCAATACGGCTCGTCATTACGCCACCGCCGTTTTTGATATCTACGGCTGTGATGCTGTGACTGTCAATCCCTATCTCGGCTATGATAGCGTCGCTCCTTTTCTCGCGTATCCCGACAAAGGCGTTATCCTCTTGTGCCGCACATCAAATCCCAGCGCACGAGATTTTCAAGACTTGCTGATCCAGCAAGAAGACGGTCGCACGAGGCCACTCTATGAAATTGTTGCGCAGCGCATCCAGAGCTGGAATACAGCAGGCAATTGTGGACTCGTGGTCGGTGCAACATATCCTCAAGAACTCCAAACCATTCGCACCATCTGTCCTGACATGCCTATCCTCATACCAGGGGTTGGTAGCCAGGGCGGCGACCTGGAAGCCTCGGTTCAAGCCGGAGTAGATAAGCATGGCGAACGCGCCATCCTTGCGGTTTCCCGCTCTATCCTGTATGCTGGCAGCGGAGACGATTATGCCGACGCGGCCAAAGAAGAGGCACGAAGCCTACGCGACCACATGAATGCAGCACGCGCCATAAGGACGCAATTATGAACCGTAACGAAATACCCTGGATAAGCCGTAGGGGCCGATTTATCGCGCCCATCGCCGATTTATCGGCCCCGTCCTGTTGGCAGGTATCCACCCTACATTTTGTGATCAATAACGCATGAAACTACAAACAGAACTTGCCCCATTGCATAAAAGTGGGTTATTATTGCGCAATCCAGTCATGACGGCGGCTGGCACATTCGGCTATGGCATCGAATACGCCAGAATTGCCGACGTGCAGCGATTGGGTGCCATGATCTGCAAAGGTACCACCCTGCACTCACGCGGTGGCAACGCCCATCCCAGAACTCTCGAAACATCCTCTGGCATGCTCAACGCCATCGGTCTGCAAAATCCAGGCGTGCATGCGGTCATCAACAAATTTGCCCCCATCTGGGCAACATGGCAGACCTCCGTGCTTGTCAACATCGCGGGTGAGACCGTCAAGGAATTTGTCCAACTTGCCGCTACCTTGGAAGATGTGCCAGGGGTAGCAGGCATAGAGGTGAACGTCTCCTGTCCCAACGTTCAAGAGGGGGGAGCAGTCTTTGGAGCCAGCCCGGAAGCCGTTGCCAATGTCACATCCGCCGTCCGGCGTGCCACCACACTCCCTCTCATTATAAAACTCTCCCCCAACAGTGGCGATGTACGACCCACAGCCCTGGCTGCCGCTTCATCCGGTGCCGATGCCATCTCGCTCATCAACACCATCACCGCCCTCAGTATTGATATTGCCGCTCGCCGACCCACCCTGGCCAATGGCACTGGCGGCTTATCCGGCCCAGCCATCAAGCCCATCGCCTTACGCATGGTTTACGAAGTAGCGCGTGAGCTACAAACCTCATTTCCACAAATACCAATTGTAGGCATCGGCGGCATTCGCACTCCAGAGGACGCGCTGGAATTTATCATGGCGGGAGCCTCAGCCATCCAAATCGGCACAATCAATTTCGTCAACCCTCGTGCTGGCATTGAAATTATCGAGGGCATCGAGGCTTTTTTGCACAAAGAGGGGATAGAGGATGTGCAAGAGATTATTGGGGTGGCTTTGTAGGTATAATTTGTTTATCCATCGCGGTGAATTTACCGTGGACGTTCAATAAGATATATCTGCGACGCACGAAAATTAACTATAACCTTGATTTGATCACCTACTGCAACTTTAGGGCGCATTCCGAGAAGCCCTCTATAATACCAGAATGTTTCGTAGAATGAGTAAACCTTTTCTGTCTCAATACTATACCACTCGGCATATATTTCGTACTTAATGCGTCCTCTAATCACCAGATCTGTTACTTCGGCATTGATCTGTCTTCCCCTCCATTCAAGGCTTTCCCTTAGCCCTTGCCTTCTCTCATTTTCTTCCTGCTTGAGAATAGACGCGATTTTATATAGCAGATAAACGCACCCGTTAATAAAGAGAAATTCAAGCAATGAGACTATGAGCCAGCCGTCCATCGTTGTTGCCTCCTTATTGGGTACTAATAAGGTACTGGACCTATAAGAATAGGAATTACCGTTCTGTAATTATTAGACGATAATGCTGTGTATATATAAAAAAGTGTAGAGAGGCAGCAAAACCGCATTACATAACGCGGTTTTGCTGCCTCTCTACACTTTTTTATAGAACCATAATTATAAAGGTAGCTAATCCTCTTTTGTCGCTAGGCGGATAGTGACACTCATTGTTCTAGCCCAAATTCAGCCTGCAATGGCTCGACTACCTCATCGGCCAGTCGTTGTACAATGCCTTCTGGATAAGGTGCCCGTAAATTCAAGATGATGTGAGATGCTCCAGCTTCGATATAGGGGCGTATCCCATCAATAGCTTCCCTTGTGTTATTGTAATTGATAGGCCACTGGATAGAACGTTCGATGGTAGCGGGGTCTCGTCCAATGGCGGCACAGTGCCCGTTAAGCACCGCATTTTTATGGTGGAACGTGGCAATGTCTCCGCCCACAAAGTTCCAGATACTCGCGTATTTGGCAACGATACGCAATGTCAATTGCTCGCCACTGCCACCGATCACGAAGGGCGGATAAGGTTTCTGGACAGGTTTGGGTTCGCAGCGTGCATCTTTGAGATGATAATATTTGCCATCAAAGTTTGCCACGGTCTCTGTCCATAGCAGCTTAATCACCTCACACGCCTCGCCCAGGCGTCGGATTCGCTCTCCCGTTGTATAAAGCGGTATGTCATACATCGTATGTTCCAACTCATTCCAACCCGCACCGATACCAAAATCCAATCGTCCATTTGAGATGACATCGACGGTCGTCGCGATGTTGGCAAGGATCGCTGGATGGCGGTATGTATTGCCCGTCACCATCAAGCCAACGCGTAGACGCTCAGTGCGAGCAGCCAACGCGCCGAGGAGCGTCCATCCCTCCAACTGTGGGCCAGTAGGATCGGGACCGAGCGGAATGAAGTGATCGAAAGCCCACGCGTGTTCAATGCTAGGAATATTATCCGCTTCGAGCCAGACGCGCAGTATGCTTTCATAGTCTGTGAATTGTTGTGCAGTTTTGATGCCAAATCTCAACTTTTGTTGTTCATTCATTGTCAGTAAACCTGCTCTCTCTGTTTGAATTTGCCTATTACATTACCAAATCGCGCCGTAAAGCCCCTGGCTTCAGCCATGGGGATATCAGGCGCGTTCCTTTTAAGGCGGCTTGGGTGGGGTGGCACTCTTGCCACTTGACATCTGTTCTAATTTGTGCTAAAACCTGAACATGCGTAAAATGTTTCAGTATCGAATCTATCCAAATAAGAAACAGATGAAAGCCTTGGAAGCAACGCTTGAAGAGTGTCGTTGGCTGTATAATCACCTGTTGGAAAAGCGTCGTGATGCCTGGGAACAAGAGGGCAAGCCCCTTTCGCTCTATCAGCAGCAGGAAACCTTTTCGATTCTGAAACAGGAACGCCCCTCCCTCAAAGGCGTGCATTCGCAAATCTTGCAGAATGTGGCAGTGCGCATCGATCTGGCCTTTAAGGCGTTCTTCAGGCGGTGCAAGGAAGGCTCCAAACCCGGCTATCCTCGATTCCGGGGCAAGAACCGCTATGACAGTTTTACGTTCCCCCAATCGGGCTTCAGCATCACGCATGACGACCGGGTGTGCCTCTCCAAGATTGGCACCGTCAAAATGGTCTACCATCGTCCCGTTCGCGGTACCGTCAAAACGCTCACCATCCACAAGAGCAGCACTGGCAAATGGTACGCCTCTTTCTCTTGTGAAATGGAGCCAGAACGCTTGCCAGAAAGTACCGACGCCGTGGGCATTGATGTAGGCTTGAAGACCTTTGCAACACTTTCCGATGGGCAGGAAATTGAGAATCCCCGCTTCTTTCGTGCTGAAGAGAAAGCCTTGGCAAAGGTGCAACGGAAACACGCAAAACTTGCGAAGGGTACGCCACAACGGCGCAAACATCACAAGGCGGTTGCTCGTGTGCATGAGCGTATCGCGTGGCGGAGACAGAACTTCACTCATCAGCAGAGCCGAAAGATTGTCAATCAGTCTGGTATCATCTGCGTGGAAGACCTTTGCGTGAATCGGATGGTTCACACCCATTGTTTGGCGAAATCGATCAGTGATGTGGCGTGGTCCGCATTCTTTGACCAACTGGCGAGCAAAGCGGAAGAAGCTGGCCGTGAGTTGATCCGAGTGATCCCCGCCTATACATCCCAAACCTGTAGCAGGTGTGGACATCGGCAAAAGATGTCGCTCTCGGAGCGTACCTATCATTGTCCGTGTTGTCTCCTCGTCATTGATCGTGATTTAAACGCCGCATTAAACATTTTGGCATTGGGACTACAATGCCGTGTCGTTCCAGAAGCCCCCGGCTTGAGCCGTGGGGAGTAGTCACATGCTTTCCAATGGGATAAAACCAAGTGTGCGCATGGCGTTGCCCATCGTTTGCACTGTGGCATTGACCAGCATGGCGCGGAACGCCTTGACTTGCTCGTTTTCTTCCCTGAGAATCGGTGGCGTATGCTCATAGAAATCGCTAAAATGTGCAGCCAGGTCATAGACGTAAGAGGCCAGCACTATTGGCGCGAGCTTTGCGCTAGCTTCCGCCAGTTGGCGTGGATACGCGTCGATGTGGCGTAACAGCTCCCACTCGCTCTGTTCCAATTCCTCCGGCAGTGTTTCCAGGCGTTCGGGTATCTCATACTCGGTCTTTTCAAGCTTGCGCAGAATGCTATTGGCCCTGGCATAAGCGTATTGCAGGTAAACGCCTGTTTCACCATTGGCCCGTAGTACCTCGTCGATGTCCAGCGCGATCACCTGTTGCAGGTTAAAGCGAATCATAAAGTAGCGGATCGCCGATGCTGCCGCGATTGCTGCGACTTCTGGTGCAAGCTCTGGTTTCGTCTCCATCATGCGCGTGACTGCCGTGTTTATCAGATCATCGGCTTTGATCTCGATCCCTTTGCGACCGGAGAAGGCGTAGTAACTGCGCCCATCGGAAGTATCCACTCCTAACTGGGCCGCCGTAGCCGCCGAGAGGGTCACAACTTCATACGCCAGATGCGTCGAGTTTTCGGCCTGTTCTGTAAAACCCAGGCGGCGCAAACTTTCATAGACTACCTGTTGCAGGTACGATTGGCGCACATCGATCACATTGATGACGCGCCGTGCATGCCCAAAACGTTTTGGATCAGCCTCTTCGCCATTTGTATTCGTGTCTTCTGGCGTGCGCATCGTCCAGAGCAGGCGGCCATCTGGCTGCAGACCCCACGGCACAAAATTAAATTGCACCCCGATGCGCGGGTCGTCGCCCAGGCCAAATTTCCAGAGTTGATAGGCGATGTCTTTGGCCGTATAGGTTGCCGTGCCATCGCTGCGCACAATGATTTTGTCGCTGCTGCGGTCACCTTCATCTGTTTGGGTTTCACCTTCGCCAAAGGGCAATATCCAGCAGCCAGCCATTTTACCCGTCTCAGGATTTTCCAGCAGTCCTTCGTCGCGCAACATCTCAAACGTGTGTTTCCACAGGTCCGCGTGGAGAACAGCAGATTCCCACGTCAACAAGTCATACGAGACGTTGAGGCGGGACATCGTTTTTAAGTGCGCCTGCACAATCTGGCGCGAGATATCAGCCGCCATGACGGGATAATCAGGGCCGCCTTCTGGTTCGCCACCATGTTCTATCGCGTGCAATACGGTCTTGCGTAACTCTGCCAACCTTTGTAGCTGCTCTGGCTCGCTATCTTTTACCTTTTCTGCCTCTTCATATGCTTTGCCGACCGCGACATAGACGCGTGAGCAAAAGTAATCGAAAGGCTCGCCTGGAAGCTGCTCGTTGCCCTCGGCTAGCTGTAATTTGCCTTGTTGCAGCAGCGTAAAACCCAGCACAACATCGGCAACCTGGACACCTGAGTCGTCAATGTAATTCTCGGCCTCGACAGTGTAGCCCTGTGTGTGCAACATCCGTACAACGGTATCGCCAATGCAGGCGTTGCGCACATGTCCTACATGTGCGGCTTTGTTACTATTGATATTCGTATGTTCGATGACAACTTTGGTGCCCAGTCCCACATCGTTCTTCCCAAAATCGGCTCCTGCATCCAAAACGCGCTCGATGATGACTTGCCCAATAAAGGGACGATTTAAGCGGAAATTCAGGAAGCCAGGCTTCGTCACGGTGATCTCCTGGATAGCGGGAACCTTCATGTCACGTAGGATAGTTGCCAGGGCCTCGGCTATCAGCATAGGTTGACGCGCCAACTTATTTTTGCTGGCCCACGGCATGACGGGCATCGAGTAGTCCCCAAAGCTGGCCTGGGCTGAGAAACGCAGATCAATCGGCAACTGCTCGACATCAAAAGTGATCTCTTCCTGGGCTAGATATGTTGCCAGTGCTTGCGTAATAAACGTGGTGAGATATTCATGCAGGTCTCGTGGTGTAGACTCAACCATATTCTGTTCCTTGCTAATTGTGGTCATCGTTCCTCGCTTCTATCTTGTTATGCTTGTTCTATAATGTATGGCGTATGCTCTGTTGATTTGAATAGACTATAACGTAGCTTGATGGAGTGGTCAAGTGTTTCCAGGTATTGGCCTCATTCTCTCCTACAACATAGGGAGATGGCGACCAATTACGCAAGGCGTAATCGGTCGCCATCTCCCTATGCTGTAGGACGTATCACTCTTCAATTGTCGTCAAATCGCCGGGGTCTTGTCCCAGTTCGCGTGACTTGAGGACGCGGCGCATGATTTTGCCGGAGCGCGTCTTGGGCAAGCCTGCCACAAACTCCAGCTCTGATGGCGTGGCGATGGGGCCAAGTTCGCGGCGCACATGCTCGATCAATTGCCCCTTCAACTCCTCGCTGGCTGTAAACCCGACTTTGAGCGTCACAAAGGCCTTGATTGCTTCGCCTTTTAGTTCGTCTGGTTTGCCAATCACACCAGCCTCGGCCACCGCTGGATGACTGACCAATGCACTCTCAACATCGGCGGTACCAATTCGATGACCCGCTACATTGAGCACATCATCGAAGCGGCCCAGCACGCTGATGTAGCCATCCTCATCGATAGTGGCAACATCACCCGCTGTGTAATACGGTGGTAGCATCGCCCAGTAGTCGAGGTAGCGCGACCGATCGCCCCAGATGGTGCGGAACATTTGCGGCCACGAACCTTCAATGACTAGCAAACCGCCCTGGTTCGGCTTCACGGGCTGACCATTGCGATCCAATATCTTGATCTTGTAGCCGGGGAAGGGTTTTCCGGCCCGACCAGCGCGTGCTTCCATACAGACCAGCGTGCCAATCGTTGGCCCCGCTGTCTCCGTCTGCCACCAGTTATCACAAATGGGCAACGTACCCTTACCGATATGCTCCTTGGCCCACAACAATGCTTCGGGATTGAGCGGCTCACCGGCGCAGATAATCAGGCGAAGGCTGCTGAGATCGTGCGCATTGGGATAGGATGGCCCGAATTTCATGAACATGCGTATCGCCGTTGGCGCAGTGAAGAGTTTGCTGACGTGATATTTCTCGACGATGGCCCAGGCTATGCCAGGGTTGGGGAAATCGGGCGAACCTTCCCGTATCAATACAGTTGTGCCATTACCCCATGGGCCGTATACCATCGTGCTATGACCCACAATCCAGCCGATATCCGACATGCACCAGTAGACATCGTCCTCTTTGAGATCAAAAGCCAGCTTTGTATAATAAGCAGTGCCCACCGTGTAGCCGCCATGCACATAAACACAGCCTTTAGGCGCACCTGTTGAACCGGAGGTATAGAGCATGAAAAGTGGGTCTTCCGACTCCATGACCTCGGCTGGGCAAGTTGTTGGCTGTGTCCCACATAGTTCGTAAAAATCAACTTCGCGACTGCTATCCAGGCCTATCGCGGGTGTCCCTCGCCGATGGACGACAATCTTCTCAATAAAATCTAATCCCTGCACCGCTTCATCAACGATAGCTTTCAACTGTGTCGTTTTGCCGCGTCGATAGCCCACGTCAGCGGTCAGGATGATACGAGACTCGGTATCGACAATGCGTGCGCGTAATGCTCCACTGCCCAGTCCCGCGTAAACCACCGAGTGGATGGCACCAATACGGGCGCAGGCAAGCATGGTCGCGACCCCTTCCGGCGTGAGTGGCAGATAAATACAGATGCGGTCGCCTTTTTTCACCCCAAGTGAACGTAAGCCATTGGCAATCTGGCAGGTGAGGGCCAGCAACTCGCGAAATGTGAAGATGCGCTCTTCACCATCTTCGCCAACCCAGATCAGTGCTTTCTTATTGGCGCGTTCGCCATTGGCATGACGATCCAGGCAGTTCGTGGTAATATTGAGTTGGCCGCCAACAAACCATTTGGCATCTGGTGCTTGCCCTTCCAGCACCTGTTCCCATGGCTTATCCCACGTAAACTCGCGGGCGATCTTATCCCAGAATGCTGGGAGGTCACTGTCGGCCTCGTCATAGAGAGCCTGATAGTCTTTGACATTGGCATTGGCAAGGACGGCGGGAGAGGGCGCGAAGCGTGCCTCCGAGGTCAAGAGTCGCTGAAAATCTTCAGTAGAAGTAGGGGGAACTGTACCCTGTGTTCCGTGGGTACCTTGCCTGCTATCGTCAGCTTGTGCGGTCATGAATGTTTCTCCTGGTAAAGAGAAGAGGCACCTGCTCAACTGGTGAAAGTGGCAGGTGCTTCATGTCAGGTAGTGATCAACAGATGATGGTGCTAGCCATCCAACGTCGTGATATCGCCCACTGGCTCACCGAGTTCTCTGGCACGGACGACGCGCCGCATGATTTTACCAGAACGCGTCTTGGGCAAGCTTGGCACGAACTCAAGCTCATCAGGCGTTGCCAGGGCACCAACCACGGTGCGAACGTGTCGCTTCAACTCGGTAGCAAGCGCTTCGGAAGGCTCAATACCATTTTTCAGGATGACGAACACTTTGACGCGCTCACCTTTAATTTCATCCGGTTTACCGATAGCCGCTGCTTCCGCTACCGATGGGTGGCTGACCAGGCTGGACTCGATTTCCATTGAACCCAGGCGGTGTCCACTGACTTTGATCACATCGTCTACACGGCCCTGGATACGGAAGTAGCCGATGGTATCTATTGTTGCAGCATCACCAGCAAAGTAGACATTCTCAATGGTGTCCCAATAGGTTTTGTAGCGACTCGCATCGCCAAAGATGGTGCGCATCATGCTCGGCCATGGGTGTCGTATGATTAAGAATCCACCCCTGCCAGCACCAACCGAGTTACCGTTGCGATCAACCACATCAGCCTCAATCGTTGGCAGCGGCCGACTTGCGCTACCCGGTTTGAGAGGCAGAATTGGTGTCGCGCTAATCAGGATCGACCCCGTTTCCGTCTGCCACCAGGTGTCCATAATAGGCAGTTTGCTGCCGCCTGCGTTTTTGCGATACCACATCCAGGCTTCTGGATTAATCGGTTCGCCTACGGTACCAAGCAGGCGTAAGCTAGAAAGGTCATGCTTGGCAGGCAAATCCTCGCCAAAGCGCATGAGGCTGCGGATGGCCGTAGGGGCACAGTACAGAATAGTGGCTTTGTACTTCTCGACAATTTGCCACCAACGATCGGCAGCAGGATAGGTAGGAATGCCCTCGTAGAGAATGGTCGTCGCAGCATTCATTAACGGCCCGTAAAGGATGTAGCTGTGACCCGTGACCCAACCAACGTCGGCGGCACACCAGAAAATATCATCAGGTTTAATATCGAATACAAACTTGGTGGTGGCGTAAACACCTGCCGCGTATCCTCCCTGGACGTGTACAACACCTTTAGGCTTGCCAGTGCTACCGCTCGTATAGAGGATGTAGAGGGGGTCCTCGCTGTCCATCACTTCGCAAGGGACGACAGTATCTTTAGGAACATCTTTCAGTAGATCATCCAGGTAATAGTCACGCCCTTCCGTCATCGACACGTCGTATCCAGTGCGCCGGGCCACGACCACCTTCTCGATAGTAGGTGTTTCGCTGACTGCCTCATCCGCGATTTTCTTGAGCTCGATCACTTTGCTGCCACGGAAACCACCATCGGCAGTAATCAGCACCTTGGCGTCACAGTCAATGATGCGGTCACGTAAGGAACTTGCGGCAAAACCCCCAAAGACCACCATATGCACCGCACCCAGGCGGGCGCAAGCTAACATAGACGACACCAAATCAGGGATCATAGGCATGTAAACTGCTACGCGGTCGCCTTTCTTCACGCCCAGGTTCTGCAAGACTTTCGCCATGCGGTTCGTCATTTCGTACAGTTCCGCGTAGGTGATCTTGCGGGTCTCGCCCTCATCGCTCTCCCAAATGTACGCCACTTTGTCGCGTGTGGGCGTATCCATATACCGATCCAGGCAGTTATACACAATGTTAAATTTACCGCCTGAGTACCACTTAAAGAAAGGTTTTTCGGTCCACTCGAAGGTGCTCTGCCATGGCTCAAACCAGTGCAGTTCTTTGGCCATGTCATCCCAGAACTCATTGCGATGCTCTAGCGACCATTTGTAAAAATCTTCGTACTTATCGAAGCCTTTGGATTTCATGTAAGCCGTGATATTGGCGTTACGAACGAGGTCTTCGGGGGGCGTGAAAAGGCGCTCCTCGATGAGAAAGCTATCAGTGTGCTCAAAGCCGAGGTTGGAACTCATAATCAGTGTGTCTCCTTGCCAACTATACTTTTCTCATCCTGAGACGTAAAAAATACGTGTGAACAAACAACTGGTACTACCAAACTATCGATGCGGAAGAACCTGTTTTCCAGCGCAGAGGCAAACTCTGTGGATACGTAATTATAGCATATTCCGCATCATCTATACAGAACGGAAAGCCAACAAGCACTCCATCTTTGCGGATGAACCGTAGGGCCCGATTGATCGTGGCCACCGCCGATTGATCGGCTTAGCCTCGCCAATCATCGCAAAGATGGAGTGCCAGCTAACAGCCACTTGAAGGAAGTAAAGGCATTTGCAATAGAGATGTGGTCTCCTACCTTCTTTACTCGTTTCTAGTGCCTGTCGGCTTTCAAGGGCGTGAGTCAGCTACGACATTAACTACGTGGGCCGATAGGCAAAGTAAAAACGGCATTGGCTGTTGAAGCAAGAACCCCTGCCAATGCAGTGTACCAGGCCACTAACGCAGTAATAATACCCAGGTAACCACCAATGGTTCCAAATGTGGACCCACCCCCTAATTCTGCGATGGCGAGAGCGAGGAACGTTAGAAACAGGAAACCGAATACAGCGATAAGTGCCATGTTGCTGCGCAATGTTCCGAAGAACATTAGGAGCGTGAAGATAGTCCAGCCTAACAGAAAGTAGCCGAGAGCTGTATGCAGGTCTGCTGCCTTGGGATAAGCGGCGGCAATGCCAAACGCGGGCGTTAATATAGTACCGAAAGCTAGCCAGAAGCCTCCATAGGAGCAGAAAGCAGTGGCACCAAAAGTATTCCCTTGTTTAAATTCTTGCAAGCCTGCAAGAATCTGCACGATTCCACCATAAAAAAGAGCCAGGCCGAGAACGACGTTACCTGCTGAAATTAAGCCGGCATTGGCACTACTGAGGACGAATGTAGTAAGAGCGAAAGCACTGAGGCCGAGAGGAGCAGGATTAGCAACAGCGGCTGCTACGGGTTCGGAACGTTCTGTCGCAAGTTGTGCCATAGAGGATTCCCACCTTTCACTAAGAGACTAGCAATGAAATGTACATGTCTGTGTACAAACCGGGTAAAAACAGGGTTTAGACCCTTTGCATCTGCTTATTCGCAAGCTCCAATGCCTGCGCATTTTATAGGTAGGACATGTCATCCACCATCCTGTGGACAACTTCAAGCTCGCTCCAGGAGAGCGATGAACGATGTACAGGGGTAACAGATGAAGAATAGTTAGGCCAGACTATCTCCTTTCTTTGTTGATACTGCACCTACAACTCATCCATTCAAAACGCTCTGTCTAGATGTAGCGTGGGCTTACTAGACATTATAGCATATCAATAGAGGCTTGCAAGCTGTTTGTTGCTGAATTTTTCTTAGTAATAGAAAAAGTGCTGAATTTGTTACCTGGATAATTTAAATCCTTCTTTCGTTTGCTTGCGATTGTTAGCATGCAGGTGCTAGACTTAGAAAGAATGTCAGGTTGTCTAACCAGCAGAGGAGGAAATTTTCCATGCAACAACAAGATGTCTATATTATTGCTGGAGCAAGGACGCCAGTAGGAGTACTGCAAGGTGTACTGTCAGATGTGAGTGCTATAGAGCTGGGAGTTATCGCGGCAAAGGGAGCATTAGAGCGCAGCGGCGTTGATCCGCAGCAAGTCGATCAAGTGGTGATGGGCAATGTCATCCAGACGAGCAAGGATGCCATCTATTTTGCCCGGCACGTCGCGCTTAAAGCTGGTTTGCCAATCGAAACACCAGCTTTAACCGTGAACCGCTTGTGCGGTTCGGGCTTGCAAGCAATTATCAACGCGGCCCAAATGCTCTTACTCGGTGAAGGGCAGATTGCCCTGGCGGGTGGTGCCGAGAACATGACCCAGGCTCCGCATGTGTTGCGGGGCGCACGGATGGGCTATAAACTGGGCCAGGCACCACAACTAGAAGATAGCCTGTGGGAAGCTCTGCTCGATAGTTACATTGGTTGTGGTATGGCGATTACTGCCGAGAATCTCGCCGAGAAATATAATCTTTCGCGCGAGCAAGTTGACGCATACGCCTTGCGTAGCCAGATCGCCGCACGACGCGCCCAAAAAGCGGGAATTTTGGCTGAAGAGATTGTCTCTGTGATGGTCAAAGATCGCAAAGGTAATGCGGTGGAGATCACACAGGATGAAGGTATTCGCGATACCTCTATGGAAGCCCTGGCCAAACTGCCAGCGCGTTTCCGTAAAGGCGGCGTGGTGACGCCAGGAAATGCTAGCGGTATCAATGACGCTGGTGCCTGTGTCGTCCTGGCTACAGAGGAGGCTGTGCGGCAACATAATCTCAAGCCGATGGCTCGCCTGCTTTCCTGGGGTGTTGTTGGCGTTCCCCCGGAAATCATGGGTATCGGCCCGGCTCCCGCCATTCGTCAAGCTCTGAAACGAGCCGACTTGAGCCTCTCCGACCTGGATCGCGTCGAGGTCAACGAGGCCTTTTCTTCACAATACCTGGCAGTAGAGAAAGAGCTAGGACTGGATCGCGACAAGACCAACGTCAACGGTGGAGCTATCTCCATCGGCCATCCATTAGCCGCCAGTGGTGCTCGTGTTACGCTCACTCTTATGCATGAACTGCGCCGCCACCATCTGAAATATGGCGCGGCCTCCCTCTGCATCGGCGGTGGTCAAGGTATCGCGGCCATCATCGAAAACGTGGAATAATCCTGTAAGGCTCTCCTTTTGAGAGAGGGGTATGGGGTTTGTGCAGCCTACAGCTGCACAAACCCCATACCCCTCTCTCAATTTTTTGCCATCATACATGAAACACTCTACGTACCACTAGTGCCACCACAATAATCAATGCCGCCAGCAAATTATTATTCAGGTTAGTCATCATCAATTTGACATAATGCTTCAGGTCTCCTGTTGCCGCTCGTAATGCCAGTAGGACAGGGATAACCGTGAAGGCGGCAAGAAAGCTATACCACGGAAAGACTTGTAGGGCAGCATCCAACAAAAAGGTGATGGCGATGAGTATGAGCACAATGGCTCCAGCGATACGCGCACCTCGTTCGCCAAGAGCCACAATGGGCGTTATTTTCCCAACTTCCTGATCAGCACGCCAATGCAAGAAGTGATGGAAGTAGAGCACCGCCGTCGTGTACAGTCCAATAGGGAGGGAAGCGAGCAGCGCGGACAGCGTCACTGTCCCTGACTGGACATAATAGGAGCCTATCAGTGGGAGCATACCGAACGAGATCAGAATGTCCAACTCCCCCAGTCCACGTCCGATGTAGGCCAGGCGTAATGGTGGCGCAACATAAAAAAAGGCCAGCAGGAACCCCGCGATACCAAAGGCCAGAGCCAATGGTCGAGAAAATGCAATAACAATGCCACAGAGCAAAGCCAGGGCGAAAAGGGCAATCGCCAGCCCACGAAATGCCTTGAGTGAAAGTTGTCCTTTCATCAGTGTTTGGGAGCCAGTAGCAATGGTCGTTCCTTCAGGCATCATTTTTTGTGCGGCTTGATCGGTCCCCTCGGCAAAGTCAAAGACATCGTTGACGACATTCGCACCAAGATGAGCAGCCAGAGCTCCCACTAGCGTTAACACAAACAGTCCCCAATGAAAGGGCGTACCTTGTTGCCATGCCAACACTGCACCGATAAGTACGGGCGAGAGCATGACTGGCAGTGTACGGGCGCGTGTGGCCTGTAGCAAAAGTTGGAATTGATTCATCGCCGTTCCTGCACTTTTCCAGAGGGAGTGTCAAAGGTTACTTCGGTTCTCATCGGGTTAGCGGCGACATCGGTGATACGCAGCCAATGTACTTTTAGCTCTACCGCGACAATAGGAACACGAGCGATAAAGCCAGCAGCCACACTCGACTTCTGGCTCAATGCCTCTCTGATCTTGTGCGTTTCCTTTTCATCGGTCAGAACGTGGGCAGTAGCGGTCCCTTCCAGCCACGCTGTTGGTGCTAGCGGCCCAATAAACAATCCCACGCGAGGATTGTATTGCAAGTTCGCTAGTTTACGGGAGGTAGCAATAAACGTGCCATAGAGCATGAGTCCCTTGTCTTGCATGGGGCCTTCCACGTAAAAGACGCGCGTTACATACGGCTGCCCTTCATACTCGGTGGCAATGGCGAGTGTATCGTATTGCGCTAGAAATTCTGTAATATATGCCTGGGTCGAATTATCCATGGGATGGTACTGTCCTTATTCTCAAAAATTGTAAAGTAGCTTGCTATAAAAGCGTTCTACCTTAGCATACCACCAGCTTTCATAGAAATGGAATATTTTGACGCTATAACATTTTATCTGTATTGTTAAGTTTAATATTCTTGTGTGCATGTGGTATATACGAAAAGCTCATGTTGTATGTAGTTCACCCAAAAGTACTGTAAAAGTAGTGTTACACGGTGCCAGTTCATTAGGAATTGTCTATACTGTATGGGTTAATAAACGGTTTTTCATAAGTAGTGGAAGAGTTATTTGGAAAGGAAACGTTGTTCTTATGGATGTACGCTTGTATCTCCCCCACGGACAGCAACAGGCCCGAGGCCGTTGGAACACCCAGGAGAGTGGTGCCGCTTTTGACCGTAAGAAAACACCATACCTCACAGAAAGTGCGCAAGCGTTTATTGCGCAAAGGTCGTTTTTTGTCATGTCTGGCATAGGACTACAGAATGAGTTGGACGGCTTGCTTGTGATGGGTAGCCCCGGTTTTGTACAAACGCCAGATAGCTATGCCTGTCTGTTGCGTTTAGACCATACTCTTGGCGTTTCCCCCATGTTACAGCACTTATTGCATTTGCCCACGGGTGAGCAAAATACTCGGCTTGGCCTCTTTTTTATCAGCCACCCAACGCGAGAGCGACTGTGTGTACAAGGAAGAGCAGAGGTTCTATTCACTAGCACATCGAAGATGTTCAACTTTTCCCTCTCATTCAGGTCGCTATGGGTGTTGTTGCATGTAGAACAGTCCTTCTTTCATTGCGCAAAATACATTCGTACAAAGGTGCCTGGGTTGCATACTGACCTCGTCAGGAGGAACAATCAGTCATGGAACTTGCAATATTTGCTTCATGGCTGTCAACACTACCTCTCTGAGGAAGCGTGTGCTTTTGTTTCACAGCAAGTGTTGTGTTTCCTTTGTACGGTAGACCAACATGGACAGGCTGCTGCCAACCATCGGGGGGGAGCACCCGGTTTTCTCGTACCATTGCCACCGGACGAAAAA
>JADEYI010001383.1_pt1 | contig 18764 bp, 20 predicted proteins | sample 8542331 | NCBI WGS metagenome assembly JADEYI01 (sample SAMN16510988, study PRJNA670497) | mine drainage metagenome | isolation source: biofilm near Copperflume 1 | place: Germany: Marsberg coppermine Kilianstollen | collected 2018-02
TTTGAATTGGAGCTCAGGTGGGCGACGGCATGAATGATCTGCCGGCGCTGGCAGCGGCCTCCTAGAATGTTTCGCTTTTGCTGATCTGGTCGTTTTGAATTGGAGCTCAGGTGGGCGACGGCATGAATGATCTGCCGGCGCTGGCAGCTGCCTCCTAGAGTTTTTCACTTTTGCTGATCTGGTCTTTTTGAATTTGAGCTCAGGTGGGCGACGGCATGAATGATCTGCCGGCGCTGGCAGCTGCCTCCTAGAGTTTTTCACTTTTGCTGATCTGGTCTTTTTGAATTTGAGCTCAGGTGGGCGACGGCATGAATGATCTGCCGGCGCTGGCAGCTGCCTCCTAGAGTTTTTCACTTTTGCTGATCTGGTCTTTTTGAATTTGAGCTCAGGTGGGCGACGGCATGAATGATCTGCCGGCGCTGGCGGCTGCGACGGTGGGAGTTGGGGTGGCCGGCTCGCGGCCGGGCGCGGTCGCGAATTGGGTCGACGTCATCCTGCTGCACAACAACGGCGCCGAGGCCGTGCCGCTGTTATTAGACACCGCCCACCGCACGCGCAGCATCATCCGCCAGGTGGCGTTCCCTGCTTTTGCACTAGTTCAAAGCGCAAGGGGACAGCTACCTCGATTCATGAAGGAGCAGCGGCTGGTTCTTGCAACAGTTTGAGGCGAAGGCTCTTTACAAATGGTGTAGTGGATGGGCCTGGAATCCCCATTGCATCAAGTTACTCTCATGGCTGCACCTATGCAAGCAGGTTGTAGTATAGGATTTGCATGGGCGGACAGCAGACGTCACAGAGGAAGGGGTATAAATGAAACGGTGATTGCAATCCAGATTGAACACCAGAGTTTGCTCTGCCCATGTAGGTGCATGCTTCTGACTGCAGCCCTCGCCTTGCCGCTTTTGCCGATCCTGCACAGTGATGATCAACAGATTGTGTGGCTTCTATCGTTGTGTCCTCCAGCACTGATGCGTGCTGGCGTGTGCTGTGGCGCAGAATCTGGTGTTGGCGTTTGGGTCGATAGCCGCGCTGGCGCTGCCTGCTCTGCTGGGCTGGGTGCCGCTGTGGGCCGCTGTGGCGCTGCACGAAGGATCCACCGTTCTCGTTGCTTTGAATTGTACCCGGCTCCTCTCCTTGCCTCGCCAATCCTGGTGCGCCCCTTCTTCTGTTATCATTAGTTAACTGTTAGTGAAGTCCAATTCGTAGTGTCATTAACATAAGTATTAGTAACAAACATTCTTCCTGCCAGAGGCAAAGTGCGCATGCAGACAAGCTGAATGTAAAGGCTGACAATCCCTTGTTTGAGTTGCCGGATCCAAGAAAGATACAGTCAAGGGGGGCACGGTGCTCAGTATTTGTACCGGCCCCCGCAAGCTGGGGCTGACTATAAATTGACCTTCTCAATTGATGTCCACCAGCAGCGTGTCTTGCTGCAAATATCCTTGCACTGCTGTCACGGTTCCCCTAACTCACCAGCGCATTCTTCCAATCTTTACACTGGACCTGCACGAGAAGCTCTGGTGCATCGTGATAGACATCGCAATGAAGGGCCCCTGAGGGATTGTGTGATTCTGCAGGACAACTGAGGCCACCAGGGAGGAGGGTGCACAGGGCAACACATTGGCCAACTCCAATGCTGGGAACAGCCCGGAGAATGAGGGAGTAGGACTGCAAATGGAGCCTTCCATTGCTGTGAGCCCGGCCTGAGGGCGCACAACTTGAGTTTCCTGGACCAAATTTGCTGTGTCGGGATCAGCTGTAGGCTCATGAGCTCGTTGCTGTGTACAATTGAGAGAGAGTTTATGAAGTGCTGTTGAAGTTCCATCAAGCGAGAATTGAATGCCTAATGAGGGCCTGTTGGCTAGAGAATGGAGTCGAAGATTGTGGGTCTGGCTATTTGGGAACGAGTGGCGAAAGGTTGACAGAGGTTGAACCTGTTTGAATTGTTAACATGTACATGCCTTGCTTGCTTTGCTGTTGCATCAGCTGACAACACCAGACGCGCTGACAAGCGCGACCGAGCTCTTACTCGTCATGATTATTCCAGTCCGAAAGAAGCAGGATCAGAAGACTTGATCTGATCAGGAAATTATGCTGCCTGTAACACCTTGCCTGCCTTGTTTCTGTGAGCAATCTTTCCTTGAAAAGAAAGGTCAAATTCAAGCTCAAATTCATACGTTCAAGAACGTGCCCATTGCTGCGACATGCATACCACGGCTTTCCGGACAGTCTAATGCAGACAAAAACATGCAAACAGCATAAGTATCTGAGTGCAATGCTGCTGTAAGGGGTTCTGCGGAGACATGCCAAACAAGTACCGTACTGTTGACAAAGTCCACAGAAGAGTCTAATTTCACACTTGACACATTCTGGGTCCAATTTTGATACAAACCTCAGTGGATGCTCCGCGGATCACATTGCGCAGGTAAACATCTGCTGCCAGTTCTTTGGCTGCCATTCAATGTGACATTCTGAGCAATATCATTCTGAGCAATACTGAGCGGATATATAGAATGTTCCAGCAGGCTGAAGACACCCGCAGGCACCAATCTGGCCAGCCTAGTGAGGCATGTCTGTGACATCCCAGGGCCCAATGTGCAACGCAACGTCAACCCTCTGCAGCACCGGCGCAATCTGTTCCTCACCCTCGCTCTGCCCCTGCGCAACATGCAGCTGTCAGCTTGACTTCCAGCAGAGGTGACTCACCCTGCCGGGCGCACTAGGGAACACAAAAAACTGGCTACACTGGAAGGACAGGCAATCTTAAAGGGGGCACCAATTGTGTGGTGTCATTCTGCACTATACTGCGCCACAGCACTTGTTTCTGCCGAGCCGATGATTACACATATCTTCACCCTACTGACTCAAACATGCTCTACCCCGCAATCCTGTGGGCATCAGTCAGAATCACCAGATATGCAGCAGGAAAAGACCGTCACCCATTGAATACTAATTCAGTACCTGCGCGACTGTTGATGACTCAACGCGCCCGGCAGCCGCGTCCGACGGCTGCTTGGATGACAGCCAATCGGCCGACCGCGCAATCTCGCGCCCAAACGCCGTGTTGCCCGCCCCCTGCAGAGCAGTCACTTTTCAAGTTAGAATGATATAGAAATGAAGAGGATGGAAAGAAGTCAACATCTACAATTGAGTGAGGCAAGCCCTGCCAAGCTCCTGCTGCAGTCCAAGCTGATAGATGTGCCAACTTGGCACTGCCAAGATCACATGCAACTCATAAAAAGCCGCAAGGCATGTTTGCTGCCTACTGCTGAGGTCCCAGGCCTTAAGCAAGGGGCATTCTGGATCCACGTCTTGCAGATTTCTGTGACAGGCATGCTAGTGTAACCTAGAACACATGCAACACACAAAACGAAAACAGAGTGAGAAGGCCGCACTGCTGAAGCCATGGGCAGCCCGATGTTGTCCATCACCAGGGATACCTCATAGGTCAGTGTGTCCATCGTGCTGTTGTAGCTCACAGAGTTCAGCGTCAGTATGATGACCTGCAGCCAGCATGCCATCACTTAAGAATATATTCTCAAAGGCTGCATAATTGACTGTGGCTGTTTATTATCACTGTTAGTGTCACACGCTTTTCCTGCCAAAGGCAAGGCAGGCAGACAAGGTGCATGTAAAGGCTGCCAAATTCCGACCCCTTGTTGGACGCGCCAGGTTCAAGCAAGACCCAATCAACCAAGGGCACGGTGCTCAGTATTTGTACCGCCCCCCGCCAGCCGGGGCTGCTTATTATGCAACGGGAAAATCTGTCAGCCCTCAAATCTGGGCTGTGGTGGAGGACACTCATTATCACAATAAAGTTCTATGCTTGCTGCTGTATGGGGCCTGTGAGAGTCAGTGATGGAGCCCTGAAAATAAAACATATAATAGGCGATTGAAGCGAGAGTAGTTCTCTATCTCCATATGTAAAACGTCAAAATCTGCCGACAGAATTCTTGGCCATATGAAGCAAGAAGAGCTTGTATATCCCACCTCATCAGCAAGGTAAGGCCCTTGAGAAGTGCCGACAAGGGCTGCATTGGGAGCGCCCAGCCACTGAGTTGCATTCTGGCCGGCCGAGTAAAATTGCGGCTGGCTGACAAAGGCTGCTGTGGAGAAGATGCCTGCTGTCCGCACAGGCGAGGTTGAATAGAAGGTTGTGTGCGGGCTAACACCCTGTTGCAAAACACTGCATCCTCTCAACAGTGGATTGCAGAAGAAATGGCCTAGTAAAAGTCTGGGACAGTGCAAAGCTGGCAGAACACAAATGGTGCTTGCTCTAGAGGCTCTTGCTGGATCAAATTAATTGCTTACAGCTCGTTAGTACTGCTCTCTTTGACACAGAAGAGGTCATCGGCTGACTTGATGTAGCGGTCAGCAGGAACCCCACCTTCAGGACCAGGGAGCCAGGCGCCTGGGGGCCCGACGGATCGAATCGTAGCTCAGCAAAGGCGGACCTTTGGATGAATTGCAGGGTGTATGTCACGGCAGGTGCTAGTGATGGGCTAGCAGCCGTCTTGTTCAGCAGAGCGCGTGACGCCCCTGGCACGCCAAAGCCACAAAAAATAAATCTCAATTGTGATCAGTACAGAATTCGAAATACACAAAGTACTTGATCCTGATAGTAATGAGATAAATGAGCGAGACCCAGGTCTCCGTACTGACGCGCAAGGGTTTCATCAGACCACTTCAGTCGCGTCTTGCGAGTGATTTTTAACTTATCACAGGTAAAATCCTCTCATAAAAGATTATAGATTGCTTCTGTGATTCATGAGCCCCCTTCTATTGCCCAGGGAGTATCCAAAGTTTTCACGGGCCCTGTGGGTTTGTTTTGGTTGGGTGCGGCACCTACCACCGAATCTGGCGATGCTGATCAACGAAAGGAGGAAGAATGGTAAGCGAGACATTGGATGTAAGTTCTCATCCACCCACGGGCAGTTGTATGCCAATCAATGCTCTGAACGCTCGACGATGACATGACGCCAAAAACTGCGTTACAATTCGCACGTGACAAGATCCCCACAAACAGTCATCCTTTCTGACGTCATACTCCACAGCTAATTTTCGAAATGCAATGCAAAATTAATAGAGGACTGTCTGACCCTTCAGTCCACAGGACAGAATTGACATAAAACAGTCCTTTCTATTCCCAGCATACTTTCAGGCGGCCAATTTGCTGAGCAGAGCATCGCCGGAGCCAAGCTCTGCAATGCGCTGCTTGAGCACACCCACGAGCTCCTCCCTCTTCACAGCATCCCCCTTTTCGTCCCCCTCCCCCTTTTTCCACATGTTCTTCAGCCGCACTATGCCCTGCGCGCATGCAGTGAACCTATCCGTCAGACATAGGTGACCACCTCATGACAAGTAGGGGCTCTACAAAGACTCTCAAAGAGCCCCGCCCAATCAGCTAGCCTAAAGGGTGCTGCCAATCCGGCTCTTCAGATCCCATACCACCATTGTATCCTCGATGCTTGCGAGAAAGTGAGCACAGGGCCGTCAGTTGCTTCTGCATGCTGGCACCCTGCTCCGATCAACCTGGCAGCACTGCTTTTCTCTGGCGTTCTTAATGGAAATGCCAGTGCCTTGTGATGGCAAGGATGTCACCCTGTGGCTGAAGCATGCTGAGCAGCACAGTTCCCACTTGCAATTCAGTCCTTCCTCTGCCGCTCACTCTGCCTTGAATTCCAAATCTCCCTTCCACCGACGACAATACATCAGCCCTTCGTCTGATGCTCACTCTGCCATGATGGCTGCAACTCTCTCTGCCTATCACTCTGTAATAATTGTAACAAGCGGCGCCCAAAGCGGCTGCGAGGCCAATCGACCCTGATGCATGTGTTGCTGATCACCCTTGGTTGCATTCATCACTCATCTGTCAGGGGTGTTGGTTATATATATTTCATCAAGCCAAGTGATCGCAAAGGCAAATCGACTGAAATCGATAGGCCAAAAAAGAGACGGAATTGAGGGAAGAGCTGCTCACCTCCTGCTTCTCTGACTCGCCCAGGATGACCAGGAAGGGGATGCCCTCATCGTCGGCGTACTGCAGCGAGTCCTTGAAGTTGGGGTTGGCCTTGTACCCAAACTCGGCCGCGATGTCAGCGCCCCACAGCTCGGCGGCCAGCTGGATTCGGTCCAGCTGCATGCCCTTGCCCGGCGACGCCACCAGCACCTGCCGTTCGAATTTCAAAAAAAAATCAAGCTCAAAGTTCAGATTCGTAGCACCTTTGTGTCTGGACTGCTCTCCTGGCTGGGACCTCAGTGTGCAGCTGCCTAGGAGCTAAGTGTGCATTGTTCCTTATCAGCCAATCATTGACTGCTTGTGTCCTACATCGTGCTCCTGGGCAGAGGTGTCTTGATTTTTCCATGCATTGCATTTACAACACAAGGCCACCCTGCCTACTTCCTGTGGCGGTGGCACTGCCTTTCATGCCAATGTTTTGCCGGTTGCAAAGCATTCCTATAGTCAGTAGGAGGTAGTGCTTGCCTGTGTCTGGGTTTCGCGGATGGTGGCGCCCCCGGTCTTGGCGGCGGCTGTCAGGCGGCGTTCGAGGATGGCGAACACGCGCTCGATGCCGATGCTGACTCCCACCGCTGGCACGTCCTTGCCGCTGAACATGCCCACCAGGCCGTCGTACCTGGGCAAGAGACAAGACAATTTCTTTTACTGCATGTATGCAATGTGTTCATTAGTGCTCCTGGGCCATATACCTGTGAGCGAGGACAGGTGACCATTAGTCTGCAACAGATGTTTGTTTTGACGGTGCACTCAATTTTCATGGCACGACCTCCCTTGCCTTCTTCTCGGCGCTCGCACCGCCTTGGGCGTCTTGCGTTCTTCTTGGTTTAATAATAATTCCCCTCGTCCTCGAAATGGCTTCCTTTTTGGCTGTCCTTAGAAAGCACCAGTGATTGCAGGAGTCCAACAATGATGCCCACATTTTCTGTACTTTTCATACACGAAATGAAAAGAGGGGGGGCATGCCTTCTTGAAGACAGTTTCCCATGTCAGTGCTGGACACTGACCGGGTGTGAAAGTGGTGCCATTTTTTATATATGTGTATAACAGGGGGCTGACCTGCCGCCGGCCGCGATGGAGCCCACGTTCTCGTTTGCATCGCTGCCAGGAGTGGGCACTAGGACGGCCTCGTAGATGAGTCCTGTGTAGTAGTCCAGGCCGCGCGCCAGGCTCAGGTCAAACCTGAAGCAATCACCATACAGTCAGGCTCTGTTTATGCAATATGCACGTGTATGCAACTATGCATCTTGTGCATGCAAGGGCCAAAAGGCGGGGCTGCAAAGGCTTTTTGAGATAGGTTTAAAATGCCAAATCCAACGACCAGGTCTGTGATGCTGCATGCTTCTAGATTACAAATGGTAAGAAATGAAGAGGCCCTATCTCAGCTCCCATAAATGGAAGCGGTAGTCTGCCTCTTTCTCTGTCGGAGACATCCACTCCCAGTACTGCAGAGCCCCATTAGGAATCCCATTATTATTAAGTGATCTCCAGTTCCTGGACTTAAACACAAGTACATCAGACATTTCTACAGATTCTGAGCAGCAAGGCAATCTCAGGGCACCTGATGCTGTCAAGGGCGTTGCCCATGGAGCCGAGCAGGTCGAACAGTGTGCCCATCTCGGCCAGCGCGGCAGCCGCCTCCGGGTCGGCCGCCAGCGGATAATCCGCAGCGCTCAGCTTGGCTAGCAGCGCGCGCGGCTCGCCCGCTTCCTGCACAAACTGCTGGATGCGGTCCGCCGCCTGCGCTCGAATTCAAATTCAAAATCTTGCCAGCTCGTCTTACTGATCAAGGCATCAAGCTTAATACCTTGCACCCAGCCCCTTCTGGCCGTCCCAGCGACACATCACCATTGCTCGGCGCATGGCAGCCTCCATGATGGGCTGGCATGCTGTGTTGTGCTAGAAACAAGGGCGTCAGGACGCATGGCCACAGGAATTCACACAGCAGACTCAATGGATAGCTACGCCATTATGCAGTGCTTTGACGGGCACAACAGATATATGATACTGCGACTTCTCATCCCAACTGCACCTTGGCAGGCAGACAATGCATTGATTTCATTGCTTGCAGCTTGAAATGCAAGGCCTCAGACCAGCCTTGCCTTCAAAGGCCTTAAAAAGCACTCTAGTGCCACACAGGACATACCTCCGGCGCTAGGCCCTTTTGGTCGACCATTTCTGCGCGCACGGCGGCCCAGGGCTCCTTGTCGAGCTTGTCAATGGCGGAGCAGATGGCGCGGAACTTGGGAGGAGGTACGCCGCAGACACGCATCATCGCGTCCAGAATGCGCCGGTGGTTGAGCTTTATGCGGAAGGCGCCGATGTCCAGCTCTGACAAGATCTCCACCAACACCTGATCAGGACGCGAGCAAACAGATCCTGATCAGGCGCTTTCTGGGAAAATTAGCAGTGCTCCAGTGTGAACAGGATGGAGGACGGGAGTTAATACTCGGCCAATGTAAGGCCTAATTATTGACAATAGGGTCAACACTCTGCTGGCAACCCTATGTGCTACACGCAACACAGGCTATAGCAGACACAATGTGGGTTAGAAGAGGATGGCCCCCTGCAACCACACCCCTGAGTTATTGGGCCCTCACTCCATGAGATACCTCTTTTGCCGGGCCACCGGATCAACACTGGCCATATCTGGCAATCTGTATTTGCAGTACAATCCTTCTATACACCAGTAATGACAACATAGAAACATGCAAGGCCGCCCCACCTTGAGGACCTCGGCGTCTGGCACCATGGGCGGGTAGGCCCCAGCGATGTCAAAGTCGCACTGGAAGAACTCGCGGAATCTTCCGCGCGCGGCCTGCGGCTGGTCGCGCCGGTACACGCGCGCGATGTGGTACCGCTTTATGTTGCCCAGCCCGTTCAGCGCCACGTAGCGCGCAAATGGCACTGTCAGATCGTACCGCAGGCTCAGGATCTCCCCGCCTGCGCGCGCGCAACACATGCATAAGCCAGAAATTAACTCCCAGCTTTTATACTTGCCTTGCCACTCGCTGTTCCTGCCAGGAGGCAAGGCGCATCTGCAGACAGATTGTGAATGGAGACAGTATGATGGCCCAAGCCTCACCTACAATGCCTTTGTGGTCTCAGGCATACATGCATTTGTGAAGAGAGCACCTCTCCAGCAAATTTATGAGAATGTGAACCAAACCGCAATCACTTGTGCAGCCACAGTGATCCTCGCCGCCTTGATTGTTTGAGGATGCATGCGGACTGCTACAGCTAAGGGCATGCTGAATGGTGGCTGCAGAGGATGCAAATGAAGTGGACTATCCTTCTCCACACTCATGAGCTCTCACACACCCAGGTCAACCAGATCGAGAAATGAGCCCATATTCTGGTGCATGCACAAGCTCGGCTGGTGATTGACTGCTCCTGCCAATGCGGGCAGATGAGGAAAAAAAATGAAGAAGTTGCGCACCCTGGTCGGCCAGATCGTAGATGAGCTTGGAGTCCTCGCCGTACTTGCCCATTAGCGTCTCGCGCAGCTCAAACACCGGTGTGTCTATCGCCACCGCGCCGTGCCGCGCGAAACAGCGCTCAATCACCCTGAACGCGTGCGCATGAATTCTATCAGCAGAAATGCTAAATCATAAACAATGTGTGCCTAGTAGATTGGCCCTGCCCCAGAAGCCAGAAGCATAAGCATTAGGTCAGGGAAGATCCCCTTTAATTGTGTGCTGCAGTGAATAAGCTTAAGATTCATTTCAAGTGTGTAATCTCGAGGGTAACATGTACAGCTGCTTAATGACTCATGCTCAGACAATGCATTGCAGATCAGACTTGACAAATCTGTAAATATGAATAAGAGGGATTACAAAGTTGTCGAAAGCTGTTGAAAGGACATGCCTGAACGCGTGCCGCCGGATCGTCATCTGCGCCGGCAGGAAGTCACGCGTACCTTTGGCGATCTTGGGCTTGCGCCGCGCCGCGTTGGCCTCTAGCACTGCCCGTACGCTGCCCAGCTGCGGGCCCAGGAGCCTGCCCGCCGGGTCCAGCGCTGCGCTCACCCCCTGCGCCGGGGTTTCAAATAAATTCTCAACCTGTCAGGGGCGTCTTGTTGTACAGTGGTTGAATGTGGTGTGTATGAGCAATGCACGGCTGTCAGACATCTATGCATCTTGTTGCTCCCTCAAATACTGTGACAACAATGCCCCTCGTACAAGGGGACCTGACGACTGGTGCAATCTCTTTTTCGTTTTTTAAGGCAGCGATGTGGTCTGCTGAATGCGAGGGTTGAAGAGGCTCTGTAATATAGAGGCTCTGTAATATAGTGTGCTTAGTAAGGCCGCACCTTCACGGCAGCCTGCAGCTGCGGGGCGCCGTCCTGTGCGGCCGGAGCCGCGCCGTTGGCCGCCGCAGCACCGTCGCCCAGAGACAGCCTGGCGATCTGCGCGGCCAGGCCGGCTGATGGCGCACCGGCCGCCTGCTCCAGGAACGCCCTCCACATAGCCGTTCCCTTCCCCAGTGCAAATCCTACGCGCAATCTTGCTTTCACAAGGTTGTGTTTTTCCTTTGTAAGAAATCAAAATAGAGCAGCAAGAGCAGTGCTTTCCGAACCTCCATCTATCATAATCTTGTTACTACTACAAAAATTATGTGCCAGAGGCAAGGTGCAATTGCAGACAAGCTGCATGGAGAGGATGCCGAAAACCTTCTCCTTGTTGGACGAACCTACTAGATGTATCCTATATCCATACATGCATTGGCTTGGTAAGTGATGAGGGGGAGATATGGTTTGCGTCAGATTGTCCAAACAATGAAGCCGCTAGAATTGGATGAAGGAGATTTCAGCTGCTTAGGGAATAATTCCAGCAGACAACGCGGGAAAATGTGTGGTGTGTCTTGTCACCTGCACCCTTGGCCTTCTTCTTGTCTTTCTTCTTTGCCGCAGCATCCTCCTGGGCTGCCGGCGCCTCTGTGCTGCTGCTCTGAGGGCCCTCCTGTGCTCTGAGAGCAACCACTGCCATCGCTGCCTCCAGTGCAATGGCTCCTGCCCAGTCAAAAGTAAAAACAAAGTCAGATTGCTTTCTTGGAGCTCCATGCATCTTTCTGCATATATGGATGCGGTGTACCAGTACATGCAAAACTGCACGAGGCTGGTCCGATTATGAGGTGAGGGAGTAATCCTTACAAGAAGGCATACCTTGCACAGCTTCCAGGGCGGAGGCGGCTGACAGCGCAGCTGCCAGGCAGGGCACATCCTCGTCAGCATCGCAACCTTCTGTCAGCTGCTGCTTCCTTGACAGCTGCACTGCTTCTGTCACTGCTGTCTGACATCCCCGCACCCCCTGTGCCCCATATACATTATCTCAACACCCCTTTCATGCAACCCCTCACCTCAGTCCCCAGATTTCTTGCGATGTGCAATTTCCACTCCCTTCTTAGAAGCCACTGAACGGGGGAGGTCCATCATTGGAGTCCACCGGCAAACATCAACATCAGGTGACTACCATACTTGTAGCCAGGGTCACCACATGCGAACAGCAATGGTAGTAAAACGTGATAAAATGCTCGCATTGATGCTGAAAACTAAATCGCGAGAAATATGGGATAAAATGCAAGCTGCTGTGCCACGTCCACGTTTTCCCGCCTTCTAGTCAGCTTCCAGCCATCAAACCTCACTCTAGCCGATTGTCAAAACCTAGCCGAGCTGCACATGATGTAGCAACTGCATAGGCAGCGGACAATAAGGTGAAAAGATCACCTCCAGGTCGAGGAGTTCTGGAGAGTACAGCCTGCACCGCTCGGCGCTCCTGACAGCCACAGCGCAGAGGCAGCGCGAGAGGCTGAGCAGGCTCTCAGCCAGCTGCAGCGAGGGCGCCTCCTGAGACACCTTCTCTGGCGCAGGCGCCGCCGTCGCCAGCTCTGAGCGCACTGCAGCGGCCGCCGCTGACAGCGCTGTCTCCGCAGCTCCGTGTATCTGCGCCGAAATCTTTGGATTGGTTTCATCCAGGCCTCAGGCATGTTCACAGAGTACTTAGTTTTGGTAGACAGAACCTGCACTTTGCAACTTCATGCCTGTCTTGCCCACAGTACAATTCAATGAAGGTCACTAGTGGGACTTTAGCTTGCTGGTGTTGTTTGCTGTCCTCCGTGGGAAGATGCACAGGCATCAACTTGCATGCCAAAACAGCACCAGCACACTTAAGTCCTACATCGACCTTGGTTTAAATATGCGCTGTGCAAGACTGGTGCAGAAGCACACAATTGCAAATGTCGCTGGTTTCATGCTGGCATTCTGCCTTTGTGCAATCCCTGCAACATGCTGCATGGCTGACAGGGGCAACCTGCTGCTGCTGAGCAGAGACTTGACGGTTCACAGCGGAAAAGACAAATTGTTTGATTTACATTCAAATCCAAGGGGCTGCAAGGGGTCCCTGAGGCACCTGCGGGACGGCCAGGATGCTGCGGACGGCGCCGGCTCCCCCTTTCCTGGGGTTGACGCGCGAAGAACCCTCCAGCAACCCCTTCATCTCCCCTGCCACGCTCGCCGCTGCCTTGTACGCCTGCCCCTCGCCCGCCGAGTCCTCAAACGCCTTTGTCTGCGCGCACGCCACACCACCTCAAAATTCAAAGAAAGTTTATCAGGATCCATACAAGATGAGAAGTCTATAAAACGTATGACATCCAAAGGCTCTCCCTCCCTGGGAAAGATGTACAAGTAAGCCCAAAACATGATGAGCTTGGGGGAAACGCAGCATTATGGAATCGATCACAATGAAGCACGACAGTACATGCAATCCCAGGCATGCTTACTGTAAAGAAAACATGACAAAAAGCAACGCCACATTTTGCAAAGCAGTAGAGGGCATGTGTCCTGGGCAGCAGATGGCAGCACCTGGGCCTGCAGAGCTTCGCTGCTGAGGGCTGCCACGGCAGTTCCAGCGCTGACTGTGCTCCTGCCGGCTGCCACCACGAGTGCAGCAATGCCAGCACTGGCGCTCTGCCCAGATTCTAGCACTGTCCTCTCTTCTGCACTGATGCCTGGAGGCTCCAACAGTGACGCATCTCCCACACCTGTGAATACACTTGATATTTAACTCGTTTCTTCAATTTGCCTATTTGCCTGAGTTCAGGGCTCAGGGAGCGTTAATGACAAACCCCTGCAAGATCTGTACTACCTCCTGTGAAATTGCGTCTCAAGAGAATATCCAAGGTATCATGCACAGGGCAAGCGGGTCACCTGCTAGGGAGTCTGCCAGCTGCCTCAGCAGGCTTCTGTCAAATGCAACAGCCTTCAGCTGAAGGCCCTTCTCTCTGTTAAGGGCATTTATGAGGGCCTCCACAATAGACAGGCGCACTTTGCTGTTGCCGTTGACCAAGCTGAGGGCTCGTACTAGAATTGCTGCTCTAACCTGCGCGAACATGGTTCTGGTCATACACAGAGCGCACGCAGGAGGGTCACCCAAAAAAGATCTAAAGTGTGTGTCTGGACGCTGACAGGTGAGCTTAACGATGAATCGGAGCTTGAATGAAAGGGTGTCTAGGCAGGTTGAGAGCAGATGCCTGGGTCTGTGTCAGGGGCCAGTCTTGAATTCCTGAAGAAGCTGAGCCTGCCGTGGCTTCCTCAGCCTTAAAACTTGCAGGAGGGGGCGATGCTTTCTTTATCCTAGTCGCAGCAGCGCCATCCAAGCTGACACCTTGCCCTGTGCATGCAATGTTCCAACCAAGCTTTAATATTGCAATGCAGTACTTGAGCATGGAAAAACCGCGTACATAATACATGAAATCTACTTATGATGAAAATTGTGATGATCAAATAAAATCACAATAAATGCAGTGATGTTCGCAGCTTGCCTGCTGCGATCTGAAGGACATCATCAGCATTGAGAGTTGCGCCAACACCACCGATCGGAAATGCGGAAGTAGCCATTCCACAAAATCTCACAATTCCTTGAAAAGCCTTAAGCTTCAGGTTGGGGGCTTTGGCAGCCGACTAGTTTTCAATCAGAACCTGTACTGCAGATCCTTCAGGCTGCCTAGTGTCGTCAGATGCGACAGCAATACAGCATTAATTTCTCACGTTTTTCCACTTTTTCCCTCCTCCTCCCAAATGGATGTAAGGAAGAAGGCATGCAAGCGTATCCTAATTGGTACTGGCCACGCCTCGCCCATCTTTCCACATCCTTGCTTGCTGCCAAAATTTGATCTAACACCCAGAATCTGAAAGCATATAAAGCTGTTGAGTTCGTACAAGAACCCTCAGCATAAATCTTACAATATCGTTCGCTTTCAGTTCGGTCGATGCTGTGACTGGGTCGTCGTCCCTGAGATCTGCTATTCTGTTAGAATGAGATTAATATATGAAATTAATGCCGACAATGCATCTTAGTGGCACTGCATGACTAGGCGACACGCGGTGTATTGGGTCCAATAAGACTGGGCTTGCAAAAATTGTTACTGAAGACCCTACACAATGCCCAGCAAATTCCGCAAAGAAGTATGATAAATAGAGACATCCGGCAGATGAGAGATTGATTCAAAGGCGCAGTCAAGAAACTAATTCCTTCAGAGTTCCACAATGGACGGATTCCTACTCCTCACCTTTGCCTCACTGGCAGCACTGACAGCAGTCTTGGAGCTTTTCAAACGCCGAAGTTCCAAGCTTGACACAACAAACAGAGAATTTCTGCGGTTCAGAGCCAACTATGTGTTGGTGTATGCACTCATGATGGGTAGGGCTCCCTGCTTTGCTCCACAGCACACCCTGCTCGCAGACTCTGCTTGCTTGTCTGCATTTGAAAGGCCGAAAAGAATCCCTGAAAATGCAGAAGAAATCCTTGATGCCTTGGTCTTTGCTGCTTTGCGTTATTGTGTTGCAGTTGGCTCAAGCTGTTGTGTTTGCAGCTGGAGACTGGCTGCAAGGGCCATATGTCTATGCGCTGTACCAGTACTATGGCTTCGATAGGGGACAGATAGGGCGGCTCTTCATTGGAGGCTTCGCGTCCTCCATGGTTTTTGGCACCATCGCCGGATCTCTGGCAGACAAATAGTGCGCACCATTCTCATCACCTGAATCTCATGGCCCCTCTCATGCCTCCTGCAGCCTGCACAACTGTGTCCTGCACGACCGAACATTTGCTAATCATGGCAGAGGCTTCTTTGTGGGCTCTTATCTCATATATATAGATATACTATATGGTAACCAAATGGCTGAGCGTTTGCATGTGCTGCTCAGTGGAAGGAAGAAGGCAGCGCTGGCATATGTGGTGATGTACACAAGCGGCTGCGTGACAAAGCACTTCAACGACTTCAACATACTCCTAGCCGGCCGCCTGTTCAGCGGAATTGCCACATCCCTACTGAACTCAGCCTTTGAGTCATGGCTGGTGGCAGAGCACAGCAAGGTAAGCAATTCCCTCTCAAACCAGCCACATGCACAACCAGACTTGCACTTCAAGCATGCCTACAGCACTGGACACTGTGTTGTGAACCTAGGGTGGTGACACCCACATTCAAGCCCATGTGACCTCTCAGGCCAGTGATGATCAGGACAGCATTGTTTAACACATCTTTCAGCCCTGATGTATGATCCTTATTCTGTAATTGAGGCATTGCGAGGGAAAAAAAATGACACTGAGCCAATATGCAGCCCTGTCATAATACCCTTCTACATCTGAAGCATCCCTGCTTGATGCCCTGTTGCAGAGGAACTACGATGAGGATTGGCTGGGGGGCACATTCTCAGCCTCGGTGTTTGTGGGCAACGGCCTCATGGCAATCCTGAGCGGCCTGGCGGCGCACACCCTGGTTGAGGCGTTCTCTCTGGGGCCGGTGGCGCCCTTTGACGCTGCGCACGCTGTGCTGCTGCTGGGGGGAATTGTAATTCTGCTGACATGGACGGAAAACTTTGGGGACGATGGGAAGGAGAGCCGCGCCGGCTTCCTGGGGCAGATATGGGGCGCCATGCGGGCCATCAGGAAAGGTGAGCACCCACATTATGGCCTCAAAAAGTCAATGTCTTCCCATGTTTTCTCTGCTGTAGAAAATCGCGGCCATTGGGGGTCCAGTCAGGGAGAGAAGATGGCGCTGCAAGGTAGCAAAGATGTGGCCGCGGTGAGGCATGCCCCGGCCAGTCCTGCTGGAAGCGTCCGCAACAGCTTCTGCATTTGAGCACAATGCAGACGAGTGCACATCAGACAATTCGCAAAGTGGAGGTTCTGTGCTGTGAGGCAAATGCCATGACTAAAGGGCTCTTCATGTGACGATATCACATGCACCGCTGATATGCGTTGGTAACCTCGCAGACCCGAAGATAGCGCTGCTGGGGGCGATGCAGTCCCTGTTTGAGACGAGCATGTACACGTTTGTGTTCCTGTGGACGCCAGCGCTGAGCCCCAATGGGGAGCACCTGGAGCATGGCCTCATCTTCACCTGCTTCATGATGGCTTGCATGGCCGGCTCGACCATCGCCGGCCGCCTGCTCTCCGACCCCCGCCGCTACCAAGTCAGCCACTACATGAAGGTGGGCTCCCAATCTTACCTATTTGACAGCTTTAGGAATTTTGGGACAGCTTCACTGAGGAAGCGCCCCCGCCGCTCTTAAATCAGCCGATAATGTAGGAGGCCTCTCAAATCAAGTGTGCCAATGCAATACACATTCCAAAGAGTTTTTGCTGCACGCATGAGGTGCACTCGCATCCTGCCGCCCTGAGAAATGAAAGAGTCAGAAAGAAAGTTTTTCTGGTTCTGGCGCGGACTGAATGCCCCAGGATACATGCAATTCTCAGCTCTTAAGTTTCTAGTTTATTATGGTAAACAATGCTGCGCATTGATGAGAGCACGCGGGTGTCAAAAGACCGATCTGGGTGCATGAAGTGAGAGCTGGGGTGCATGTGCAGACTGTGTACGGGCTGGCTGCGCTGACACTGCTGGTACCAGTGTTCTTTCACTGGTACGCTCCAAGGGAGGACGAAGAGGACAGCAAGGCGTGGGCATCCATCGGGCTAACCTGGCAGGCCAAGCTCCAGCTGGTCGCCTTCTGCGCATTCGAGGCAAGTAATTCTGTCAATACTTACCTTGGGCGCCCTGAAACCCCCCCTTGGAACAATGTTGAATTTCCTTTGCTACTGCCCAAATGCGTGGCTGTAAAGCAGCCTGCTAGATAGGTGCTCTTTGAGACCACCAGCACCAAATCCGGCTGCATGCAGCACCCATGTCTGCAGCACTTGTTGCAAATTTGGCAAGAATTGAAAACAGTACCGGTGCAGAGCGCACTAATGGCCCCGGGACCTTTTCCTCACACCCACACAAGCAGCAGGCGAGGGAGTCACCACAAAAGCCATTGCGCATCAAGTGATTGCCGCTCGTGATCCCCTTTGCCAACCACAAAGCAGCGCATATATGTAGCAAACCTGAGAGTGCAGCTCAGAGAGAGAGAGAGAGAGAGAGAGTCAGTCTGTGCAGAGAAGGAAGTGTGTCCTGTGTGGCAGGTGTTGGTTGGAGTGTTCTGGCCGTCCATGATGAAGCTGCGCAGCCAGTACGTGCCCGAGGACCAGCGCGCGACCATCCTCAACCTTTTCCGCATCCCCCTCAACCTCTTCGTCTGCCTCGCCCTCTACAACGTGCGCGAATTAAGTCTGTACCTGCATTTGTGTCATTCAAATAGACCACAGCATGAGGAAGTTCCGCATGTTGGAGTCTTGTCAGGCTCATGGTCTGCATGGTCATGGTCTGCTTACTAAATAGACGGTCGCCGGGTGCAATTTAGCTCTTTTGCTCTTCCTTTCTCCGTCCTGCTTGGCACCAGGGTGGCACCGTGCCACTGGCACGGCCATTACTGGCCATTACATGAAATCCTCGGTCTGCTTACCATTTCCTATTCATCAATCCAAGGATCTTCAGAGTGCGTTTGCCAGGATCATGATCAAATGTGGCGCATGGCAGGGCATGATGACATGATGTGTGCGTCTGCAGGTGGCGAACGTGCCTCTGTCGGTGATGTTTGGCATGTGCTCGCTGTTCCTGCTGCTCGCCTTCTTCTGCCAGCACCGCTTCCTGCTGCTCAGCGTGCGCTCGCGCGTGCAAAGCACCCTCCGCCGTGGCCAGGCCGCTGGCGCGCGCAGCTGACGCGGGGCCGCTAGCTCAGTGTGAAATGAGTGATCCTCTGACACGTACACGGGTGCACAGGACAAAACTTGTTAGATTTCTGCGGTTTGGGTGCCAGTGAAAGTACTGGAGGCCTACACGATGCAAGACATGGACATGCACCGGTAATTGAGATGTTGCGGCTGCGGTGCGACAGTGTCTTAAGTGATTCCCGGGATATATTGCGGTGCTCATGGTTTGACTCGGGGTGCTGCTGTTGCGGACGCGGCATCAATTAGTGAACACCGGAGAGATTGTACTGGGGCTTTTGGAGGTATTGAAAACGCAGCATGTAGTTGAGTGGACAGTTGCGGGTCTGCATATGCCTTTGCAAGCCATGCATGGATGTGCGAGCATGCACAGATGTGTGGTACAGATGCTTCCAGAATAATGAAGTAGTGTTGTCCATGTCAGATATGGGCCAGCATCGAGCCCTGGCCTTGACGTCTCATGGGTCAATGTTGAATGGCTGAGCACACAGGTCTGAGCTTGATCAGTGGTCATGACTCAGGCTGATCAGTCATCATGATCAGTGACTGTCGAGCCGATATATCCGATATATCGGCGAGTCGCGCGGGATATTACTATTATTACACGCTTTTCCTGCCGAAGGCAAGGTGCGTCTGCAGACAAGCTGCAT
>JADEYI010001384.1_pt1 | contig 18740 bp, 13 predicted proteins | sample 8542331 | NCBI WGS metagenome assembly JADEYI01 (sample SAMN16510988, study PRJNA670497) | mine drainage metagenome | isolation source: biofilm near Copperflume 1 | place: Germany: Marsberg coppermine Kilianstollen | collected 2018-02
CAACACGGTCTTCGCTGGCCAGCCACTCTATCCGGAGTCTGCCTGACCTACTACAAAGATTCCTGGGCCTGCATATCCATCTATGAGCAGGATTTTAGGCGGCATCCTTCCGACCTTACGGAGATATGGTGGCATATAGTCACGTAGCACAGCGTCCTTGATGCGCGACCATGGCCGCTTCCCTTGGAAGAAGTCATCGTGTGCAGTCATTGTCCTTCCCTTCGCACTCCTGAGCAGTGCTCGTTATCCACCTGCTGCCGATTAGTTATGCCCTCCAATCCTCACGACGGCCACCGCGTGCCCTCGTTCGGCAGGCTCTCCACATGGCGCACCAGATCGCTGAAGCGCCGGCGTCCCTGATTCGCCCACCAGGCGACGTCCGCACGGCTGAGCGCACTGTCATTCACGAGGAAGAGATAGTGCCACAGAGTGCCGGTCGCCTGCGTGAGCTGATCAACGTAGCGCTCGGCACGCGCCTGCTTCGCCCGGTCGCGCTCGCGAATCGAGCCTTTCGTCTCCACCACCCACATCGTCCCATCGGCGAGGCGCACCAGGAAGTCGGGATAGTAGTAGGGGGTGCGCCCCTCGAAGGCGTACTGCATGCGGAACCCCACGCCCGTCTGATCGTTCCACAGCCAGGCGGCCACATCGTCGGCTTCGTCGAGCTGCTCTGCCAGGCGCAGCTCGTCGGCCACATCGAAGCAGCAGGCATCGAAGACACACTTGGCGGGACTCCGCAGGGCCAGCCGCGGCACCGCCTCGAAGGCCCGCAGGTCTTTCGCCTGTTGGATACTGACGCGAATCTCGGGATTGCCTTGCCCAGTGCGCGCCGCGCCGATGATGCGCCCGACCTGGGTGACTACCTGCTGCTTGACGTGTGGCGCCTGGATGTTGGCTAGCACGATCTTGCGCCCCTCCTCGTCCAGCTCTGTGGCACTGTCGAGGTTCATGGCGACGCCGGGCGGCAGCGCGAAGACGCAGCGCTCCAGGTAGCTCTTCACGATGGCCTTAATGGCGGCCTCATAGAAGCGTGAGAGGCGCAGCTCCGCGCGAATGGCCTCGGCGTAGGCGCTTATCACGGCGTCAATGCTGGCGTAGCTAATCGTCTGCACGTCAAAGTGGACCTCATCCCCCTGGATGCGCTCGCCGCCGATGCCCGAATGGCGCAAGATGCCCTCGATCTCCGGCACGCTCGTAATCCAGGGGAAGCGGCTCGCCAACGGTGGCAGCGCATGGCGGTTGATCTTCTCCACCCAATCATCCGTCGTCTCATAGGCGCCGGTGATCTGTGGGATCGGCAGGTCACGGCGGGCGCGCTCCTCCTCAGGCTCGATGGTGCTGATCACCAGACGGGTCGGATCGTGGCGCTCCCGCATGGGCTCCGTCTCGGTGAGGATATCCTGCAACTGGTTGATGATGGCCGCGAACGATGGGTGCTTGATGACGTAGAGTCCTTCGTGGATGCCGCGATCCTTCAGCTCGCCCTCAGGGGACCAGTACGGCGGGAACATACGCCGCAGCCCGCGCCCAAGAATCTGCTCGGTCAGCGTGCGGGAATCGCAGGGGCGAAGCGGGACAATCACCTTGACGTTGCGCACGTCCCAGCCCTCTTTGAGCATCATCACGCTCACGACCGCCGTGTAGGGATTTCCCGGCTCGTCTATGGCGTTGACCTCCGCCCGAATGCGCTCCCATTCGCGGTCGTTGGTGGATTCCTTGAGGCCGATGTGCAGCTCCTTCACGCGGTCGGCGAAGAGCAACTCGCCGCTTTCGGGATCCACGAACTCGCCCAAGCGCTCGGCCACCTGATGCGCCTCCGCTTTGTTATTGCAGACGATGAAGAGAATGGTTTTCCGCTGCAGCCTCGCCGCGTCGAGCGTCTGCTGCTCTTTCTTCCATTCCGCGATGCCCGCCTGAATGAGCTGGTGGTAGCGATCCCAGGCGTTCGTGGCCGCCTCGTCCACCAGCGGGATCGGCTCATCGGTCCCCGCCTTGTAGCGCAGCTCGACTCGCGCCAGATAGGGCCGCTTGACGACGCCATCGCCGATGGCCTGAGAGAGGGGATAATTATAGACCGTATGTCGGAACCAGGCTTTGGTTGTCTCCTCGAAGAGCGTGGCGCTGACATCGGTCTGCAGCGCCAGGCCCGCGCCGTCGTGCAGGCGGAGCAGTACCTTATGGTGGCCTTGCGCCTGGCGCGTCTCGGCATCGGGCTTGGCCCGCTCGCGCAGCGGATAGTGGGTCGGCTCGTCGTGGACGTGGTGCGCCTCGTCGTTGAAGACGGCGATGGGCGTGGCGGCGGAACACAAGAATTCCAGCAGACGCGGCTGGCCGAGATCGAGCTGTGTGGGCGTGGCACGCTCGAACATGGCGAGCTGGGCAGGCAGTTCGTCATCATCCAGGCGTTCATCCTCTCTAGGGTAGACCTTGTGGATGTTGGTGACGACGAGGTAGCCATCGCCGGGCCGCCATTGCGCGGGCACGCTCTCGGCGGTGAACACGGTGAGGTTCCAGTAGCGGCGTAGCTCGGCTGGAATGAGCGGGTCATTGGCGAAGATGGCGCCATCGCGGAAGTCGCTCAGTAGGCGCTCCAAGACGATGAGGTTGGGCGCGATGAGCAGTTGCGTGCCCCCGAAGCCGAGGTCGGTCTGGTCGTCGGCGAGCGCCCAATGCAGGTGCGCCCAGGTCATGAGGAGGCTCAGAACTTTGGTCTTGCCGGCGCCGGTGGCGAGCTGGAGGCCGAGCTTGGGCCAGGGGTCGCGCTGCGGGACGCGCTCCACGCCGACGAGGGCGGCGAGCTCGTGGCTGCGGTGCGCGCGCTTGACCTCATACAGATAGATGGCGGTCTCGACGGCGCGCCGTTGGTGGGCATACCACTGGAAGAAGCGGCCATCGGGCATGAGGTGCGGCTCGGCGAACCAGTGGCGCAGGAGGGTGAGCGTAAGCTCACTGGCGCCGGGGTAGCCGGCGGCGACCCACTCGGCGACCTGCGCCTGGACACGGACGATGATGCGCTCCTGCGGGTTCTCGGTGGCAATCGTGGCGGATGCTTTGGGCATGGACCTCTCCCCCTGCCCCCTCCCCGGCGCGGGGAGGGGGTTCTTGGTTGGCGCTCCTCGCCGATGCGATGAGGCACAGGAAAAATGTGAGCACGTTCGGCGCGGTTCTGGCTCCTCTCCCCGCACCGGGGAGCGGCTGGGAGAGAGGTCCGCTCGCGGACGCGTTAGACGGCAACGTAGGTGCGCGGCGCGGGCAGTGGATCGCCGTGTGCCTGGCAAGAGGCGATGAGGCCGTCGAGCAACTCGTGGCCGTTCTTGACGGCGTCTTCATAGGTGTCGCCGTGGGTGTGGACGAGGTCGCCCCACTCAGGAAAACGCACGATGTAGGTCTGGTCTTCATCGGACCATTGAATGGTCATGGAGTAGGAATGATTCATGGTTGCTGCTTCCTCCGTGCCTGGCGCGCGTGTGTGATGGCCCCTCGGATGTCGCGCTCCTGAATAGGGACGCGCGGTCTTCGCGGCATCGCGTCGTCACCGCTCCATTCTAGCATGCCCCCTCGCCGCTATGTCAGTGGACCACTCATATCCGCACCCGTATCACCTTCAGGCCGTCGTTGCCGAAGATGTCCGTCACCTTCACGGCGATGCGCTTCTCGCCGCGGTCGGTATCGGCGTAGGTGTGGCTGACCTGCATGGTGAGGTCACGCTGCTTGCGCGTGCGGAAGGTCTGCCAGCGGTTCTGGAAGGGTTGATCCTCGCGCCAGTCCCAGTCCACCGCCCAGTAATCCGCCAGCGCCGTCCAGTCGGCGATCTTCGCCTTGATCTGCGCGCGTTTGCGCTCGTCCTGCGTGCTGAGGCAGTCGTCCAGGTCAATCGTCAGCCGCGTGAGCTTGACGGTGACGCTGCCCGGCTGCGGAATCACCGCGATCTCGACATCGGGCGGCGTGAAGAAGTGGATCTCCGGCGCGGGCTCGATATCCGGGTCCTTGCGGCGGCGGCGCTTGAGACGGGAGCGGACGGCCTCGACGGCGGCCTGCGGAATAATCTTGGGGTGGACCGTGACGCCGTACTGATACTCGGCGGCGTTGGGGTTCCAATCCACCGGAATATCGGCGGAGAGGATATCCACGGCGCGGATTTCGGTGCTGGCGGCCTCGGCCAGGATATCGGGCAGGTCGGTCTCGGTGATGGGGCGGTCGAGCGGGCCGACGTGGACCCAGTGCGCGCCCTTGCGGCCATGCAGGTAGGCGTAGCCCTCCGTGGGCTGGCCGCCGTAGATCTCGACCAGCGAGTCGCGGTAGACGCGGGCGGAGGGGCGCCTGGCCAGCAGCGATTGCCAGTCGGCGCGGGTGTAGTAGCCGATGTTCTCGACGGTGAAGGGGCGGCCCTGCTGCTCGATCAGGCGCTTGCGGGTGATGTGGATGGCGAACTTGCCGCAGTCTATGGCGAGCCAGCGGCGCGGCGCGGGCTTGCCGTCGGCATCCTTCATCGTCTCGGCGGCGACGGCGGTGGTGCCGCTACCGGCGAAGGCGTCGAGGACGAGGTCGCCGGGGTTGGAGCTGGCGGCGAGGATGCGCTGGAGCAGGGCAACGGGCTTTTGGGTGGGGTAGCCAACAGCTTCGGTTGCCTGTGAATTTACTGGGTCGACATCAAGCCAAACATCTTGCAAATGCACACCCTGCATACTATCGAGGTACCTCTTGAATCGGGGCCATCCACCGCTCTCCGGCCAGTGGATCATCCCCTCTTCATCCAGTTGCTCGAGTTGCTCAAGAGTAAATGCCCAGTGCCTCCCCTTCGCGCTGACGTCAAAACCACGCCAGGACATCCCAGATGAACCTCTACTGATACCCTTGGCAGTAAGATTGTCCGGCATCCATCTACGGCCATCGCTATCTTGCTGATTATAGTGGACTTTCACATACTCTATGCTGTGGGCGGTGTATTGCTGGTTCCAAGTGAACATTGGCGACATTGAGTAGACTAAGATGACATCGTGCACTGGCCCATATCTCTTTGCGCTACTGTGCGCTGCGGTTCGCTTCCAAGCAATCTCGCTCAGGAAATTCTCATACCCGAAGACCTCGTCCATTAGCACCTTGAGGTAGTGGCCGGCGTGCCAATCGCAGTGGACGTAGATGCTGCCGGTGGGCTTCAGCAGCCGCTTCAGCAGTTCCAGGCGGTCGCGCATCATGCTGAGGTAGCTATCCAGCCCATCCTTCCAGGTGTCCTCGTAGGCGAGCTGCTCGATCAGGCTCGGCTCCTTCTCGTCGGAGACACCATCGCCGATCTCAACGTTGATGGTGAAGTTGTTCTGCACGGCGAAGGGCGGGTCTATATAGATCAGGTCCACCTGGCCTTCGAGCGGGGCGTGCTCGTCGTCGCCACGCAGCAGCGAGGTGAGGGCGACGAGGTTATCATTGGTCCAGATAAGGCGGTTCTCCGGCGCGCCGGCCTCGCCCTCGAAGAGGGGGGTCGTGCTGAGGTGGGCGCCGCTGCCGGGGAGCTTGCCGGAGGTGGCGGCGCGCTCCAGCCGCGGGCGCACGATTTCGAGCGTCTGCGCGGGGACGGGCTCGGCGACGCGGCGCGTCTGGCGGCCGTTCCAGAGCAGTTGCGGCCGGCGCGGAGTGGCCGTCATGCTGGTGGCGCGCGCGGCGCTGGCGCTGGCGAGCTTGGAGGCGGTCATGGCGGCTCCTTCACTGGGTCTGTGATCGTGCGCTGTCGGCTGGGGTCGTCCAGGCCAGTATAGGGAGCTTGCGCTTAAAGGTCAATAGCATCAGTCCTCTTGTACTATGCTAGACAGCCAGTTCGTCGCGTGCTCCGCAGGCTTCATCATCCTCCACGTCTCGCCGAATGTGCTCAGAGCCAAGCGACGTACTTCTCCGATTCATGCGCCTGACATATCACCGCTCGTGATGTATGAAATAGTTTAATATTGCATTAAAGCGCATTATTTGGTATGCTGCTCAAGCGGGTGAACTCGGCACTGAGAACGGTGGGAGATGGTAGCGATGTCAGAGGGACCCTCATCAGCACGATTGCTCACCGTGCCAGAGGTCGCGCTCCAGCTCGGCGTCACAGAGGAGACGGTGCGGCGTTGGTTGCGCGCCGGCGACCTTCCTGGCGTACGCCTCGCACGTAAGGCCGGATGGCGGATCAGGGCGCCCGATCTCGAGGCTTTTCTCCAGGCACGCGACACACGGCAGCCGCCAACATAGGTGATACCGCGCGAAGCGCCAGGTCGAAGCAGCGCGCATCAGAATGAGGTGACCACATAGAGATCAGGCAGAGCATCGAATATCGAGGAGCAGCAGCGTATGGGCAGGCGGGGTCATGGCGAGGGCTCGATTCACAAGCGTGTGAGCGACGAGCGCTGGGTAGGCGTGCTTGATCTTGGCTACGCCAACGGCAAGCGCCAGCGCACCCTCACCGGCTTTGCTGATGGCAATCCCAAGACGCGCAGCGGACGCTGGCGCATCCTCTTGACCCCTCTGGCCGTGCAAGTGCTTCATGCACACCGGCAGCGCCAGCTAGAGGAGTGCCTTGCCCTCGGCCCGGTCTGGCAAGAAACAGATATTGTCTTTGCCAGCGCGGTCGGCACACCGTTAGACCCGAACAACATCATCAAGCAGTTCTACGGCATCGCCGCGCGTGCCGCGCATCCGCTTCCATGATGTGCGACACACCGCCGCGACGCTCATGCTGTTGCGCGGGGTGCCCGCCAAGGTGGTCTCCGAGATGCTTGGCCATGCGTCTATCGCCATCACGCTGGACATCTATGCGCATGTCTTGCCCGACATGCAGCGCGATGCCGTGACAGCGATGGAGGCCGCCCTGCGCGGTTGATCGCACACATGAGCGCTATTGGCTGTCAAAGCCCATCGAAACACACAAAGCGCCTTCGCGCTGTGAGCCGCGAAGGCACTTAAATTCCGGACTCGTAGGGGAGCCGACGGGGGGACTCGAACCCCCAACCTACGGTTTACAAAACCGTTGCTCTGCCATTGAGCTACATCGGCTGGACGCATGGACCTCCGTCCAGGTGCGCGGTCTATCGCGCCCCCTCATCACATCGCGTGCCCTCAGTATAGCGCCGCCCCCGTGGGAGCGTCAAGAAGGCGCAACAACCGCACGGAGACAGTGCCTGTAGACGGCGCGCGGAGGCCAGGCAGATGTGGCATAGATCACACGTGCATGCCTCCCGCCGCTGGTATGCTCAACGCAGGCGGCGCCACTAGTGATTCCGTCCGGCCTCCCTCGCGTTCGCACAACAGGTGTGATACACTTCAGGCCAGGCTGACAGCCCACTTCCCAGGCGTATGCGCGCATGGCCGCCTAGCACCTGATTGGGAGCGGTGAGCGCGCGAGCGTCTGCGAGCGCGTGGTGGCCCAGACGCCGGTACGGCTTGACACAGGCACCCAGGCGCGATAAATTAGGCTTGCGTGCGCGGTCACTCCTCTCCATGCTCGGCATGCCAGCATTGAGGGGCCGCGGAAGGGATGTCGTCCGCGAGATCACTCCCTTCACGTGAGCATCCAGTTCGATCATTTCAGGTGGGGGCGCGGTGAAGCGCATGGAGTGGTCCACGGCGCGTGGCATACCGCCCGTGATGGGGAGGCGTATGGAACCTTCTGAAGTGATCGGCGACCGGTACGAGATACAAGACTCCATCGGACGCGGCGGTATGGCGACAATCTATCGCGCCGTGGACCTGCGCATGGGTCGCGTGGTGGCGGTCAAGATTCTGCGCGAGGTCTATAGCTCCGACCCCAAATTCGTCACGCGCTTCCAGCGTGAGGCACAAGCCGCCTCATCCTTGCAGCATCCCAACATCGTCCAGGTCTTCGATTTTGGTCAGAGTGGTGGCTACTACTTCATCGTGATGGAACTCATTGATGGCATGGACTTGCGCCAGTACCTCAAGCGTGAGGGCATGATCAGCAATGAGCGCGCCATCGAGATTGGCCATGACGTGGCCCTCGGCCTGGGCATGGCTCACCGCCGCAACATCGTCCACCGCGACGTCAAACCCCAGAATATCCTGCTCAGCAACGACGGCCTCATCAAGCTCACCGACTTCGGCATCGCCAGCGTCTATAAGGGCGCCGACGACGAGCGCCTGACGACTACTGGCATGACGCTCGGCACCGTGCAATACTACGCGCCAGAGCAAGCGCAGGGCGAGATCGTCACCCCTGCCGCGGATGTCTACGCGCTGGGTATCGTGCTCTATGAGATGCTGGCCGGGCGGACACCCTTCGATGGCGACACGCCGGTGGCCGTCGCGATGAAGCACATCCAAGAGCTACCAGAGCCGCCACGCCACTTCAATCCCAACATCTCCCCCCCGCTCGAGCGCATCGTCCTGCGCTGCCTGGAAAAAGACCCGCGCGACCGCTATCGCGATGGTGACGGGCTGGCCTACGCCCTAGAGCAAGCGGTGCGCGCTCCCAGTGGACGGCGCGTCGGGCCGGGCGTGCCCCAGCCAGGGCGCGGGCAGTTCGTTCCACCACTCAACCTGCCCACAAACGACCGACCACTGCCCGGCACACGCTCTGGCGTCTATGGTGGCCCTGCCGTCGCCTCTGGCCCGCGCGGCGCCGCTGCTGGCGCCACGCCGTATAGCATAAGCCGCCCAGGAGGGCCACCTGACGCCTCCGGCTATCACGACGGCCCAACCTATGACGGCTATGATGACCTCCCCGGCGCGCCCGCCACCCGCCCGAACGAGGCCGCGGGTGGCACCGTCCCGCGCATGCCGTGGCCGGGGGTGGGCGCGCAACGCCCCGGCGGGCCAGGGAAGGGCAAACGTGGCGGTGGCGTTAGCGTGGCGATCATCATCGGGACGTTAGCGTTCCTGATGGTCGCCTGTGTGCTCGCCTTCGCCATCGGCGGCGTCCCCAAGGCCTTCAGCAGCCTCTTCGGCGGGGGCGCCACCCCCCTGCCGACCGTGGTGATGGTCAACGTCCCGAATTTCAAGGGCTTGCAGTATGCCGTGGCACAAGCAAACGCGCAATCGCTCGGCCTGAACGTGACGGAGACACTCATCAAGAGCACGGACCAAGCTGGAAAAGTGCTCGATCAGGATCAGCAGGCTGGCAAGCCGGTCGCCGTGGGCACGACGATCAAACTGACGGTGAGCGCCGGCCCAGACAAGGTGAAGGTGCCTGACTTTACTACCACCAATACGCTCTTCAAGACCGCATGCGCTCAACTAGGCACCATGGGGCTGGTCTGTCAGGCGGCGCCCAATCTGGTGACCAGCCCATCGGTACCCTATGGCGATGTGGTCAGCTCCCAGCCACCCGCTGGCACCTTAGTGGCGCCTGGCTCGCGTGTGATTCTCACCGTCAGTTCCGGCCCGCCGCCACCATCGCCGACGCCCAGCCCGACGCCCAGCCCGTCGCCGACGCCCAGCCCGTCGCCATCACCCAGCCCGTCGCCATCGCCGACATGTACCCCTGGGACAGCGACACCGACCTGTTAGGAAGAGGGGATGACCGACGCCCTGATGATCCGCATCCAGCGCCCGCGCGCGGAAGAGGGAAGTGTTCACTCTCCCTATCCGCGCGCCCGGCCAGGGCGCCACATTTCGAGGCACGTATGGCACATCCCCGCGTTTACTCCATCGAGGCGATCATCCTGCGCCGGGGCAACTTCGGTGAGGCTGATCGCATCCTCACGCTCTTCACCCCGACCCAAGGGAAGATCCGCGCCATCGCCAAGGGCATCCGCCGCACCACCAGCCGCAAGGCGGGCCACCTCGAGCTTTTCACACGCGCGCAACTGCTGTTGGCCTCTGGGCGTGAGCTAGAAGTCGTCACACAGGCCGAGGGCCGCGAGCAGTTCGAGCATCTGCGCTTGGATCTCTGGCACGCGACCGGTGCCTGGTATACCGCCGAACTGGTGGATCGCTTCCTCGAAGACGCCGACCCACATCCCCGTCTCTACGCCCTCTTCATCGCGACACTGCGCCGGCTGGATGCGGGCGCGTTGGCGCATGAGCAGACACAAAGTTGGCTAGCGCTGCGCTACTTCGAGTTGCGCCTGCTCGACGAACTGGGCTACCGGCCCAACCTGCATACCTGCGTGGGATGCGATACACCCTTGCGTCCGGAGGATGCCGGCTACAGCGCGGAACTGGGTGGCGCCCTCTGCCCCGCGTGCGCGCCGCTGGCCCAGCGCCGCCTCTCCCTGCGCGGGCTCAAAGTGCTGCGGCTGCTCCAAACGTCGGAATGGGAGGCACTGCCCCGCCTGCGCCTCGATGGCACGGTGCGGGAAGAGATCGAGGCACTGCTGCGGATGGCGTTGCGCTTTCACCTGGACCGCGATCTCAAGTCGTGGCCGTTCTTGCGCCGTGTGACGATGGAGTCCGCGCCGCCAGAGTAAGCGTGGGGCGTGTGCGTCTAGAATGTCTGGAGCGCAGACCCATCGAGGCAGAGCATACGCCCGCCCGCTCACGTTCCGGCCCATGCTCAGCCTACGAGTCTCGGCTGGCGCCGCGCTCCGCTCATTGGGCCACTCTCGCCGCTCGCCCGATTTGCTGTTGCCACGCGCATGCTATACTCTAGAGATACCGGCGTGTGGCTGATGTGCCACGCGCGCCCAGCGCACGCGGAGGAGACAACCGATGGCGGCACAGTTCCCCAGCAAGACCGACAAAGCGGAAGCGAAGCGCGCGAAGAATGGACACCTCCAGCACGAGGCCGCCGCGCTTGATGCTCCACCTCATCCCTCGCCGAGCACTCTGCCAGGCACCACGCTCGACCTGACACTGCTCAAGCGACTGAGCGAGACACCCGGCGTGCCTGGCCGCGAGGAGCACGTGCGCGCGCTGGTCGTCGAGGCACTGACGCCCCTAGTGGATGAGATCCATGTAGACACGCTCGGCAACGTCATCGCGACCAAGAAGGGGACTGGCAATCGGCGTGTGATGCTCGCCGCGCATATGGATGAGATCGGCTTCCTCGCCCGCTACATCGAAACGAGCGGGCACGTACGCTTGCAACCGGTGGGCGGCTTTGATCCACGTGACCTGATGGGGCAGCGCGTGCGCATCCACACCACGAGTGGACCGCTACGCGGCGTGCTGGCGCCCGGTGGCAAACACTATAACATCCTCGCGTCGGAGCACGCGCGCGTACCAAAGCTAGAGGAGTATTTCGTGGATGTGGGCCTGCCGGTCGAGCGCGTGCGCGAGTTGGTGCGCCTGGGCGATCCGATCACGCTGGAGCGCACCTGCGAGGAGGTCGGCGAGTGCGTCAGCGGCAAAGCGATGGATGATCGCGCGAGCGTCTTTGTGATGATCGAGGCACTGCGCCGGTTGGGCAAGCATAAAGCCACCATCGTGGCGGTGGCAACCGTACAGGAAGAAGTCGGCACGCGCGGAGCCGCGACCGCCGCCTTCGAGATCAAGCCCGATGTCGCCATCGCGCTCGACGTGACCCCTTCGATGGATATTCCCGGCGTCGGAGAAAGCGACCACGTGACGCGCTTGGGCGCGGGCGCGGCCATTAAAGTCTTCGATAGCTCTCACATCGGCAATTATAAACTCGTGGATCATCTGCGGCGTGTCGCTGAAGCCCAGGGCATTCCCTACCAGATGGAGCTGTTGCCGCGTGGTGGCACCGATGCTGGCGCCATGCAGCGCGCCCGCGCGGGCACGCCCGCGACGACCCACTCCATTCCCACGCGCTACATCCACACGGTCAATGAGATGGTGCATCGCGCCGATCTCGATGCTGTCGCCACCCTTCTCGCGCGCTATCTCGAGGACGCGCACACGGGCGACTACCGGCTGTAGCCCATAGTTTGCTTGGGGGACTGGCGGCGCTGGGGGCGGGGGCGCCCAGCATCCACCAGACGGCCCGCGGGGAGCGCTCTCCCAGGCGACTTGCCAGCCGCGCCGTGGCCGAGTACAATCGCCTATGGAGCGGCGCCACTCCACAGGGGCGCTGGCATGAGCGCCGACAGAGGCGATCTGGCGGGGGCGCTGGGACAAAGGAGACGCACGTGGATGCGGATGAGCTACAGCAATTGACGGAGACGCTGCGGCGCGTGGCGCGCGCCATGAGCACCGATCCCGCTCTGGCGCGACAGGTGCGCGAGGCCCTCACCACCAGTGGTGTCCTCGAGGCCTTCGGCGCGGGCGAGACGCTCGATGTGGTGGAGCTATTGGATGTCGGCGGCGAACAGGCCTTGCGCGCGCGCCTCACAGAACTGCCCATCGCGCACCTGCGCCAGATCATTGCCGCGCGCACCTATGACCCAGAGAAAGCAACGACGCGATGGCGCAGCGCGAGCAAGCTGATAGACCTCATCGTCACCCGCGCCGCCTCGCAACTCGCCGCGGAGCAGGAAGCGGCGGCCTCACATCCCAATGCGCTCGCCGCCTCCTGGATGCTCTAGAGGCTGCTCAGGCCACCGCATGCACTAGGGGAACCGCGGCAGGCGCCACTGGTGGTCATCGTAGCGCGCCCGCCGCGCCGCTCTCCAGCGGCGATTGGCCCGTTCCGACCATCGAGAAGCACCTTGTACCGAGCGGTCTAGGCTCCGGCGGCACGAGCTTTTCCATCTCCCGCCAGAGCACATGCTGAGGTCGCGCGGACGAGTGTGACATGAGCAGCGGAAGGGAGATTGCGCAATGACTCATCAGGTAAATGCCCGTCGTCTGCCCCACACGCGGGCGACACCATGGTCGTATCGGCCGCATGTGGTGCTCGCGGCGCTCATCCTCGGCGTGCTCCTCGTCCTCGCGGGCCGCGGCGCGACGACACAGACGGGGCACACCAGCCCAACCCCCTCGCCAAGCCCCGGCGCGCCCAGCCCGACGGTGAGCCTGATACAGGTCGAGTTCGCTTCAAACAACATTGGTGATGAGGTGCGCCTCATCACGGATCTGGGCTTCCAGCCGTCGTTCCCATGCAATGGGACGAAGGTGACGTCCGGTTACTGGGTGCGCTGGCAAGCGACCGGCCTGTCATTTGGTCCTGGCGGCATACAGGCTGAACCGACCCCGCTGATCCCGCGCGATTGGCTGGCACGCCTGGACGCCAGCCCACTTGTGCGTACCGTGTTCCTGAATCCTCGGGCCGGGTGCGCCCGATATGATGTCCCATCGGGCACGTCGGGGCCTAACGACCTGGCGTTCCTGGCGCCGAGCCAGGCGGGGACCTACGCGCGGATGACCTTCGACAGCAGCGTGCCGGACTACTACCAAGCCATCTATACAGCGGTTGACCTGGGCATGCGCCTAGCCAACCCCTGCTACGAGCACATGACGGGCACGCCGCCGCCCTGGCGCCCAGTGGGGCAGGAGAGTCAGTTCGCCGCGAGCCACGAGCTGGTGGTCGCGACGACCGACAACGCCTCGAATCACTGGCAGCGGCAGCTCGCCGCGACACAGGGCATACGCAAGGTCGAGACACCGTACGCGCCGACCTGCTGATCGCGACCCAAACGGGGTCCGCGGTGAGTTGGGCGCGCGCACCGCGAGCAGCGCGCGAGAGCACGGACGCTCTCTCACACTCACGTGCGAGATCAGTGTACCCAGGTGCCATCAATTCGGCGCGCGCGCGTTTGTGCCCAAGACGCCGACACTCTATAATCTGACTACGCTCTTGGCGCGTATCTATTAGCGTGTATATATGAGGACAACAGCACGCGCTCGTAACCGACCGAGCCAGGCGCGGAGGCACGCCCAACACCGCGGGCGCACGAGGGCCACCATACGGGGCATCCACACGGCCCCCTCGCGTGAGCGCGCGCATCGTGCCACATCCATCGGCATATCTCGTGGCACAATGAGTGCGACCCAGGCCAGCCAGGCGCGCGGCGCGCCGTGGTGCGACGGCGAAGGAGGAGACAGCATACCGTGGCAAGACTTCTCGATACTATAGATACTCCGGCGCGCCTCAAGGCGCTCTCGCCGGCACAACTGGAGCGGTTGGCCCAGGAGATGCGCCAGGAGATCATTGAAACGGTTTCCTTGCGCGGTGGCCACTTGGCTCCGAACCTTGGCACTATCGAACTGACGCTCGCGCTGCATATCGCGTTCGACACGCCCAAAGACCTGCTCGTTTGGGATATCGGCCACCAGGCCTATCCCCATAAACTGGTGACGGGCCGACGTGATCGCTTCCGCACCATCAAGCAGTTGGGTGGCATCTCTGGCTACCTGCGTCGCGACGAAAGCCCCTATGATGCCTTTGGCGCTAGCCACGCGAGCACCTCGATCTCCGCCGCGTTGGGCATGGCCGTCGCGCGCGACCTGCGTGGCGAGCGGTTCAAGGTGGTGGCCATCATCGGCGATGGCGCGCTGACCGGCGGCATGGCACTGGAAGCGATCAACAACGCGGGATCGCTCAAGAAGAACCTCATCATCGTCCTCAACGATAACAACAAGAGCATCTCAGACAATGTCGGTGCGCTGCACATGCATCTGACGCGGTTGCGCGCCGACCCAAACTACCGCCGCATCCGTAGCGCCGCGCGCCAGTCATTGGAGCATATGCCTGGTGGGCATGTGGCCCGAGAGGTCGCGGGGCGCTCGGCCCGCAGTGCCAAGGAGTTCATGCTGCCAAGCAAGACCGGCGTGATCTTCGAGGAACTGGGCTTCACCTACCTCGGCCCGATAGACGGACACGACACCCAGACGATGATCGAGCTGTTCCGTAGCGCGCGGCAATTGGAAGGGCCAGTCATCGTCCAGGTGGTGACAACCAAAGGCCGCGGCTGCGACTTTGCCGAGGCTGACGCGACGAAGTTCCACGGGCCTGGCGCTTACAATCCTCATACCGGCGAGATGAAAAAGAAGCTCGGTGAGGCTCCCAAATATCAGGACATCTTCGGCGACGCGCTGGTGGAGTTGGCCAAGCGCGACGAGACGATTGTGGGCATCACGGCGGCGATGGCGGAGGGCACCTCGCTCAACAAATTGGCGCAGGCGATCCCCAATCGGTTCTTCGATGTTGGCATCGCGGAGCAGCACGCGGTGACATTCGCGGCGGGTCTGGCGTGTGGCGGCATGCGCCCGGTGGCGGCGATCTACTCAACTTTTTTGCAGCGCGCCTTCGATCAAGTGATCCACGATGTCTGCGTGCAGGACCTCCACGTCGTCTTCCCTATGGACCGCGCGGGTCTCGTCGGCGAGGACGGGCACACACAGCAAGGGGTCTTCGATATCGCGTTCATGCGCATGATTCCGAATATGAAGCTGATGGCGCCCAAGGACGAGAACGAGTTGCGCCACATGCTCTACACCGCGCTCTACTTGGATGGGCCGGTCTCCCTGCGATACCCGCGCGGCAGCGGCGAGGGTGTGCCACTTGAGGCGGAGTTCCGGGCGCTGCCCGTCGGCAAGGCGGAATTACTGACGCCGGAGGACGAGTTGGAGCGCGCGGAATGTGCCGTGCTTGGCTACGGGAACATGGTCTCTCCCGCGCTCCAAGCGGTGCGTGAGCTCGCTGAGGAGGATGGTATTCACGCGGCGGCGGTGAACGCGCGCTGGGCCAAGCCACTCGATGAGGAGTTGATCCTGCGCTTGGCGCGCACGACGCGGTGCCTGGTCACCGTGGAGGATCACGTCGTCGCGGGCGGCTTTGGCAGCGCGGTAGCCGAGTTGCTCCACGCGCACGACCTACACGATGTGCGGCTCAAGATTATCGGCCTGCCTGACAAGTTCATCGAACACGGCGCGCCAGCGATCTTGCGTGAGCTATATGGCCTCTCGTCAGGCCACATCAAAGATGTGGTGCGTGAACTGGTGCGGCCCGGCGTCCCCAACGCCTACAAAGACGCCAACTCGGCGACGCCCCACCCGCGCCAGGTATCACGAGAGTAGATCTCATCAACCCGCTCGCGCGGCATCTGAAAGCCCATCATCAGCGTGTGGTGGTGGGCCGCCACATTTCCTACATGCTCTGGGACATCAGCAACATCGGCGAGGCGGAAAGTGCCCGCGTGGCGCCCCGTTCCCTGGCTGGAGTATACTCCACCCAGAACGGAAGAGGAGGCCGCGATTGACCAGCAAACCCGCACCCACGACGATGCACGCGCCCCTGGCGCTCACTCCGTCGGCGGGGGCCGTCAAGACCTCAGCAACACTCGTGATGAATGAGGCGGTGGCTGCCCGTCGCGCCGCTGGCATGCCCACCATTCACCTTGGTTTCGGCGAGGCGCGGTTGCCGCTCTATCCGCCCCTGCGCGAGGCGATGGCGCGGGCGCTACCGCATACCAACTACGCGCCCGTGCTCGGCCTGCCCGCACTGCGAGCGGCCATCGCTGGCTACCTGGAACGGCGCTGGGGATTGGTCTCTTCGCCCGATACCGTGCTCGTCGGACCGGGCAGCAAACCACTGATCTATGCGCTGCTCCAGGTGTTGGAAGGCGATCTGCTGCTGCCGGTGCCTTCATGGGTGAGTTACGCGCCACAGGCCCGGCTGGCCGGCAAGCGCGTCGTGCCTGTGGCCACGGCTGCCGCCGATGCGTTCATCCTCACTCCGGCGGCGCTCGACGAGGCGCTCGCGCACGGGCGGCACGCGGGCGCCAATCCGCGCCTGCTGCTGGTCAATACGCCGAGCAATCCAACTGGCGGTATGCTCGCGCGAGAGGACGCGGCGGCGCTGGCAGAGTGGGCGCAGCGAACAGGGGTGACGCTCATCAGCGATGAGCTGTACGCCGAACTAGCGCACGGTTGGCGCGCGCATACCTCGCCCGCCCTCTTCTATCCTGAAGGGACAATTGTCACCGGGGGTCTCTCGAAGGCCTTCTCCGCGGGCGGTTGGCGCCTGGGCTATGCCGCCCTGCCGCCGGGCGCGGCTGGCGTGCGGCTGGCCGAAGCCGTGCGCGCCCTGGCGAGCGAGGTCTGGTCCGCCGCCGCGACTCCCACCCAGCAGGCCGCCATCAGCGCCTTCCAGCCCGATCCCACGCTCGCGACATATCTGCGGCGCGCGGGTCAGCTACATGGCCATGTCGCTGGTCGGCTGCACGCGGCGCTGGCCGCGCGGGGCATCGCGTGCCCACGGCCCGCGGGAGCATTTTACCTCTATACGGACTTCGCGCCCTGGCGTCAGCGCCTCGCCGCGCGCGGCATCACCACCAGCGAGGCGCTCGCCCGCCACGTGCTCGACGCCTGGGACATGACCACGCTGCCAGGCACGGATTTCGGCGAGGCGCCCGAAGCGTTGCGGCTGCGTTTGGCCACCAGTTCCCTCTACGTCTCCGATGACCTACCACCGGAGGAGCGCGAACCGCTGCTCTGGGATCTGCTGGCGCGCACCGATGCGCTGCCCGCGGAGGACCCCGCCGCGGGGCCGCCGCTGCCGTTGCCCGCGCTCGACCGCGCCCAATCTCGGCTGCTCGAATTCGTCGCCTCGCTCGGTGCGCCGTCACAATAACGCCGTCACAATAGCACCGTCGTTGGAAGGGCGTACCTCACCCGCATCCACGCCCCCTTGCCACTCGCGGCGAACGGGGCGGCGCGGCGCGCGGGCCAGCGGCGGGCGCATCCTTTGGAGCGAAACGGGCGAGCTGGCCACGCGCGGATGCGGCATGGAGGCGCACCACGCCCGCGCACTAGGTTGTCCGTGATCGTCCAGGACAGGCCACCTGCCCGCACGTGCGCATGGTGGCCCTACGTCGCCTATGCTACGATACCCTCTATGTCGTTCTTCCTCAAGGCGCTCGTGGCGCTCTTCACGATGATTGATCCCGTCGGGCTTGTGCCAGTGGTGCTTGGCCTCACCGTCGGCATGCCCGCGCGGTCGCGCGTCCTGGTCATCACGCGCGCGACGATCATCGCCGCCGTGGTGATCGCCGTCTTCGGCATCTTCGGCCAGATCATCTTCGCCTCGCTCGGCGTGACGGGTGAGGCCTTCAGTATCGCGGGCGGGGTGCTGCTCTTCCTGGTGGCGATTGATATGCTCTTTGGGCGCCAGTCCGGCGCGCGCGAGACGCCGCTCGAGACCCAGGAGGCGCTCGCGAAGGAAGATATGGGTGTCGCCGTCTTCCCGCTCGCCATTCCCATGATCGCTGGCCCTGGCACCATCACCACCATCATCCTGCTCGTGCAGACCGCTGGCACCGACACCACTGAGCTGATGCTGCTCGCGGTGGCGGCGGCCATCACGCTGGTGGCGGCGTGGCTAGCGATGCTCATCAGCCTCCCCATCCAAAAGCGCATTGGCACGACCGGCATCCTCGTGCTCTCGCGCGTGCTCGGTATGCTGCTGGCCGCTGTCGCCGCCCAATTTATCCTCAATGGCATCGCCCTCTTCATCAGCCACAGTGTGCGCTGACACACACGCGCATCGAGCCAGCGAGGCGACCACTCCAGGGACCTGAAGACACGCAGCTAGCTACATGGCGGGCGTTGGCCCCGATATGCTATCGTGACTCGTGGCGGTGCCCGGCCATCTCCCCCAGCGCGACGGACCACGACGACCGGGCGGCGCACTGAGACGCTGAGCGCATGTAGCGAGAGGAGATTCAGCATGGCGGACCAGCCAACCTCGATTCCAGAGTCCTTCACGGGACTCGAAACCGCGTTTGACCCCAGCAAAGCCGCGGGCGTAGACAAAACCATCCAGTTCGACTTCACCGGTCGCGAAGCGGGCACATGGGCGCTCACGGTCCGCGATGGCAAGATCAGCTATCACCAGGGGCCAGCGGAGAACCCCAACGCCACGGTCACGGTGGATTCTGATGACTGGCTCAAGCTGCTGCGCGGCGAGCTTAGCC
>JADEYI010001385.1_pt1 | contig 18732 bp, 18 predicted proteins | sample 8542331 | NCBI WGS metagenome assembly JADEYI01 (sample SAMN16510988, study PRJNA670497) | mine drainage metagenome | isolation source: biofilm near Copperflume 1 | place: Germany: Marsberg coppermine Kilianstollen | collected 2018-02
CTTTGAGCATGCGGAGCATTTGTTCTTTGTCGTTCATCACCACTCCCCGGCCAGTCACCCCCGGTACCTTGCTGAAACAAATCTCGACATTCAAGCTCGCTACCCGCAAAAATGGGACAGCACGCAGAGAGTGTCAGTTTCGCGGAAATACTACTTGCTGTCATCTATACTTCTGTCCGCCGGAACGCCTGCCGTGGTGCCCGCACCCACGCCACTCGGCTGCTGTATCTCAGCTATCTCAATGCTCTGTACAGCTGCGTCGCTCGCGATCATGGTACCAAGCGCGGGGCGTAGCTTCTTCTCAATCTGATCCTCTTGCGGTGAGTTCGCCACCGAGCGCCGCCCCAGTGAGATACCAATAGAAGGCAGGATTTCCTCCACCTCCATCGGCTCCTCTTTGCGCGCCAGCACAATAGCCCCCAGCACAGCCAGAAGCAAAATAAGGGAAGCCACCTCAAAAGGGAAGAGGAACTGAGTATACAACGTCTGCCCCAACGCCTGCACATTTCCACCCACATCACTTATCTTCTGCGCGCTCCAAACTGTGTTGCTATTTCCGACCATATCACCTATATGTACTTGCTGCGGCTGCGTGCCAAATAACACTACTGATACCATCTCTGCCGCCAGAATCAGCCCTAGAGGCCAGGCAGCTATCATCTGCCCCCTGTGGATGCCGCTCAGCTTGGGGCCTTCCCGCAGCCCCAGAAGCATGATCACGAACAAGAATAACACCAGGATAGCCCCCGTGTAGACAAGCACCTGCAAAGCGGCCAGAAACTCGGCTCCCAGCATGACATACATGACGGCAAGCTGGAAGAAGGTGATTATCAGCCAGAGGGCGGAATGCACAGCGTTACTGCGCGTCACCATCATCAGCGCGCTCAAGACCGCAACCCCCGCCGCTACAATGAAGACGATCTGCCCAAAAGTCGGTAAAGGTATCTCCACTCGATCCCCCTCGAAGAATTATGGATTAGAGTACCGCAGCTACTAGTTCATAATTCGTTGACGCCTTCGCTCTGAATATCACCCTGCTTTACTTCCGGTTCATTGCTGTATGCCGCCGCGCCGCCGCCCACGCGCTCAGGCCCTGCGGGCCGCGCAAGCTGGGTAGGACGTGTGGTGCCCCCTACGAGATTAGCCCCCGCCATCTCCGTCATCGTATTTATACCTTCCAACCCCGCAGCCCTCGCCTGCGCATCGAGACGTATATTTAGCTCGGCCATATAGGTCTTGCCAAGCTCAAGCAGCTTGTGCTTGTCGTAAATAGTCTCGCCGCGATTATCTGTCGCCATCTCGAAGTGGTGGCTCATCACAATAGCTTCTACAGGGCAGACTTCCACGCACAGACCGCAATAGAGGCAGCGCGTTTCGTTGATCTCGTAGTAGTAGCTCATCTTCTTGGCGCGCGGCTCCAGCGGGTCCAGACCTTTGAGATAATAGTGCTCGAAGGGGTGCCACTCATCGAAGTGCTCGGCATCAGGCCGGTCATCTTCTATCACACCTATGCTGATGCAGTCCACCGGGCAAATCTGAGGGCAAAGACCACAGCCCACACACTTCTCGCGCCCCGTTTCAGGGTGCGGAATCAGCCCCACAGCGCCACGAAAGCGCGGCGAAAGCTCGCGCATAGCGTCAGGGTATTCGACTGTGATCGCAGGCTTGAAAAACTGCCGCAAAGTGACGAAAAAGCCACCCACCTGATTCATTAGGTCCATCTAAATCTACTCCTGACTGCATCTGTAAAACATGCTGCGAAGGCGCAGGCCAGGCTAGCATATCACCTCACCCGCCAATCCGCTTCTCTCACCTAAAGTATCTCGCGCCCACTGCGAGTGACCTGTATCGGCCTTGCTTCGCCTTCTATCGTGCCGCGCCCGCCCTGAACAGTGCGCACCAGGATGATCGGGCGGCCATCAGTAAGCGAAGGCCGTTCAGCCTTGCCAAACCAACCGACACCCGCCAGCCGGGAGAAGCCGAAGAGCGCCAGCACCCCAAAGACAAGCTCAATCACCACCAGCACAAGCCAGTAGATGCCGTTGTAAGTGGCCGGGTCTGTGCCCGGCGGAAAGAATAGCAGCTTCAGCACCGCTATTACCAGTATATTAGCTAATATGATAGGCAAAAAGATCTTCCAACAAAGGCCCATCAACTGGTCGTAGCGGAAGCGTGGTAGGGTCCAGCGCAGCCAGTAATACATGAATATAAAACCCGTCATTTTTATGATGATCCACAGAGGACCCGAACCAAGCAAGCCTGAGATGAAAGGTATGTCCGTGCCCCGAAGAAGCCCCTCAAAGGGTGATACCCAGCCACCCAGGAAGAAGACCGAGGCGACCGCCGAAACCGTGAGCATAGCGATATACTCACCCAGGTAGAAAAGGCCGAAGCGCATGCCGCTATATTCTGTGTGGTAGCCGCCGACGAGTTCCGCCTCCGCTTCCGGCAGGTCGAAGGGTGTGCGATTGGTCTCAGCGATAGCCGAGGTTAGGAAGGTCATAAAAGCTACCGGCTGGATCAATATGAACCAGAAGCCAGGCGTGCCGGCTGGGTGCGCTGCGGGGTCCTGCGCGTTGGTGATACCCACCAGGCTGAGTGAGCCACTCAACAGGAAAACGCCGACGAGCGAGATGCCCATTGTGATTTCGTAGCTGATAACCTGTGACGTAGAGCGCAACCCGCCAAGCAGCGAGTACTTGCTGTTGGAGGACCAGCCCGCCATTATGATGCCGTAAACGCCAAGAGAAGAGAGCGCCAGTATCACCAGCGCGCCCACATTCGAGTCGGCGATAAACCAGTCTATCTCACGGCCAAAAAGCACGATCCCACCCGGCTGGCCCGCCCCCGGGCCAAATGGTATCACCGAGAAGGCCGCAAGCGCTGTGAAGAACGATACGATAGGCGCGACCCAGAAGACGATTTTATCGGCTCCCCCAGGTATGGTGTCCTCCTTTTTCAGCAGCTTGAGCGCATCAGCGAAGCTCTGAAAAAGGCCGATTGGCCCAGCGCGGTTAGGCCCCTGCCGCGCCTGCATATGCGCCGCCACCTTGCGCTCGAAGTAAACAAGGTATGACATCGCCACAAGCGCGGCATTCAGGATGATAAATGCCACAATAAATTTGATTACAAAGTATACCCAGTCCATCGGTCCTCCTGGAGCAACTTACGGTTGTATACTGGGATTCAGCACATTAGCTGTGGCGACAGGCTGCAACTCTCTCATCGGAGTGTTGCTCATGTTGGGTGCAGGTCGCACCCATATCGGCACGGCTTTAGCTCCATCACCGTATGCATTCATCAAGGCGTATCTCGCCTCACGCACTGCACGATTGGTGCCCGTTTGCTCAAGAGTAATCGCCAGGAATGCCCGGCCTTCCAGCACCCTGTCGTAAACGAGCGATATCGCATACACAGGGTCGCCTTCTATTCCCTCTATTGTCACCTGTACAGGCGTCTGATCTACAATACCCAGCTTCGCGGCGTCCTTGCTGTTAATATGCAAGCGGGGGTCAGGCTCGACGCGGCTCAAAGCGTAGCTCTGCCTGCTGAGTGTGCCGGTGCGGAATGGGAAGAGAGGGAAGCCAAGTGTAGCCATAAGCGTCCCCTCGGCTCCGATGTTGGCCTCCATCCTCTCGGTTGTCTCGGATTGCAGCGCCTTTGTAGATACCATCTGCGCTTTACCGCTGGGCGTGGCAAACTTCTCTTTGTAGAGCACGGGCGTGCCTGGGTCGAGCCGATCTATGCAAGGCCACATGAGACTTTTTACTTTCAGCTGCTTGTACGACACCGCAGCAGGCATCGGGATAGCATCTTCTACAAACTCGGTCATATCGAGCCGCGAGAACGACATCCCACCATACAAAGGCACCACTTTAGCTATCTCATCTAGAACATCTTTGGGCGACACAGCAGGCAGCGCCATGCCAAGCCGCTCTCCCACTCCTGCTATAATAGCAAGATCAGTATGTGTGGCTCCCACCGGCTGTATTGCCTGGCGCACGCGCTGCACACGGCGCTCTGTGCTCGTGTAAGTCCCTTCCTTCTCAGCGAAGGAAGCTGCGGGCAATACCACGTCAGCAAGCTCGGCGGTCTCGTTCAGGAATATATCCTGCACCACCAGGAAGTCTAGCTTCTTCAACGCCTCGCGCACGCGGTTGCTATCCGGCTCTTCGGCGCTGAGCACAGGATTGGAGCCTACAATCCACATTGCTTTGATACCCCTCAGCTCTGCCGCCTCGATCATGTGCAAAAGGTCAAGCCCTGGGTCGGCGGGTACCTCAGGCGCAACACGATCCGGGTCGGCAATCCATAGCTCTTCCATCTCGCGGGCATTATCGGCGTTCACAGGGCGGTAGCCGGGGAAGTACCCGGGCTGGCAGCCCATGTCGTTGGCTCCCAGGCAGTTGCTGTCGCTCACAAGAGGGTTGACGCCCGCGCCCGCTCTGCCGATATTGCCCGTAGTGAGCGCCATGTTAGTGAGAGCAACGACAGCCTTAGCAGTAAGGGTATAAGGCCCCTCCGCAGGGAAGATCACGGTAGACGGCGGGAAACCGTTATCAGGCTTTCTGGGCTGGTAGCTCTTGATCTGGTTGAGAACATTAGCCTCGTTGTCTGCGGCTTTTGAACCATTCCGGCTCACGGGCAGATTGCTGGGGTGTGTAGGCTGCGGCAGATCGTTGGGGCCATTATCCGTGCCGCCCGTAGCATACAGGTAAGCCCCGGCCACTATATCGCGCATCGGTACTCCCGTCTTGCGGCTCACTTCGGTGAGTGAGAAGGAGAGAGCGCGCAAAGAGTTCAAGTAGTCAGCGCTGTTAGCGGTGCGGCTGTCAAGGTATTCCTGGTTCACCAACCCCGCATCGAGGATCACGCGGGCGATACCGTTCACCAGCGTCTCCTCTGTACCTGCGTGCGGAGCAAGCCACAGCGTCGCCCACTCGCACATCTTGAGCCACCTGGGGCTGATCACAACCAACTTTTTGTCCATCAAGCGTATCATGCGCTGTAGCTGATTGCCGTAGACAGGGTGCGTCTCGTATATGCTGTCCCCAATATGCAGTACACAGCCTGCTTTCTGCCGCGTATCAAGCAAGTTGTTGGTCATCGCCGGATAGCCAAGCATCTCACCGAGCACCTTGAGGGCGGGGGCTTCGGTGGCGCGGCCATCGTAATCTATATTGTTCGTGCCGAGACCCAGCCGCGTTACCTTCTGTAGCAGATAGTTCTCCTCGTTGGTTATCTTGGGAGATGCCACCACGCCTACCGCGCCTTTACTCGCGTTGAGCTTGGACGCCACAAGGTCGAGCGCCTCGTCCCAGGTAGACCGCACCAACTGGCCGTCGCGCCTGATAAGAGGTGTGCCCAGCCGGTTGTTAGAGTTGATGAAGTCCATAGCGAAGCGGCCCTTGACGCAGGTCACGCCGTCGTTCACACCCAGCGCGTCGTCAGAGCGCACTTCGTACACCTGGTTGCGGGTAGAGCCTAGCTTGATTGTGCAACCCACCGAACAGTAGGTGCATGTAGTCTCCGTTTTGCGCTGCCACCAGTGGTGCTCCATCTTCAAGTTGATACGGCTGGAGAGCGCACCCACCGGGCAGACTTCGACGCACATACCGCACGACGTGCAGGGCGTTTCAAGGAGCGATTTGCCGAAAGGCGCGTCAATGAGCGTCTCGACGCCGCGCTCGACAAAAGCAAGAGCTACAGCGCCTACCACTTCATCACACTCGCGCACGCACCGCCCACAGACCACGCAGCGGTCGCGGTCGAGATCAATCGCGGGGGAAAGCCGCTCAGCAGGTCGCACAATCTTGGGGCGGCGGTTATCGGTGCCAACCACGCCATACTCATAGCCATAGTCCTGGAGGCGGCAGTCGCCGTTGGCCTCGCAGATAGGGCAATCCACAGGGTGGTCCGTGTCCAGCGCTTCCATGATCATATTGCGCTGCTCCCAGACGCGCTCGTTGATAGTCCGTACTTCCATCCCCTCGGTAGCAGGCGTAGAGCAGGAGGTTACAAGCTCCCACCCTTTGCGCCCTGAAATCTCAACCACGCACATACGGCAAGCGCCGAACGCCCGTAAGCCAGGGATGTAGCAAAAGTTGGGTATCTCGATACCTATCTGGCGGCAGGCGTCCCACACATATGTGTTATTAGGCACCTGCACCTTTATGCCATCTATAGTAACCGTTATCTGCTTGGCATCTGCCATGAAATGCTCCTCAATTTATGCCTGCTACTATTTTATACCAGCCGATTTTCAGTAGACAATCCAGCAATGCGATTGAAGTGCCGCTCGTTATTTGTGACAAGCACCAGCCCGTGTACTAACGCGGCAGCGCCTATCAGTATATCGCTATCGCCGATCAATTGTCCTTGCCTGTGTAGATCTGCATAGATAGTCGCAGCGCGCCTGATAATCTCTTCTGTTAAAGGCAAGATAACATTTTGCTGGCAAAACTGCTCAAAATATGTGAGCTTGGTGCTCGCCTCTTTTGCCCTCCAGGCCCTTTAGAATCTCGTATTGTGTAATTGCAGCGATGTATACACATTGTGATCCGCCTTGTAAGCTTCTGCTCGTGCTGTAGCCTGTATGTGCCCGCGGATACGGTATCAGTGTCGAGCAGGGCTGGCAGCAAAGTCATTCAAGAGACCTGTTGGTGGACCAGTTACTTCTATCCAGCGTAATTTTTTCGATTTCATCAATTTCTTTCTCAGAAAGCCCTGCATATATGCTCCTCAGCAACTCAAGCGAGTCAGGCGGGCCTTCTACAGGCTCTACAGCCAGCCGCAAGAGTTTTCCGATTGACCCGATGCCATATGACATTGCCAGGTTCTGCATGGATGAAGTCGGGCCCGAGTAAAGACAAAGTGTTGGACTTGAAATCGTTGAGTATAGACAGAGCTTCAGCAGAGTTGGCCTCAGTTAAGAAGCATTTCACGGCAACACTACTATCTATAACTATCTCTCGCATTCGCTAACGCTCACGGTCCCGTCGAATCAATTCTGTACTGTCGTCTACGATACCGTACTTTGCCGCCATCCTTTCATGCAATTCCAGTATTCCCTGGACAGCTTCCCTGCGCTCGCGTAGTTCCTCTGCCTGATCTTGCGCAAGAAGTTCTTTTATTAGCTCTGCAACGCTGTCGAGGCTGCGATTACGCGCGGACTTCTCTAACTGAGCGTAAAGGTCCTCTGGAACTGTTATCGTCTTGTTCATGGCACTCTCCTTTCGTCGAATATGCGTGCCACTGCAACCACGGGGCCGCTAGCGCCTCACTGTCTTCCCATCCGTCTGCACTGCTGCGCTCCCCTCGCCGTGCCCGTCCCCTTGCGTGATCGCCCCAAACTGCTGGCGGTACCGCTCGCCTATCCGAGCAGGCAAGAATCGCTCCTCAACCCAGCCTTGTTGCGCCTGCTCCGGCGCGGGCTTGCCCTGGGCAAGCAGATTCCGCTGCACCAGCACTTCGCACACCTCAGCGCGGCAATACTTTTGCACAATATGCTCGTTGAACTCCTCGCGGAAATAGCGCAACCCGCCAACCAGCGGCAAAGGCGCGGTCTGGCCCAGGCCGCAGAGCGACATCTCAACTACATGATCGCTCCACTTCTCCATGATAGGTATGTCTTCGGGCCTTCCACCACCCAGAGCCACGCGGTCAACCATGTGCAGCAGGTTCTTCGTGCCAATGCGGCAGGGCACGCACTTACCGCACGACTGGTAACGATTGAAACGCCCAAAATAGCGGCTCATATCCACGATGCAGGTAGTATCGTCATACACCACATAGCCGCCCGAACCCATTGTGCCGCCGTACTTGCCGAGCGAGTCGAAGTCCATGATAACGTCGAGGTATTCTTCGGGCAAACACCCACCCGACGGCCCACCTGTCTGTATCGCCTTGAAAGGTCTACCATTGAGGGGGCCGCCGCCACATGTATAGACAAGCTCACGCATGGTGCGTCCCAGCGGCAATTCGTACATGCCTGTCTGCTCAATAGAACCCATTAGAGTGAATAGCTTGGTGCCTTTGCTCTTCTCAGTGCCTATTCCCGCGAACCACTCCGCCCCATTAATCATGATAGGCGGGACACAGGCCATAGTCTCGACATTATTTACGACGGTGGGTAAGTTGAAAAGCCCCGCCTCAACCGAGCGAGGCGGCTTGGTGCGCGGCATAGCGCGCTTCCCCTCAATACCAAACATGAGCGCGGAGGCCTCGCCCGATATGTAAGCGCCTCCGCCCATCTGCACATCCACATGGCACGAGAAACCCGAACCCATGATATTGTCGCCCAGGATGCCCGCCGCATACGCTTGCTCCACAGCTATTTTGGTGCGATGGATAGCAAGTGGATACTCATCACCTACGTAGAAATAAGCCCACGGAGTGCCTACCGCGAAGCACTGGATTATCATCCCCTCTAATACGAGGTGCGGGTCGCCTTCCAGTAAGCGGCGGTCCTTGAAGACGTTAGGCTCGCCTTCATGGGCGTTGCAGATTACATACTTGGGACTCTTCCGGGCCTTGCGCCCTCCATCCCACTTGACCCCCGCCGGGAAACCGGCCCCTCCACGCCCACGCAGCCCCGCATCAGTCACCGTCTTGATGACCTCCTCCTGGTTCATACCAAAGAGGACACGCTTGAGCGCCTCGTAACCCCCACGCGCTATGTAGTCATCTATCGCTTCGGGGTCTATGTAACCCAGGTTGCGAGCAACCACGCGCTGTTGCAGCTTCCAGAAATCCAGTTCTTTGGCGGCAGGTATGCCGCGTATGCCAACCTCCGCGCCGTCCCACTCATCAGTGCCGTATATGCACACAGCCATATCGGGCCGCAGGTCGTTGCGGCGCAGCACACTGTCGAGTAAATCAGGCACCTTATCGGCGGTGATATACGCGTAAGAGATGCGCGGCTGCCCAGGCATTATAATATCTACCTGTGGCTCCATGTAATCAGTGCCCATAGGCCCCGCTCGCCGCACTATGGCCTTGATGCCATTGCTCGACACCCATTCGCGGATCGCCTCAAAAGTGGTAACAGAGCCATGAGCTACAGACGACGAGCCCCACGGCACCACGATCACAGGCACCCCGGCCTGCGTCATCGTGGCCTGCCAGCGCTTCCGCGCACCCTGCTGGCGTGCCTCGAACTGCTCACGTGTAATTTGCATCCGCTGCGTAACATCAAGCGGATAATAATGTGCTACTTCGCTCATTGGTTGCTCCGATCCAGACCTAACAGTGAATAGGACGTAAAGGACTATTCGTTGTAACAATTTACCAGGAGTAATCTATTTCACGAGATAATCGCTAACTTTCTTCGGTAAACGCTTGTGCCGTTCTGATGGGATTGTGCCAATTACTCCTATATCATCCTGGCACGCTACCACTCCCAGGAAGCCGAGCCTTATCAGAGAAGTTGTGACCAGTCCACTTGCTACATAATCGTTGTCATCCGGCGCAAGAATCTCATCAAAATCCTTGACCTGCTGGTGCAACTGTGTGCTCAGCCCACAAACAAGTAGGTCACCATACGGCGGCATCTCACGTAGGACAATTGCTGGACGATTCTTCACGCCACCGCCACTCAGCGGAAGCGATGTCAATACAATATCACCTTCGCTCATACTCGGGATTCGCCTTTTTGATTAGGTCTAATGAATACTCAGGTTCATTTTCACTGTACCCACGTGCTAACCCTGCCTTCGAGAACTCTAACCAGGAGTCGTGTTCTAGGTCAGATTGCTCTTCGGATAGAACAGTAACTATCAGCCTGGCATCTGGTTGCAGTTCAAAAGGCTCATCCAGAACAATCTTTTGACCGTCGAAGTGAGCATGTAAAGCGATAGTGCTCATAAAGTCTTTCTCCCGGAGGTTTGCAGGGCTTTGCGTTTAAGACGTTCCTACTGCTATCCTAATACAACCTTCATTCCCGGTGCTGTATATTCAGCTTTGGCTTTGCGCGCCCGCCGCCCCGCCGGGTTGCGGCGTGGGAGGTGTATCCTGCACGCGATGCTGCACCTCCGGTGGCGCTTGAGTGGCTGTGGCGGCGGTGCCTCCGCTGCTTTGGGGCACGAATTGTGCCACATCATAGCCCGCATAAAGCTCGTCCGACCTGGGGCCGAATCCGTAGTTCTCCTCATAGTGCGGCACGTGCCCACCTGTCATGTTATCGCCTACCGGCTCCTCGTCGCCTGATTCGTACCATTGCGTGATTATAGAGTCCATCTTCTCAGGCGTGACATACGAGTAGTAAGTGCCTTCGATTTCCACCAATGGGCCGAGGTCGCATGCCCCAAGACATACAGATTGCGGCTCGAAAGTGAAGTGCCCATCGGCTGTGGTATCGCCCGGACCGACGCCCAGACGTTCCTCTATTGCGCCGCGCACCTTGCCTGCCCCACGCACATAGCACCCTGTGCCTTCGCACGTCATTATCACATGCCCGCCCCGCGGTGTGTACCTGAAAAATGAGTAGAAGGTGAGCACCCCGTATACCTCAGTAATAGAGATACCAAGCTCAGACGACACCTGGTCGGCTACATACTGAGTTATGTAGCCGTATTTCGTCTGTATCTCCTGAAAGACAGGGATCATAGCCTCTATAGGGTCAATATGACGATAACGGTCCAGGATGTTGGTGATCTCAGCAGGAGGAATGGCCCTCGCAGGCGAAATAGCCGTGCTATCCTCAAGGTGCGCGGGCATAGGCCTCTCCTCGTACGGAGCCAGATCGCCGCTACGCACGCTGCTCAACTCCTGCCCGATATGCTCCGGCTGCTCAATCTTGCCAGGATCCTTATATCCCTTAGCGCCGCCATCACTGCCCGCCTGATTGTCGCCCATCACCTATCCACCTCACCCACCACAATGTCGATCGAGCCGATATTAGCCACCACGTCGGCTATCATGCCGCCCTCGCTCATCACGGGCAAAGCCTGCAAGTTCACGAAAGATGGTGCTCGGTTGCGGGCGCGATAAGCGTGATTCTCACCATTTGACACTATATACCAGCCCAATTCGCCCTTCGGCGACTCGACTGACGAATAATACTCGCCCACTGGCGCTCGGAAGCCGTGTATCACCAATATAAAGTGACGCTGCATCGCCTCGATGCTCGTCATCGTCTCCTCTTTGGAGGGGAGAGCTACACGTATATCCCCGGTCTTTACGGGGCCGTCAGGTAACTGGTCAACCGCCTGGCGGATTATCTTTACGCTCTGCCTCATCTCCTCCATGCGCACCAGGAAGCGGTCGTAAACATCACCATGCGTGCCCACCGGCACCTCGAAATCCATGCGGTCGTAGAAGCAATAAGGATGAGCTTTGCGTACATCGTAAGCCACACCTGAGCCGCGCAGCGATGGACCCGTAAGCCCCCACTGTATCGCGTCCTCGGCTGAGATGACACCCACGCCCTTTACGCGGCGCAGGAAGATCGGGTTTTCTGCCAGCAGAGTGTCGTACTCTTTGATGCGCCCCGGCATGATCGCCAGGAACTCCTCCAGCTTCTCGCGGAAGCCGACCGGTATATCCTTTGGGAAGCCTCCTACTCGCTGCGCATTAAGAGTGAGACGCGCTCCCGTCTGCATCTCCAGCAAGTCAAGTATAAGCTCGCGCTCGCGCATAGAGTAGAGGAATACGGAGATAGCGCCGAGGTCCATGACGTGTGTGCCAAGCCACAGGAGGTGAGAAGCCAGCCGCTGCAACTCTGAAAAGATAATCCTCAGATACTGCCCGCGCTCAGGCACTTCTATGCCCATCAACTCCTCAACAGCCTTCACAAACGCCAGGTTGCCCGTAAAGGCGGCCACGTAATCTGTGCGGTCTGTCCAGGGCACAAACTGGTTGTACTGGCGATACTCACCCAGCTTTTCAATACCTCGGTGCAAATAGCCGAGGTCAGGTATCGCCTTCTTTACAACCTCGCCGTCAAGCTCCAGCAGCACGCGCAACACACCATGCGTTGAGGGGTGCTGGGGACCAAGATTCAGGCTCATCTCGCCTGTGTTCGGCACGATAGCGCTGCGCTCAGGGCCTATCCCTGTCTGCACAACCACTTCATTTATCATTGTGCCATCATCACGTCGCCCCGTTACAGGGTCTACGTCGCGCTCTTCGATAGCCATAACTTTACCCTCGATCCCAGGTTACGAATTACAACTGGCCCCTTCAATTCACAACTCGTAATTCATAATTCATAATTCGTAACTCGTAATTCCGCCGAAGGCGGTAAGTGCTTCACGAAGTGTAAGTTCCATACCCGGCAAGCGGGTAATCCTTACGCAGCGGGTAGCCCTCCCAATCTTCGGGAAGGAGTATGCGGCGCAAATCCGGGTGGCCGGTGAACATTACCCCAAACATATCGAAGCACTCCCGCTCTTCCCAATTAGCGCCCTTCCAGACCGGCGTCACCGACGCTATGCTCTCACCCTCGCCCACAGCCGCCTTCACGCGCAAAAGATGGTTGCGCGTCATGCTGTACAAATGTAACACCACATCAAATCGCTGTGAACGCGCCGGGTAATCCACTGCTGTAAGGTCTGTCAGGAAGTCGTATTCAAGCTCCGGCGTGTCGCGCAGGAAAAAGCAGACCTCAACAATCCGCTCCTTGTGGACACGTATGCTCACCTGGTCGCGGAACGCAGTCGCCTCGACAATAGCATCATTCATCGCCGCCCGCAGCTTCTGCACGGCAGGGTGCTGCTCAGGGTCCACCCCTTCGGGCGGAGGCACATACTTGCCCCGAAATGGTACATACTTTGTATCTGCCATCTGTTTACTCCTGGACCCGTGAAACGTGAGGGATTATGGATGTATTCTCTTTCCCTCAACTTACGTAACACGCAATACGCAATCACCACCACCTACTACCCTTGCTCCCTCACGCCTCACGCCTCACGCGTCGGCTTCACACTGTAGCCTTCTTCTTCTCAGGCGCAGGCCTTGTGCGCGCTATGGTCTGCTGCTGCACCTTCTCCTGAAGTTTGAGAATGCCATAAAAGATTGCTTCGGGGTTAGGCGGGCAGCCAGGCACATAAATGTCTACCGGCACCACCTCGTCAATGCCCTGCACAACCGCGTAGGTCGGGAAAGGGCCACCGGCGGAGGCGCAATTGCCTACGGCGATGCACCACTTCGGCTCGGACATCTGGTCCCAGATTGTGCGCATAACGGGCGCGAACTTCTTCGTTACGGTGCCACAGACGAGCATTACGTCGCTCTGGCGCGGCGAGAAGCGGTAGAGCATACCGAAGCGCTCCAGCATATCGAAGCGCGAAATACCCACCGCCATCATCTCTATAGCACAGCAAGCTGTGCCCAGGATGAGAGGCCACATCGAATACCTGTGCGCCCAGTTGAACAGAAAGTCAGCCGTGGTTGTTACCACGCTTGGGCGGAATCTATTTACTAAGAGACCCAATCCAGTGCTCCTTTTCTCCAGGCGTATAGATACGCAACCAGCAATAATGCGATAAAGAGAACCATCTCGACAAGGCCGTACCACCCTATCTGGTTGAAAGCCACGGCCCAGGGATAGAAGAAAACGGCCTCAATATCGAAGACCACAAAGAGCATAGCAACAACGTAGTAGCGAACGGTGAAGCGCTGCTGCGCCGCCCCGATAGGCGGCATGCCCGACTCGTACGGCATAGACTTGACGGGATTAGGAGCAGAAGGGCGAAAGAGCGCAGGCAGCAACACCATAGTGAGGCCCACAACCACCACTAACCCAAAGAAGAGAGCCATAACAAGCCAGAAGGCGTGGCTCTGGTTGAGCACGTCCTGGGGCTGAGGCGTCGGGGTGGCCTGCGCAAGTGCAGCCAGAATCTTCATACTTCCCTCCTCCGAACAACTTTCTTACCTGCTCTTGTTAACTATATCACAATCTTTTCAGCCATACAAGGCAAGCCCGCCCATTTGTAAAAATAAGCATACACGTGGGGTTGTAGCCTCTTTCCTGCAAGGTTCGGGCCAACCTTCTACACGCGATGCACCACCGCCGGCCCGGCCACTCAGTCCTCAGCACTCATAACTTGCGGCTCGTCCCTCTGCTCCGCGCTATCCAGGCGATCCGCAATGACCTGGCCGCGCTTGCGTAAATCAGAGAGTTCAAGCTCCATTCGCTTCACTCTATAAAGAGTCTCCTCAGTGAGGCGTCGGCTAGCGGCGATCAGGTCGGCCAGCAAACCGATCAGCCATATCTGGAAGCCGAATACCAGCGCAATGAGGGTTGCGATAGTTGTCGGCGTATGCCTCTCGAAGGTCTGACGAAAATTCTGGCCCTCCTGAAAGAAGTAACGCAGCAACAAGCTAATCGTGCCGTACGCCGCTATCAGCACAAGGAAAAGACCGATATAGAAGAAGACCTTTAGAGGTTCATACAACGCGTATATGCGCACAATAGTGGCCGAAGACTTCTTTATATAATTGAAGATACCCCTCACAAGGCGCGATGGACGGGTGACGTTGTTCGTGGTGACAGGCACACTGGCAATCTTGATATTCTTCTTGCCTGCCTGCACAATCGTTTCGAGAGTATAAGTATAGTTGGTGATGACGTTCAGGCGCAGCGCCGCCTCGCGTGAGAAGGCGCGAAAACCGCTGGGCGCATCAGGGACGGGTGTGCCCGATGCCTGCCGCACCACCCAGCTCCCCATTACTTGCAGCAGCTTCTTGATCGGAGAGAAGTGCTCTATCTGCCGCACCTGCCTGTCGCCCACCACCATGTCGGCCTCACCGCGCATGATAGGCGCGATCAGCTGGGGTATCATTGTCTGGGGGTACTGGTTATCGCCGTCTGTGTTGACGATTATATCTGCTCCCAGGCGCAGGCAGGCATCCAGCCCTGTCTGGAAAGCTGCCGCGAGGCCCTTGTTGCCGTTGTGCCTCACAACGTGATCCACACCAAGCTGCCTGGCAACCTCAACAGTGCCGTCGGTAGAGCCGTCATCAATGACGAGCGTCTCCAGCACCTCCACACCCGAAATAGAACGAGGCATATCCTGCATGACAAGGGGCAGCGTCTGCTCTTCGTTATAGCACGGAATCTGCACAATAACCTTCATAGACGCGATTCCTCTCCCCTCATCGGTGCTTATTTTACTCTCTGCCGCCTCGCCGGTCAAGCGCGGCCAATACTAACACGATCCAAAGGTCTGAATGCTAAACGCAAGTGTTCAGATTAGGGGTGCAGGGGAGTATCCCCTGACGGGGTATTAGGGGTGTCCCCTAATCTCTCCTGATAAGAGGTCCCCCTCCCACACATGGGAGGGGGTTAGGGGGTGGGCCTTGCCTTTGTACAATGCTAACCTACTGCTTTGTTCTACCCCAACTCCTCTGAAAACGCGAAGGTCGGTAGTAAAGACGGGCACAGAACCCCTTGTATTTTCATCACTAATGGTGGCCCGCCGGATCATGTCTTACTCTGAACATTTGCTGCTAAACTGCCCCTCGCCGGTCAGAGGCAAATTGACTATCCGGCCAAAAAGCTCCCAGGCGACCGGATAATTCTCAGCTTCCGAGCGCCTCGCTTCCTTGAAAAAGTGGGGGAGAGGTGGGTACAAGTTAGTCGCGCTCACCCCACGCGCTAGTAAGCGGCGAGTTAGCGCATCACGCTCCTCCCTGCCAGGCAAAAACACACTGTACTTCCAGAGCGGTAAGCCCATTGCTATACGCGGATGCTCCACACCCGGCACTGCAACTTCGCCCCGCCACTCGTCGGCAGCGGCACAACGCTCGACTAATTCCTGGGGCAGAAGATCAAGCGCCTGCATGATAGCAGGCACTCGGCCTGCCATAGAAAGCCTACCGGAGGGCACTTCTTGCAAAATCAAGCGAGCGCGACCGAGCAAAGCGCGGTCATCGCTCAGGATAGCCGCGCCCCCTCCCGCATCAGCTATCTTGCCCTGCCCAAAGCTAAAAATCGAGCAAACGCCCACCGAACCCATTGGCACATCACCATAGCGCAACCCCACCGCATGAGCCGCATCCTCAATCACCAGCAGCTTATGCCCTTCTGCAAAATCGAGCAAAGCAGGTAAATCGAACGGGTGCCCGAAAAGCGGCACAGCAAGAAGTGCCCGCGTTTGTGGCCCCACAATCCGCTCCGCAGCATCAAGGTCGAGGTTGCAATTGCCCCGTAACACATCGGCAAAGAGCGGGTGCAGTCCGGCCCATCGTACCGCATAAGCCGGGTTCGCGCAGAGCATAGCAGGCATCAATACTTCGCTTCCCGCAGGCAGACCAAGCGCACGTAGCAGCGCAACCAGCGCAACTGTAGCCCTCGGAGCCAACAACGCAGCCTCCCGCCTCACCATCCGCGCCAGACGCTCTTCGCACCCCACCTCTACGTCATTATCACCCTTGACACGCAATCCCTGCCCTCGTATATTCCCACAGATGAACCAAGCAAACAACAGCCATCCCTGGCGCTTCTATCATACAGTAGATGTGCGCTTCGCCGACATAGATATGTTCGGCCACGTCAATAACGCCATATACCTGACCTACATAGAATCGGCCCGGGTTGCCTACTATACAGCAGTCACCGGGATACCTGAGCCACACGACTTCGGCATGACCGTTGCAAGCGCCAAGCTCGACTTCCACAAGCCCGCCTTCTACGGCCAATCTCTAAAGGTCTACACCCGCATAGGTCGCATCGGCAACAAAAGCTGGACCCTTGAGCACGAGCTCCGCGACGCCGCCACAGAGGACCTAATATGCAGCGGCTCTACAGTGAATGTCTTCTACGACTACAAGAGCGGCAAAAGCCAACCTATACCACCCGATATAATATCCAAAATGGAGAGCTTTGAGCAGCGAACGCTAAAAGAGTAATGGTCACTCGTCACTCCTAGCGCCCGACATAAGAGCCGCGGCCTTCGCCCCCGCCACACCTCTATGGCTGATCCTGTTCTTCTCATCGGGCGACAACTCCGACATACGCTTACCACCCGGCAGCTCGAAGAGCGGGTCGTACCCAAAGCCTCCCGACCCCCTAATATCGTGGGCTATAATCCCCTCCACAGCCCCGTCTACCAGATGCTCTACCCCGCGAGGGTCTACCAGCGCTATTACACAGCGAAACCGGGCCGTCCTCTCACTATCCGGCACCTCTGCTAACCGTTGCAGCAACAAACGGTTGCGATCATCAGCTGTGGTGTTCGGGCCTGCCCACCTGTTGCTCTGAACGCCCGGCTCACCTCCAAGCGCGTCTACCTCCAGCCCGCTGTCGTCCCCCAACACCCACCACTCCTGCTCTAATGCCTCCGGCGGCAATACCTCACGGAAGGCCCGCGCCTTGAGAAGCGCGTTCTCCGCCAGCGTCGCGCCCGTCTCGGCCACCTCCTGCCATAGCTCAATGTCGTTAGGTGACACCACACGCGCCCCCGGCACAATCCCAAAGAGGTGCTCATACTCGCGCAATTTGCCGGGGTTAGTAGTAGCAACCAGTATCACAGACATCCCACAACACCTCCAGACCAAGACGACCCACAACTGACCACAATAAACACACTCATAGACAGGTTATTCTACCTGATGAAATGGATAAGCAGCAATCGCTAATCCCATGTTAGACATCACCCCCGGCGGTTTGTATAATAGAGGGCTATGTCACAAAACCCTCTATCTAACGCGCCTTACCTGATAGTAGGTCTGGGCAACCCCGGCCCCAAATACGCCGGAACCCGCCACAACGCCGGCTTCATCGTGGTTGACGAGCTGGCGCGGCGTCATAATCTCCTTTTCTCCCAGAAGCAGGCCAACGCCGAAATAGCGCGCGGCAACATCAACGGCACCACAGTCATAGTCGCAAAGCCCCTCACCTACATGAACCTCAGCGGTAACGCCGTTGGCGCGCTCCTCAGATACTATAAGATACCTCTCGACCGCCTGCTCGTGGTTTACGACGACATAGCCCTACCCCTCGGCACGATACGCATACGCGAAAAAGGTTCGGCGGGCGGGCATAATGGCCTCACCCATATCATCCGGCAGCTTGGCACGCAGGCCTTCCCACGCTTGCGTGTTGGCGTTGACCGCCCTGTAGCCGCCCACTACAGCCAGATAGACTGGGTGCTGGGCCGCTTCACGAAGGACCAGCAAAAGGCAATCTCCGAGGCCATCCTCCGCGCCGCCGAAGCAATAGAGGCTATACTGCGTGATGGTCTGGAACGCGCTATGAACAGCTATAACGTCCGCCCCGACAGCGAGCAGGCAAGCGCACCTCCCTCCCCACAGCCAAAAAGAGCCGATGGTAGTAGTGACGTTGGGCGACGCGAGACAACAGCGCAGATCTCGCCTGCCGCGCCTGCCCCACACGACGACTGGAAGGCAAGATTGCGCCGCATAATAGAGAGAGATCAGGCAAAGCAATGAGTTTGTCGGGTCTGCTGCCATTATTGTACGACCGGCGCGGTTACGGTGCGCTCGCAAAAGGAGTAGCCTCAGGCAAAAACGTATCCGCCGAGGCTACGCTCGACCCTGCGCGTCCATACCTCCTCTCTGCTCTCCACACCGACGTGATGAGCGCTCAGGGCCGCCCCATGATAGTAGTCACCCCGCGCTCCGACCGCGCCCGCCAGCTATATGAGGGCCTCCTTGCCTACTCACCCCCCGGTACGCCCGTCCTCCTCTTCCCCGCCCCCGACCTCCTCCCCTACGAGCGCATAGCCCCCGATCCCACCATAGTGGGCGAGCGGCTGCGCGTGCTGGCTA
>JADEYI010001386.1_pt1 | contig 18732 bp, 16 predicted proteins | sample 8542331 | NCBI WGS metagenome assembly JADEYI01 (sample SAMN16510988, study PRJNA670497) | mine drainage metagenome | isolation source: biofilm near Copperflume 1 | place: Germany: Marsberg coppermine Kilianstollen | collected 2018-02
CTATCGTCCCTACGTTTACGTGGGGTTTGGTTCGCTCGAATACACCTCTCGCCATGGTTTGCCTCCTAACCGGCTTCCGCTTTCTTCAGATTTGTACCGCCCGCAGCGGTGGACGGGCGGTACAGGTTGGAGCTCGAGACCGGGATTGAACCGGTGACCTCACCCTTACCAAGGGTGTGCTCTACCAGCTGAGCTACTCGAGCGTGCATGGATGCTTAGCTCGTGCCACCACGCGGCAGCACTTGGCGCAAAGCTGGAGCGGGAAACGAGACTCGAACTCGCGACCCTCTGCTTGGGAAGCAGATGCTCTACCAACTGAGCTATTCCCGCATATCTGGTACAGATTTTTTCCGAGTGCTAAAGCCATGTAAGGCTCTCGAGCCCGGCCCGTCCGAACTAAGAGTGTGACACTAAATCTGTGCAGAGTCAAGGTCTTCTACCGCTTTACCACGTTTTTAGTTACCCCAACCTCCCGGACTCGAGGGGCTAAAAGACCTCCAGCCAGCCCGTTATCCGCCCTTATCCTAATCCAGGACGTGGTTTATTCATCTTCAGGAAGGCTGTCCCCAACGCAAGGTGTATTCCTGCCTACTTCCCTTGGCGCTTTCGTGTCAGGATAAAGCCCGTGCTGCTGGTTTTCGCTTTCTTCGCCTACATCTTGGGTTCCCTGCCTCTGGGCTATTGGGCCATCCGCCGCCTGAGCGAGCAAGACCCGCGCCTGGCCTCGGCCTACAACCTGGGCCTCGAGAACACCCTGCGCATCCTCGGCCCTGGCCCGGCAGCCCTGGCGCTAGGGCTAGACTTTTTCAAAGGGTACATCGGGGTGGCTTTTGCCCAGCCCTTTGGCCTGTCCTGGGGGCTGATATTTGCACTTTTGGCCTACCTGGGCCACCTCTACCCCCCAAAGGTTTTCACCGGCTCGCTGCTGCGGGGGCGCGGTGCGGGCGTGCTGGTGGGGATTGTTTTTGGACTGTATTTCGTGGGCCTTCCCTACGGGGTCGCCCTGGCGGTTCTGGCCCTGGCGACCCCGGTTTTCATCGTGACCCGCCTGGGCGCACTGGGGGCAATGGCAATTCCGCTGTTCCTGGCCCTCACCGTGACCTTGGTAGAGGTTTCGGGCTGGGGCAAACTGGCAGCCTGGGCGCTCTTGGGTGCGGCCCTGTGGCGCTACAAGGAAAACATCGGGCGCATCTTGGAAGGCACCGAGCCCCGCCTAGGCCAACCTTTGCCCCTCCCATCGGAAAATCAGGTGGTCTGCGCCTTCATGATTCATGCCCTGACCCTCGAGGATTTCTGGCAAAGCCCTCGCTTCCGCTGGGCCAAACCGCTGGCCGACCGAGGTTGGCTCACCCAAGAGCTGATCGAAAACATCGCCGAAGCCTTTCGCCCCATGAAGGTGGGCGAGCTGCGGGGAGTGAAAACCAGCGACGGACGCGAGATTCGCTGCCATCTGATTTCCGCTCCCATGCTGCCCCAGCAGATTACGGGCAAGCCCGAACTGGCCACCCGCAGAGCCATCCAAGGAGCCCGCCTAGCCAGAGAGTTGGGCTGCACGGTGCTGGGTCTGGGGGCTTTCTGGAGCGTGGTGGGCGAGAAAGGTCTACGGGTGCAACAGGCTGTCCCGGAAATCGAGATTACCAACGGCGGAGCCTACACCTCAGGAACCGTCAAGGCCGCAATTCCCGGCATCCTGATGCACTTCGAGCGCGAGGGAAAGCAGCTCGAGCAGGCTACCGCCGCCATCGTCGGCGCAAACGGCGTGGTGGCCTTCGGCATTGCCCGGCAGATCGCACCGTTGGTGAAAAAGCTGATTCTGGTGGGACGAAACCTGGAAAGGCTCGAGAAAAGCGCTGCAACGCTCAAGCAGAACCTCGAGCGCAAGGGCGGGCACGTCCCCGAGACGGTTTTGACCACCGACATTTCCGCCATTCAGGAGGCCGATCTGGTCTTCACCGCCACCTCCGACCCCAAAGCGGTCATCTTCGCCCAGCACGTCAAGCCCGGAGCCTGGATTTACGACGAAGGGGTGCCACCCGACGTGGACGACTCGGTGAAGAGCGTGCCCGGCGTGCGGGTGATTCCCGGTGGGGTGGTGCGGCCTCCGGGCAACATGACCGGCAACCTCAACCTGCACTTCGGCGAGGGCGCGGTTCCGGCCTGCCTGGCCGAGACCATGATTCTGGCGGCGGAGAAAGCGTATGATCGCAAGAGCCTCGGCGGTGAGACCAAGAGTGAGAACATTCAGTTTTTCGTCGAGCGGGCCGAGGCGTTGGGATTTAGGGTGGTAGATTAGCTAGGCTCGAGCCAGCTTAATTATGTCCAGCAGCTCGCCAAAGTACGTGACCATCAAATCTGGTGTGATGCCCGCAAACGAACCGCGAAAAAGGCACGTTTGCAAGCCTGCTCCTTGCCCTGCGAAAACGTCCAAGTCTCTGTCTCCAACGACTAAAGTCTGCTCTATCGGCAAGCTGTGACGTTTTATAACCACAACTATCGTACCTTGCTGACCCGCCCCAAGCCCCACCTTGTACACTAGCCCTGATGCCCCTCCTACTTCTTAGTCCGACCCCGTTTGAAGCCGCTTTCCTCAAAGGCCGAAAGTTCAGTTTCCGAGGGCGTTCCGGGCTGCGCGGAGACGGGTGGGTTTGGCTCGAGTGTGGCATAGGTAAGGTCAACACCGCGCTCACGCTGGCAGCGTATGCCCAGCGCCACAAGCTCGAACGTGCCCTGCTGTTCGGCATCGCCGGTTCATATGCTGACTCGGGCTTGGGGGTCGGGGACGCGGCGCTGGCCGAGCGCGAGGTTCAAGCCGACCTGGGGGTGCGGGACGGCGGGATGAAAGGGATGGGCTTTCCCACCCTGACCCTTGGCGAAACCCGCTACCATAACCGCTTCCCGCTGGACAAAGCTTTTACGGCTGAGCTGAAAAAGCGGCTGGATTTGCCTGTCGCCCACTTCCTGACTCGAGACCTGGTGAGCGAGAATCCGTCCGAGGCCAAGGAACTCTCGAGGCGCTGGGAAGCCAGCATAGAAAACATGGAGGGCGCGGCCTTCGCGCAAACCTGCTTGTGGCTGGGGATTGCCGGGGCCGAACTGCGCTCGGTGTCGAACCTGGCGGGGGTGCGAGACAAAACCCAGTGGCGCACCAAGCTGGCGGTGGAGGCGCTCGAGGCGCTGTTGCCCAAGCTGCTCTCCCCCTGAGCTGATGCACAAAAACTTGGCCCTCGGAAGCTCCCGGGGCCAAGCCAACTTCCTACTAACCGGGGTCGTTTCCGGGTTTGGGTCTGCTCGAGGTATCCCCGCCTGCTGTGGCTCCGATCGAAGTAGGGGCAAGGTTTGGAGAGGAGGAGTTATCACTATTGTCCTGATCTTCTTCATCCTGGGTTTGGTCTGAATCATCTGGATTCATAAAACCTCCTCAATTTGCTCTAACCAAAACCCGCACGGCATTTCCTGAATCTTCCCGCGACCTGCCACATATCTCACTTACATCTGGAGCACCCATCCGGGGCTTGGCTTTTACAAACAGGCTCACTATATCACGGCGATCTCCAAACTCTTCTATCCCTCCAGGGCAGGAGTATCGGCGGGCGAGAGGTGTAAGCGCTGCCACAACCGCAGCAGTTGCCCGTGCTCAGCGATATTTTCCAGAAAAGATTTGCGCCATTCGGGGTCGCTGATCTTGTACGAACGCTCGATCAAGTCACGGTAGCCCCCCTCGACCACCGTTTGCACCGCAGCAAGGTCTCCGAACACGGTGAAGACCTCTGCACAGGCCAGATGAACCTCGACGGGCAAGCTCCCCATCCCGTGCTCGCGCAGATAATTCCATAGCTGGCTGGCATAGCTTCGGGCCGCTTCTAGCTCACCCCCATTCAAGGCCAGTCGGGCCAGACCCGCCACAGATTCCATCACCAGGGGGGTGGCGTGGATGTGCTCGGCCTGTTCCTTGGCTTGGTGAAAAGCTTGCACCGCACCGGCGGGATCCCCCAGTCGCTCGCGAACATAGGCCAGAGTTTTGCAGAAACAGGTTTGAAGATATAGGTCGCCGGTAATTTGGGCTTCGACCAACCCCTCCTCGAGCAAACCCTGCGCTGCATTGGGCTGGCCCTGTTCTAGACGGACGGAACCCAGGTTACACACTGCGTAGCAGCGCTCTCTGCGAGCCCCGATGGCCTGATTCGCCCCTACGGCTCGCTTTAGCGTGGTCTCGGACAGGTCGTAGAGTCCCAAGGCCCGGTAGTCATTCCCCAGGTTGAATAAAATACGGGCCTCGTTCACCTTATCCCCGGCCCGCTGTGCCGCAGCGAGACCCTCGGTATGGCGTTCGATCGCCTGGGAGAGTTCGCCCGCATTGACGTGATGATTTCCCACCGCGCCGAGCACGTTTGCCAATACAGCATCATCTCCGGCCTGCCGAGCGCAGGCAAGGGCCGCCTCTGCGGTTTGGGCTGACCTTTCGGTCTCGCCCAGGCGGGTGAGGGCGATGGTTTTGAGGCTGAGGCTCCGCGCCTCGAGCACCTGGTCGCCTGCCGCCCTCGAGGCCTCTACCGCTGCATCAGCAGCACTCACCATACCCACGCCCTCACCCAAGAAGTTTGCGTACAGCAACTTGCGATAGGCAGCCTCGGCCCGCTTCTGAGGGTCGGCAAGTTTCTGGGCAAGTAGCCCCAGCGCCTCGGTATCGGCCTTTAGGGCTCCGGGGTCGCCCAAGCGCAACAAGGCGGTGTGCCGCGCCAGCAGGGCTCGCCAACGCAGCTCCGCCGACTCAGCGGGCGAAATCTCGAGCACCCGATCCGCGAACTGCCGCGCCGCCTCAGGCGCGCCCTGTGCGTTGGCAAGCTCGCCTGAGCGCACCAGATATTGCGCGGCCTTATCGTCCTGGCCCGCCTGGTCGTAGTGCCAGGCCAGTTGGGCGCTGATCTCGTCGCTGTGCTCAGCGTAGATTTGCTCGAGCGCCCTGGCGCTCTCGAGGTGCAGCAGGCGTTTTTCCGCCATGCCTAGCTCGCCGTAGAGGTAATGCTGGAACAGGGCGTGGACGAAGCGGTAGGCCGCCAGCGGCGCACGCCCTACCTTCAGCTCGCTGTCTTCGAGCACTAGGCCGTACTGCCGCTCCAGTTCCTGCGAGAGTTCGCGCAGCAAGGGGCGCATTGCCATCTGGGCGATTTGCCCCACCACCTCGACGGCGAAAACCTGCCCCTGCACGCTGGCGATATCGAGGATTTCCCGCTCCGACCTCGAGAGTCGCCCGATGCGCTCCTCGATCACCCCTTCCACCCGCGCGGGCAGGGTGTTCCAGTCCAGTGCGGCCCCCACCACCCAGCAGCCCGTCCTGTCACGCACCAGGTCGCCACGCTCCTGTAAGGCCCGCAGCAGTTCGACGGTGAACAGCGGATGGCCCCCGGTGTGCCCGTAAAGCTGCTGCCGGAAACTTTCGTCCAGGCGGTTAGGTTCGCTGTCCAAGAGCTGCTCGACGAAAGCCCGTGCTTCAGTCTCGGGGCGAGCGCCCAAATCCACCCAGACATCCCCCGCATAGCGCTTGATCTCGGTGAGCACCTTGGCTAAAGGGTGGCGCTGCCCCTCAGCGCTTTCGATCTCGTCGGCGCGGTAGGCTCCCAGAAGCAGAATCCGGCTGCCCTCGAGCCGCCTCGATAGGTGGAAAAACAAAGCGACGGAGGCTTCATCGGCCCAGTGCAGGTCGTCAATCACGATCAGCAAGGGGTTATCTTTTGCCAGTGCCCGCAGTACGCCCGCGTACTGCTCGAAGATGCGCCCCGGCTCGAGGGCCACCGGGCTGATCGACTTTTTCTCCACCAGCCGCTCGAGCTGTTCCATCCAGCCAGTTTTCTGCACGGCGGCCTTGCCCAACTTGGCAAAGATCAGCGAGCCGGGGATAAAGGTTCCGATCAGATCCGGCCCTACCTCCACCAGCACCTGCGCCGAACGCACCAGCAGCTTGCTCAGGCGGCTGGGGTTCGGGGAATCCTTCAGAGCCTCGGGGTCTACCGAAGACCCGCTCAGCGCCGCCAGCACCTCGCGGAAGGGCAGGTAGGGGTCGCCGACCCGGCCTTGGGCACTGCAACTGCCGATGGCGAGGAGCAGATCTTCGTTTTGGCGCTGGGCAGCGGCGGCGAAGGCTTTAACCAGGGCAGTTTTGCCGCTCCCAGCCTCCCCTACGACGAGCGCCACCTGGCCTTGACCGGCCAGCGCCCGGTTCAGAAAAGTTTGCAGGCGGGCCAGTTGTGGCTCGCACCCCACAAATATCGGTTCAGTCATGCTCCGCCGCCACCAATTCGCTGCTCGTGGGCTAACTATAGCCCCAAACCGCAGCATCGGACAAGCTGAGATACCCGGTGCCTTAGGCTACAGCTATGACCGACATCACCCGTCGCATCCGCAACGACCATCCAGTTTGGCCCGGTGATACCCCCTACAGCTTCGAGTTGGTCTCGAGGATTACCCAGGGCGACTCGGTAAATATCGGCAAAATTACCACCACCACGCATCTGGGGACACACCTGGATGCGCCTTATCACTACCAGGAGAGCGGAGGGAAGCTCGAGAGTGTCCCCCTTTCCACCCTGATTGGCCCCTGCCGGATGGTGGATGCAAGAGGACAAAGTGTGTTGGATGCCTCTTTTATCAAATCTCTGGGGGATTTGCCGGAGCGGGTGCTGTTCTACTCGGGTCAGCCCAACAACTGGGACACTTTCCCTAAAGAGTTCATGTCTGTCTCCCCTGCTGCCGTCGAGGCTTTGGCAGCAGCAGGAGTCAAACTCTTTGGCACCGATGCACCCAGCGTGGATACTTTGAACTCCAAAGATTTGCCGGGCCACAAAGCCTTTGCCAAAGCCGGGATTTACATAGTCGAGGGCCTGGCTTTGGCCCAGATAAAGCCCGGAGACTACGGCTTAATTGTGCTTCCGCTGCGGCTCGAGGGGGCCGATGCTTCGCCGGTTAGGGCGATTTTGCGCTAGCGGTGCTGCATTAACCCCTCTGGCTCAGCTAAAGCTTCGCCACCTCCCCTGATGTGTGCAGAGAATAGCGTCCTGGACAGGTGCAAAAAGTATCGTTCCCAAGGGGAGGCTTTGTTCGGGGTTCTGATGCTGTAAAGCAAGTTTAGAAGGGAATATCTACTTCTTCGCCCCTGTTGCGCTGGGGTTTATCCTCTTTGGCTTTGGGCGGCTTGCCCTCGAGCACCTGTTTGACCTTAATCAGGTCGGCCACAAGGTTGGCTCGAGCGTCCGGGTAGGCCTCGGGGGCGTGTTCTTGCAGGTGTATGAGGTAGTTGGCCTGGGGAATGCCCATTACCAGCGGCCTGGGCTGGTAGATACCACCCACCAGCTTGAGGTAGGGCGAGGTCGCGAGCAGCTCGAGCCACTGCCCGCCTGCTTGAGTAATCTTGAACTCTTTGCCCAAAAAATGCTGTGCGGTAGGCCCACCGAGACACACGATGGCCTGGGGCTGGATAATCTCGAGTTCGGGCTTTAGCCAGGCCGGAACCCACTCTTTGATTTCCTTGGCGGTGGGATTGCGGTTGACACGTCCGCCGTTTTCTTCCTTGAAGCACCAGCATTTCACGAGGTTGGTGATATACAAGTCAGCTCTAGCAATTCCCGCCTCACTCAGCAACTCATCGAAGATTTCCCCTGCCGGGCCGCTGTAGGGTCGCCCGGTCTGGGCATCGGTTCCGCCGGGGGAGTGGCCGATAAACACCACCGGGGTTTCGGCCTTGCCCTCGCCAGGCACCGGCGGATAATCTGAGGGCTCACACATAATCTCGGCCCGCAGCAGCGCGTTTAGCTGCGCCAAGGCCTCGGCTTTGGCACTCATGGGAATAGTTTAAGGCTCGAGGCTGAGATGAAGTTGAGTATAGACCTGCCGGGAATACTGCCCCAAAGCCCTCCAGGAGTATTGTGTAGGGCGTGAGACTCGAGCCCTCTACCCATCAAACCAACCCCCTGTGGGTCGCTTTGGCGCTCTCCTTGGGGGTGGCAGTCGCGCTGGGTTTCGCCCGGTTCGCCTATGCGCTGTTGCTCCCGGCCATGCGCGACGACCTGGGTTGGTCGTATACCCTGGCGGGCGGGATGAACACCGCTAACGCGGTGGGCTATTTGTTGGGTTCGCTGCTGGCCGCACCGCTCATGGCCCGCTTCGGAGTGCGGAGATCCTTCACGGCGGCGATTCTGCTCACCGCGCTGGCTTTGCTGGCCTGCGGGTTCACCCAGAGCTATCTCGTCCTGCTGGTTCTTCGCCTGTTGGCTGGGGCCAGCGGGGCAGTGGTTTTTATCGCCGGGGGTGCGCTGGCAGCCCAGCTGGCAGCGCACGCTCCAGGGCACGCGGCGACCCTGATTGGGGTCTATTTCGCAGGCGCGGGTATCGGAATTTTCCTGTCCGGTTTGGGACTGCCGGGGTTCTTAGGGGCCAACGTACACCTCTGGCCACAGGCCTGGATATTGCTGGGCCTGGCCTCGCTGGTAGCTTGGGGGATAGCCTCGAGGGCCGCCCGCTCGGTAGAAGAACCGCCCACCCGCAGAACCGGAGCCGCCGAAGCCTGGCGCTGGCAGCCGCTGATTCCCACCATGGTCGCTTACTTCCTGTTTGCCCTCGGCTACATCGCCTATATGACCTTCGTGATCGCGTTTATACGGGCCCAAGGGGCGGGTGTGGGCTTTATCTCGCTGTTTTGGGCGGCGCTGGGGCTAGCGGCGGTGGCTTCCTCGAGGGTTTGGGGTACTCGTATCGAGCAGAGCTCCGACGGAAGCGCCCTTACGGCGATTTTGCTGACCCTCACGGTAGGGGCTATTTTGCCGCTGGTCTGGAGCATACCCATAGCCTTGTTGATTTCTGCGGTTCTATTTGGGATGTCCTTTCTGGCCATAGTCACCTCGATTACCAGCTTGCTGCGTCGCTATCTTCCACCCTCGGCCTGGCCGGTGGGCATCGCCCTGATGACCGCGGTATTCGCCGCTGGGCAAACCCTGGGGCCCCTGATCTCAGGAGCCCTGTCGGATTCTGCTGGTGGGCTGCGCCTGGGGCTGGGCTTATCGGCGGTGGTGCTGCTGGTGGGTGCGGGGGTGGCCCGGTTGCAGAAAACACCCGGTCAATAGCTGACCACGACGGCCTTGCCAAGGTAGCTGGAATCCCCTAAAGCCTTCAGGATAAAGTCGGCAACATCGGCCCTCGAGATTCTGCCCCCTCCTGACTTTCCTACTTGATACTTGCCGGTTTTGGGGTCGTTGGTCAGGCCCGTCGGACGGACAATCGTCCAGTCCAGTCCGCTGCCCATAACGACTTTCTCTTGCCGCTCGTGCTCCTCGAGGGCTTTGCGCAAAAACAGCCAGGCCATCGCCGCAATCGGGCCTTTGTGGCTATCCCCCACACCAAAGGAACTCACCACCACCAAGTGCTTGACCATGAGCTTTTGCATGGCCTGAACAATGTTGGCGGTTCCCTGGCTGCGCACGTCACCCCCATTGTCGTTTCCGCTTCCCAAGGCCACAATCACCGCATCCTGCCCCTGTACGGCCCTGAAAACAGAATCCGAGTCTAAAGCGTCTCCTTGAACTATCGCCAGATGGGGGCGTGAACTCAAAGCATCTGCACTTCGCACGAAGGCCGTGACCGACTGCCCGGCCCCCAAAGCCTGCTCGACTACCTGACGACCTACGCCTCTGGATGCACCGAATACCACGAGTTTCATCCCCTCAAAAATAACCGTAGGGACGATTCATGAATCGTCCCTAGGCCACGAAACCTCTTTACTGTACGTTCAAGTTGATGGTCGAGAGCGCGGGGTCGGTCTCGGGTTTGCCGCTTTGGCGCACCTCGTAGGTGATGCTGCCCGCGCCGGGGTCGGAGAGGTAGCTCCAGCCACAAGCCGCACTCAGGGGCAGTTGTTTACGGCCAATTATCCGGTCTCCACGCTTGACGGTGATGCTATAGCCCTGGCCCGAGCCCACCCCACCGAAGCGGAAGGGCCTCGAGACCGTTCCACCCGCTTGCAGATTGGAGAGTGAGAAGGGCTGGTTGCAAAGCGCACCCGCCACGGGCTGCCCAACCACCAGGTTGAGCTTAGCTCCACTGGCTTGGCCCTGGCGGCGCACTTCGTAGATGCGGTTGCCTGGAGTGGGTGGGGGAACATTCAGGCTCCACTGGCCGCTATCCGGCACGGTCAGGCGGCCCAGGCTGATGCCATCCTCGAAAACCTCGAGGCCCTCTCCGGCCTTGCCGGTGCCTTGCAGGGTAAAGCCCGAGGCCGATACCTGAGAACCCTCGGCGGGCGCACTAAAGGCCGGCACGTCGCTGGCTTTGACCTGAACCATGGTCTTGGCTGCGGCGACCTGGCCGGTGCGGCGAGCCTCGTAGAGGTGCTGTCCGGTAGCGGCCAGGGCAGGCAGAGCGAAGCTCCACTTGCCGTCCGCCCCGACGGTAACGTTACCCAGCTTGACCCCATTGTCGTAAAGCTCGAGGCTCTCTCCGGCTTGCCCCGTGCCCTGCAAACTGTAGCTTCCGGCAGCAAGCAGTGCGCCATTTTGCGGCGCACTTATGCTAAGAGGCACCACCGGCAGCAAGCCCGCACTAAAAGCCCGCAGTCCCAGCCCCGGCAAAATCGAGAGCAGCCCCAGCAAAGCCAGCGCTGCCCACAACATACCCATCGAAGTCGCCGTGGTACGGGCGGCAGGGGCCATCAGCGCCCCGCTCAGACCCATGGGGGCAGTCAGCACACTGCCTGCTGCTTCCGAGCTGCCAAACTGCCTGAGAGCAGCTTCGGCCTCACGGTCATCGGCGGCGGCCTGCTCGCTGGGCTTGGCAAAGAGCAGGAAAAAGGTTTTGAGGTAGTAGTAGGCCGAAACCGCCGAGGTCACTAAGGCCAGCACCACCAGCGCCCAATAGCCCGCCTGGGCTGCCTCCTGAAAGACCAGATACTTCCCCCAAAAGCCTGCTAGGGGCGGCAGTCCGAGCAGCGAGATTATACTCAGGCCCATCGCCGTGCCTGCTAGAGGTTTGCGGTAAAACAGGCCCCGCAAACGCTCGAGGGGTACGTCTTGGTTGGAAAGCATGGCGAGTACCGCAAAGATAATGCCCGTCGCCAGGGCATAAGTGAGCAGGTAAAAGGGAATGGAGGCCTGTCCAGTAGGGCCAAACAATCCCAGTGCGACATAGCCCGCGTGGGCAATCGAGGAATAAGCAAATAGCCGCTTGGCCTCGGTCTGCTGCAAAGCCCCCAGGTTGCCAAAGATGGTGGTCAGGGCGATAAGCGCGGCCAGCCCATAGCCCCAGGCTCCGACCCCTTCGGGGGTAAAGATACGCAGCATCGCCGCAAAAGCCGCCGCTTTCACCGCTGTCACCATAAACAGCGTGACCACCGTGGGGCTGCCCTGGTACACATCGGGCGACCACCACTGGAAGGGCACCATGGCAGTCTTGAAGCCAAAAGCCGCCAGAATCAGCAACAGCCCCGCCACATAGAGCGGCCCGCTGCCCTTGGCCCCAGCCATGAAGCTGCCGGTAGCACCAAAGTAGAGCGCGATACCGTAGACGAAGATGGCCGCAGCCAGTGCGCCCAACAAAAAGTATTTGAGACCGGCCTCGAAGCCTTTGTTGTCGCGCTGCCAGGTGGCGAGCACATAGAGCGGCAGCGAGAACAGCTCGAGGGCAATCAGCAGCACCACCAGGTTAGGGCTACTGCTCATAATATGTATCCCGGTCACGGCGTAGAGCACCAGCAGGGGATATTCAAACTTTTTGGCCGGGCCGAGCAGCAGTGTCCATAAACCGCCCAGCAAAGCCACCAGGGTCAGCCCTCGAGCCAGGGTGTCAAAGCGATATAGCCCACCAAAAGCCTCGGTGGTCGTCCCCCAACCCACCACACAAAAAATAGCGGCCAGTACCAGCCCAGCAATGGTCACCAGGCGGTTGGCCTCGCGCGATATTACCAAAGCCAGCAAGGAGAGGGCGGTGGCAAAGGCGGCAAGGAAGAGAAGGGTCATCATGCGCTACCCCCAAAGAGGGCTGCTAGCGCCTTGCCAAGGGGCTCGAGGTAGACCGTGAATAGTTTGGGGTACAGGCCCATGAGCAGCAAAGCCACTACCGTCACCGACGCAAAAATCCATTCTCGAGAATTCAGGTCTGGGACAGTTTGGGTTTGCGGAACTTCCTGGAACACCTTCTGGTAGGCCGTAAGCGCGTAGGCGGCGGCGGCAATCACCGACAAAAAGGCTATAAAAGTTAGCCAGGGACTCACTTTATAAGCTCCCAGCAGGGCCAAAAACTCTCCGGGAAAGCCCGAAAGCCCCGGTAAGCCAATCATCGCAAACAGCAAAAACATGCCCAGCACATAGAGCGCTGGAGCGTGCTTGGCAAGACCACGCACTGGAGCGACCTCGAGGCCCCCTGTGCGCTTATATACCAGGCCCACAAAAAGGAACATGGCTCCGGTATATATCATCGAAGCCCCCAACACGTACAAGGCTCCCACCGTGCCTTGGCTTGTCCCGCTGAACAGACCCAGCAAGCCGATGCTCATGTGCGAGATGCTGCCGTAGGCCAGCAGGGTCTTCCAGTCCTTAGACGAGAACGCCAGCCAGGCCGCGTAAATCGCACCAAAGGCTGCCAGGAATAACACCACACCCTGCCACTGCTGGAACCCAGAAGGCACGAGCGGAATGGCCCACTTGAAGAAGGCAAAGATGCCTACCTTGTATAAGGTTCCCATCGCGTCGGCAAGGCCCGAGGGATGGTTCTGCCGGTTGAAGGGTGGCTGCCAGGCGTGCAGCGGAAACAACGAGGTCTTCACCGCAAAGGCAATCAGGAAGCCCAGAAAAGCCCACCCCGCCGCCGCACCACCGAGCGGGTGGGCAAGCAGGTCAGAGTAAAGGAAGCTCGGACTCCCGCCCAGATAGCGCACCGCGAACACCGAGGCCAGCATCGGCAACGAGCCGACCAGGGTGAAGATGGCAAAGGTATAGATGGCCCGTAGCCGATCCAGGCCACCATAAAACCACAGCATCAGCAGCGAGGGAATCAGGGTGGCCTCGAAGAAAACGTAGAAGAGCACGAGGTCGTTTGCAGCGAAGATCCCCATTAACCCAGTCTGCATGATTAGAGCGAGGGCCAGGAAGCGCACCGGCACGTCGGCAATCCACACGCCCAGCAACACCGTCAGACTGACCGCCATCCACAGCAGCAGCCCAGCCCCATCCAGGCCCAGGGCATAGTAGACTCCCACTTCTTGCAAGAGGGGAATCTGGGTGACATAGGCAATGTGCTGCCCTAGCATTGTGCCTGTAGGGTTATAGCCTGCGAACAGCACGAGGGAGATGACGAAAGTCACTGCCGCTGCCACAATCGCAAAGGTGCGGCCCAGGCTAGGCAGCAACAACAGCGCAATCCCGGCCAGCAGGGGGAGCCAGAGTCCAACATGAATCATCGCAACACCCCCCAGCCCACCAGCAACACCGCAGCAATCAGCAGTCCCGCTACATAGAAGCGTAGATAGCCGGTCTCGAGCCTAGCCAGCATCCCGCCGATTCCCCCGACAATCCCGCCCAGTCCAGCAAAGCCGCGCAAAAGGCCAGAATCTGCCCCGAACAGCAGGTCAGCCACCACCTTGAGGGGGTTAACGATAACCGCGTTGTAGAGGTTGTCGGCATAGAAACTATGCAGTGAGGCCACCTGGAAGCTGGTGAACCACTTGGGTAATACCTTCTGTTGGAAGAACCGGAAACCATAGTAAAGACCGCCCAGCGCAACCAGAGCCGAAATCAGAATGAGCACCCACTCGGTGCCGGAGGCCAGGGGCTCACCCCCGGCGTGGGCGATATTGGCATTGAGCCAGGGCTCGAGCAGGTTTTTGGACTGAATCACCGCCGGTAGCCCGACAAACCCCGCCAAGAGCGCCCCCAGGCTCAGAACGTGGTTGGGCCAGGTCATTACCGCCGGGGACTCGTGGGGATGCTCTTTGCCGCGATACTCACCCATAAACACCAGCACAAACCAGCGCATCGAATAAAGCGCGGTCAGGGCTGCTGCGGCCAACATGATAAACCAGAGCAGGGGGCTGTATTCGAAGCTCGAGGATAGAATCGCATCCTTAGACCAGAAGCCCGAAAGAAGCGGCAGCCCCCCCAGCGCCAGGGCTCCAATCAGACCGTGCCAGCGGGTTTGCGGCAAGTATTTCCACATTCCGCCCATCTTGCGCACGTCCTGCTCACCCCCCAGCGCGTGAATCACCGAACCACTGGACATAAAGAGCAGGGCCTTGAAAAGGGCTTGAGTCATCACGTGGAACATCGCCACCCAATAAGCTCCCACCCCCGCTGCCACAAACATGAAGCCCAATTGCGAGACGGTCGAGTAGGCCACGATGCGCTTGATATCGGTTTGACCAAAGGCCGAGAGCGCACCGTAGATCGCCGTGACCATCCCGACAATTACAATCCAGAACGAAACATCCGGTGCTCCCACATAAAGAAAGCTGGCCCTGGCAAGCAGGTAGACTCCCGCCGTAACCATGGTCGCGGCGTGAATCAAGGCCGAGACCGGGGTCGGGCCTGCCATCGCGTCGGGGAGCCAGACCATCAGGGGAACCTGGGCACTTTTGCCGATAGCTCCGATGAAGAGGAGGGCGGCAGCCAGGGGAATAGCCTGAAAGATAAGGGTGGAGGCTTCAATCTTCTCTTTGAGCCCAGAGATGGATAGCGTTCCAAACACCGCCCATAACAGGCCCATCCCCAACAGAAAGCCCAGGTCGCCAATGCGGTTGACGATAAAGGCTTTACGAGCAGAGTCCACGTTCACCTTATCGGTGTACCAGAAGCCAATCAGCAAGTAGGAGGCCAGCCCTACGCCTTCCCAGCCGATAAACATCACCGGGAAGCTGTCCGCCAGCACCAGAACCAGCATGGCTGCGATGAAGAAGTTGAAGTAGCTGAAGAAGCGGCTGAAGCCCACGTCACCGTGCATATAGCCGATAGCGTAGACGTGAATCAGGAAACCAATTCCCGCGACAATCATGATCATCAGGCCAGACAGATGATCCAGCAGCAGGCTGAAAGGGATACCCGGGAGCCAGTCGGCGATGGCCCACTTGGCCCCACCTCCAACCAGCAAAACCACACCCAACAAGAAACTGCCCAGCACCAGCAGCGAGGCCAGCCAGCCGGAAACCGGTTCGGCGATGCGCCTACCAAACAGCCCCAGGATGACAAAACCCAACAGTGGCAGGCCGATGATTAGGGGTAGGAGAATGGTTGTTTGCACTATTTACCCCCGTAATCCGCGTAGATCGTCCACGCTGGTGGTCTCGCGGCGGCGGAAGATGGCCACGATCAGGCCCAGCCCTACCGCAACTTCGGCAGCAGCAATGGCGATAACGAAGAGCGTCACCACTTGGGCATCCAGGCTACCCTTCAACTTGGCAAAGCTAATCAGCGATAGATTGGCGGCATTGAGCATCAGCTCGATGGAGAGGAATACCAAAATAGCCGTGCGGCGAGTGAGCGCACCGTAGGCTCCAGTGGCGAAAAGCAGGGCCGAGGTAATGAGCCAGATCATCGCCGCACCGCCTCTTTTTCGTTTTTGGGGGTGGGCTGCGCACCCGCACTGGGATGGGCAGGGTGTTCGGTGGAACGGGTGATGCGTTCGGGTTCGACCAGCACCACCGCCGCTACGGTTGCGACCAACAATAAGAAACCCACCACCAGGAGCGCGTAGAGCCAGCGCTCGGGGCTATATAGCAAAGGGCCGAGGGCTTGGGCCAGGCCGCCATTGAGGGCCGGTGGGTTGGCTGGAGCCTGAAAATGGGTCAGGGCGTAAATGAGCACCGCTGCCAAACCCAAAGCCCCCACCAGTGCGGGTGCTTGCAAACCCGGAAGCAGGTCTTGACCCACGCTTGCCTTGGCCGCCGATAGCAGCATGATAACGAAGAGGAACAGCACCACGATGGCCCCACCGTAGACGATAATCTGGGTCATCGCCACGAAACGGGCCTCGAGGCTCACGTACACCGCCGCGATTACCAGAAAGTTGGCAATTAGGGCGATAGCGGCGTGTACGGCATTCTGCAGCCGTACCACCATGATACTCGTCCCTATCAGCAAAACCGCTCCGAGGATTTCCCAGAAGTTCACCGCCATGCAAACCTCCGTGGGGCCGCCAATGCGACCCGCCAAACACCGGACACAAAACGCAAAATGCCTCTGTTCATAGCCTTGCAGATTCTATCGCCAAAGGGGGCAAAGGGGTCAAGTTCCCCGCCAACGAAGGTCTTGGATGTTGGGTGAGTGCTGGAGGCGGCTGGCATGGCTTAGTGCCCCGAATGTTCATCGTCAGCTTGGGGTTTGGGTGCGACCTGACGCGGCTTTTTGAGCAAAGGCGGCTGCACACCCTCGAGTTCGGGTCGCACGTAAGGCAGCGCATAGCCCTTCTTGATGTCCTGGCCGGTGTACTGGGCCTCGCGGCGCTGTGGCTTGCTGCCCTGTACGTCTACGAGCATATCCCCCTTACCATATACAAAGTCGCTGTAGCGGTAATCGGCCAGCTCGAAATCGTAGCCCATCACCACTGCCCCGGTGGGGCAGGCTTCCTCGCACAGTCCGCAGAAGATACAGCGCAGCATATTGATTTCGTAGACGCTGGCGTAGCGCTCCCCCGCCGAGACCGGGTGGGCTGGGTCGTTTTCGGCGGCCTCGACATAGATGGCGTAGGCCGGACAGGCCGCAGCACATAACGAACAGCCGATGCACTTCTCGAGGCCATTGGGATGCCGGGTCAGGACGTGCCGCCCGTGAAAGCGCGGCTTTAGGGCCACCGGCGCATCAGGATAGGGAATGGTGACGGGCTTGGAAAACAGCGCCTTGAGCGTGATTCCCAAACCTTGGGCGAGTGCGGCAATGCTACTCATTCAGGTTCTCCTTTCAGTCGCGTTGAGCGTTGAAGGTTTGTCGTTTACCGCGAAATTCTCGCTGCAAGTCGTAAGTCTCGAGTCGCAGTTCAAAAACAGGGGCCGACCTGAGACATGAGACCCGCGACTTGAGACATTGCTTGCGGTCAACGGTTGACGGTAAACGGTAAACATCATCAATCTCCCACCCCAGGCCGCACCACACGACGGGCAGGCTGAGACGACCTCGCGCCCATCACCACGTAGACCGAGAAGACAATCAGGGCCAGCGCCGAGAGCCAGCCAAGCACCGCGAGCGGCATCTTGAAGGCCACCACCGCCGCCACAATCAGGAACCAGCCCAGGGCCATCGGCAGCAGTCGCCCCCAACCGAAGCGCATCAGTTGGTCGTAGCGCAGGCGGAAGAAGGTTCCGCGTACCCAGATGAAGAAGAACAAAAATAGGGCGATTTTGGCAAACATCCACAAGTAGGGCAGCGCGAAGAAGCCGCCGATAAAAGGGATGGCTGTCAAGAACCCCGGCATCCGCCAGCCTCCTAAGAAGATGGTGGGGATGAGGGCCGAGGCGGTGATTAGGTGGATGTACTCGGCCATCTGGAACAAGGCCCACTTGATGCTGCTGTACTCGGTGTTATAGCCACCTACCAACTCCTGCTCGGCCTCGGGCAGGTCGAAGGGGGTACGGGCGGCTTCGGCCATACCGGCGATTACGAACAGTGCGAAGGCCGGGAGCAAATAGAGAATGAGCCAGCCGTTGGTGTTCTGCCACTCCACGATGGCTTGCAGGTTGAGTGAGCCTACTAGCACTACCGGAGCCAACAGCGACATTCCCAGAGCCAGCTCGTAGCTGATCAGCGCCGCTGAGGAGCGTAGCGAACCCAACAAGCTGTACTTGGAGTTGCTGGCCCAGCCCGCCAGAAAGATACCGTAAACGGCAATCTCTGAGACCGCGAAGACATAGAGAATCCCCACGTCAAGGTTAATTAGCCAAGGGTCGAAACCAAAGAAAGCGTGCTTGGGGCCAAATGGTATCAGGCCAAAAGTCAGCAGGGCAAAGGTCACGGAGATCATCGGGGCCAGCCAGAAGACCACCTTGTCGGCAGCCTTGGGCACGATATCTTCCTTGAGAATGGATTTGATGGCATCAGCCACTGGCTGCAAGAGGCCGTCCGGCCCCACCCGGTTAGGCCCCTGGCGAATCTGGATACGGGCCAAAAGGCGGCGCTCGATGAGGGTCATGTAGGCAAAAGCCGTGAGCAAGCCAAAGACCACCAGGAAGGCTTTGATGCCCACCATCCACAAGGGGTCGGTGGTGTTGTCGGGGGCAGATGCGTTCTGGGCCATCCCTAGGCCCAGGAATGGCAGAGAGCCCAGAGCAAATAGCAGCGGGCGGGAAAGAAGGCTATAGCTCTCAGCCTTCAGCCCTCTGCCCTCTGCACAGCAGAGCGGCTTCATGCCTCACCTCCGACCAGAATCTTGGCTTCCACACTGCGTCCGGCCCATGCGCCGAGGGCAGGCAGGTATATCGCCCCGTCCGGCAGACCTTTCACCACTTTGACCTCGAGTTTCTCAATCCCTGAGAGGGTTTCTATCTCCACAATATTGCCGTCTGCAAGGGCGTTGGCCTTGGCGGTTTCCGGCGAGACCTCGAGCCATACCTTGACCACATTTGCCACCGCGCCCGTAAGCTGCTCGCGTCGCCACATCGAAGGACGCAGATATAAGGGTGTCGGGTGTCGGGTGTCGGGTGTCGGGGGCTGGAAGTTCGCGGGTTTAACGTTCCAACGGCCCATTGCAGCGGGAAGTTTGTACTTCTCTGCCAAAGTT
>JADEYI010001387.1_pt1 | contig 18721 bp, 18 predicted proteins | sample 8542331 | NCBI WGS metagenome assembly JADEYI01 (sample SAMN16510988, study PRJNA670497) | mine drainage metagenome | isolation source: biofilm near Copperflume 1 | place: Germany: Marsberg coppermine Kilianstollen | collected 2018-02
GCCTCGGCATCCCCCCGCCGAACCCGTCGTGGGGCGTCGACATCAACGTCGCGCGGACGACGTTCCCGATTAATGTATCCGCCGCGCTCTTCCCGGGGATCGCCATCAGCCTGACCGTGCTTGGCTTCAACCTCCTCGGCGATGGTCTGCGAGACGTCTTCGACCCGCGCCTACGGGGGCGATGACCTACCTCCGTGCGGCCCCAGCCCGTTGAGGGTGGCCACGGCCGCCCGCGCATGTGATCCTCACGCAATGGCACGCGGCCTTTTCGTCGAACCGTTCTACGGCGGCAGCCACCGGGCATTTCTCGATGGCCTTGTGCGCCACAGCGCGCACCACTTCACGCTTCTGACGCTCGAGGATGGAGAATGGCGGCGGCGCATGCGCCGCGGCGCCCACGAACTCGCCGCGGCGGCAGCGCAGCTCGATGGAGACTTCGACTTCCTCGTTGCAACCGACATGCTGGATCTGCCGGCGTTCCTCGCCCTGACGAGGCCGCGCTTCAGCCACCTGCCCATCATGCTCTACCTGCACGAGAACCAGCTCACCTACCCACGTCTGCGGGGGACGAAATTCAACTCCTGGTTCGGGGCGATGAACTATCTCTCGGCCTGCGCCGCCGACGTCGTCGCGTTCAACTCGGAGTTTCATCGAAGCGACTTCCTCGCCGCCCTGGAAGCGCTGTCTTCGCAGCCAAACAACTGGATCGCGGCAGGCACCGTCCAGGCGATCGCCGGCAAGAGCACCGTCGTGCCTGTCGGTGTCGACCTCGGCTGGATGGATGCATACGCCGCCGGGCGCAGAAGCTCCGCCACCGAGCCACCGATCGTGCTCTGGAACCACCGCTGGGAGTTCGACAAGGCGCCGGAGGTGTTCATCCGCACGGTCCGCAAGTTGGCGGCAGAGGGGGTACCTTTCCGCCTGGCGTTGGCGGGCGAACCGGGTAACAGCCCGTCCGGCGGCCCCGGCGTGCTGCGCGACGAGTTCCCGGAGCGCATCCACCACTTCGGCTATGCAGACGATCGTGCCACCTATGCACGCCTCCTTTGGGAAAGTGACATCGTGGTAAGTACGACGCGGCACGAATTCTTCGGCGTGGGCATGGTGGAAGCGCTCTACTGCGGATGCTTCCCGATCGCCCCGAACGGCTTCAACTTCACTGCGCTTGTGCCACCCGAGCTGCAGGGCGCTGCACTGTTCGAATCTGAAGAAGACTGCGCCTCGAAGCTTCGCGCAGCGATCGTTTCACGCCCCGGCGGCGATTCCCGGCTTCGGCGCGCCGCCGCACGCTTCGCCTGGCCCGCAGTCATCGGGGAGTGGGACGCCCGCCTGGAGGAGCTGGCGACTACCCGCAGGCGCTGATCGCCACCTTTGGTGTGCCTCGTCCTGCGATCGAATCGGGCACCCGGGCAGGCGCGTTTCCACAGACCGGCATGGTGGAGGATCATAGGGGTATGCAGCAGGACATCGGTTCGCGGGGGGTGCGGCGCCCTTGCGTACACGCGTAGCAGCCACTCGCGCGTGGGGACGCGTGCCCCGGCCGCTACGGAGCGGGGTGGAAGTGATCGCGCGCACTATCCGGCTCTACGTGGACGACAGCTGCGGGACCTATGCCGCCGCCATCGCCTACTATGCGATTTTTTCGCTCATCCCGCTGAGCCTGATCACCCTTTCGATTTTCGGGCTGGTGGTGAACCCGCAACGGATCACGAACTTCGTGTTCGACCAGTTCCCGCTCCAGGAGACGGTCACGGTGCGGCAAAACGTCGAGCAGATCGTGCAGCGCGCCCACGATATCAGTGTGGCCGGGTTGTCGTTCGGCGTGCTGGCACTGGTGTGGTCGTCGAGCGGCATCTTCTCAGCCGTGCGGAAGGGGCTCAATGCAGCCAGCCACCGCAAAGTGGGGCGTCCATACTGGCACGGCAAGCTGATAGACCTGGCGCTCATCCCTGCCCTCGGGGCGCTGATCATCCTGTCGGTGGGCCTGACGGCGCTTTCGCAGGTGGTCATCGAGCGCGCCGGGCATGTCGGGCCGATCAACTTTGATACGAACCTGGCGTTGCGGATCTCCTCCTATGCGCTACCGGCGATGTTCTCCTTTTCGATGTTCGCGCTGCTCTACCGCTACGTCCCCACGGCCCGGCCGGGCTGGCCTGAGGCGCTGGCTGGCGCGTGCCTCGCGAGCATCCTTTTCGAAGCGGCGAAGAACCTCTACGCGCTCGCCTTCACGCTGACCTCGTTCTCAAAGGACACCGCGCTGTATGCGAGTCTCGGCACCGCGCTGGGCTTGCTGCTCTGGCTGTTCGTGAACGCCTCCATCCTCCTCCTCGGAGCGGAATTTGGCCGGGCCGTGCGCGGGACGAGCGAGGGGACCGAAGCTCAGGCCGCCCAGGAGGAGTTGCCCGGGCGCACCGTGGAACGCCGGCCCCCACACCCCGGCCGAGCGGGCTAAAGGTGCCGACCCGACGGCACATCGAGAACTTTTATAACGATAAAGTTCCAAAAGACCGGCTTCGGGCGTAGACTGGGCCTATGCAGGGAACACGCCAACGCATCCTTGAGATCATCATCCACCGCCGGGAAGCCCGCGTGGAGGACCTCGCCGCGGAGCTCAACATCACCGCGGCAGGGGTGCGCCGCCACCTCGACCACCTGCGCGCCGACGGGCTCCTGGATGTCCGCACAGTGCGGCAGTCGACGGGGCGGCCCTACTACGCCTATTTCGCCACCGCCCAGGCCACCCCCGGCATCCCGGCCGCCTATTCGGGATTGCTGGAAGGGATGCTTCGCGGCCTTGGCGAAAGCGAAGAGGCGGTCACGCCGGTGATGACACACGTCGCAGAGTCGCTGGCCTCGCGTCACCGCTCCGAGATCAGCAGTTCCAGCGGCGACCCGGCGGGGCGCGTTGGTCAGGTCACCGAGAGTCTTCGTCAGGAAGGCATCCTGGAAAGCTGGAGCGCCGAGAGTGATGGCTTCCATTTGCTCAACGGTGCCTGCCCGTATATCCGCGCGGCGGAAATTTCGCGGCTCCCCTGCGAATCGGACCGCAAGGCAATCGAGCTCCTGTTGGGGCTCAATGTCGAACAACTGAACCGCATCGTCGATGGCGCGCCGGTGTGCGAATACCTTGTCCACGCCGGGCCGCCACCCGAACAACTCATCGAAATACGGTAAGGAGCCCCATGACACACACCCCACTGCTGGAGATCACGAACCTCCGCGCCAATATCGGCAGCAAAGAGATCCTCAAAGGCCTCTCCCTGAGCGTGGACAGGGGCGAAGTGCACGCCATCATGGGGCCCAATGGCTCAGGCAAGAGCACGCTCGCGAACGTCCTCATGGGAAACCCCAGCTACACGATGACGGCGGGCGAGGTGCTCTTCAAAGGGCAGTCGCTCAAGGACCTCAAGCCCGACGCACGCGCCCGGCTCGGCCTCTTCCTGGCGTTCCAATACCCGGTCGCCGTTCCCGGCGTGACGATGGTCAACTTTCTGCGCCAGGCGGTAAACGCCACCCGCGGTACTGAGCTCCCCATCCGGGAGTTTCGCGAGCTGTTGTTCAAACAGATGGACATTCTCAAAGTGGACCAGGACTTCGCCCGCCGCTATGTGAACGATGGCTTCAGCGGCGGCGAAAAAAAGCGTGCGGAGATGCTCCAGATGGCGATGCTTCAGCCATCCATGGCCGTGCTCGACGAGACCGACTCCGGGCTCGACATCGATGCCCTGCGGACCGTGGCCGAAGGCGTTAACACGCTCATGAACCCCGAGATGGGGCTGCTCCTGATCACCCACTATCAGCGGCTCCTGAATTACGTCAAGCCGCAGTTCGTGCACGTCCTCATCGATGGCCGCATCGTCCGCTCCGGCGGGCCGGAGCTGGCTGAGGAGCTCGAAATCACCGGCTACGACCAGATGGAAGCTGCACTCGCCGCTTCCGCAACGGCCTGAGGAGGACACCATGACCGCGACGGCCAACCTGATCAGCAACGATAACTACGAGACAAAGTTCGGCTTCCACGACGACGAAAAGGCGTTCTTCACGGCCAACAAGGGGCTCAACGAAGACGTGGTGCGCATGATTTCGCAGATGAAAGACGAGCCCCAGTGGATGCTCGACTTCCGCCTGCGCGCACTCGAACTCTTCCATCAGCGCGAAGACCCGGCCTGGGGCAGCGCGCTCCTGAAGGAGATTGACTTCGACAACATCCATTACTTTGTGCGCGCGACCGACCGCGATGAGCGGTCCTGGGACGACGTACCGGACTACATCCGCAACACCTTCGACAAGCTCGGGATCCCCGAGGCGGAAAAGAAGTTCCTCGCCGGCGTGGGCGCGCAATACGACTCCGAAGTCGTCTACCACAACATCCGCGAAGACCTCGAAAAGCTCGGCGTCATCTTCCTCGGCACCGACCAGGCGCTGAAGGAGCACGAGGACATCTTCAAAGAGTATTTCGGGACAATCGTCCCGCCGGGCGACAACCGCTACGCGGCCCTCAACAGCGCCGTCTGGTCCGGCGGTTCGTTCATCTATGTGCCCAAGGGCGTGAAGGTCGATATCCCGCTGCAGGCCTATTTCCGCATCAACACGCAAAACATGGGCCAGTTCGAACGCACCCTCATCATCTGCGACGAAGGCAGCCAGGTGCACTACGTCGAAGGCTGCACAGCGCCGACCTACAGCAGCGATTCGCTCCACAGTGCGGTCGTGGAGATCATCGTCAAGAAGGGCGCCCGCTGCCGCTACACGACGATCCAGAACTGGTCGAACAACGTCTACAACCTCGTGACGAAGCGCGCCGCCGCCTACCAGGACGCTGTCATGGAGTGGGTGGATGGCAACCTCGGTTCGAAGCTCACGACGAAGTTCCCCAGCGTCTACCTGATGGAGCCGGGCGCCCACGGCGAGATCCTTTCGCTGGCGTTCGCCGGCGAGGGCCAGCACCAGGACGCGGGCGGGAAGATCGTGCACGCTGCCTCGAACACGACTTCCACTATCATCTCCAAGTCTCTGAGCAAGGGCGGCGGCCGCACCAGCTATCGCGGGCTGCTCAAAGTCTACGAAGGCTGCGAGAACGTGAAGTCGAACGTGCGCTGCGATGCGCTCCTGCTCGATGAGAACTCGCGCTCCGACACCTACCCGACGATGGAGATCGACGCACCCGAGGTGCACATCCAACACGAGGCCTACGTCTCAAAGCTGAGCGAAGACCAGCTCTTCTACCTCACGAGCCGCGGGCTGAGTGAGGAGGCTGCCGCGAAAATCATCGTAAACGGCTTCGTCGAACCGATCGTGAAGGAGCTCCCGATGGAGTATGCCGTCGAGCTGAACCGGCTCATTGAATTGCAGATGGAGGGGGCCGTCGGCTAGACCGTCGCGACCGCTCGCACGGCACGCCTACGCCGGTTTCTTCACCGGCGGCCAGTGAAAGGTTGTGCAGAAATTGAGTTCTGCCCTGGAACACTCGACCACTATCGCCGCCGGGAGCGCTGATCTCGGCGCGCGGCTCGCTGACCCTGCCTGGCTCGCTGCCCTGCGGGCTGACGCCGCTTCCGCGGCTGACTCGCTCGCCTGGCCCGATTCGCGCCGGGAGCGGCCCTGGAAGTACCTCGATATCAGTGGCATGAGCCTCGACCCCTACACGCCGGCACCCGGCCAGACGACGCTCTCCGGTGCCGCTGAGGGGCTGCGCTTGACCGCGTTCGGTGCGGCCGACGAGACGGCGATGGCGGTCATTCAGTCCTCCCTCGGGACGCGCGTGGCACCGCGCCAGAGCAAGCTGACGGCACTGCACTATGCCTTCCTGGAGGATGGTGTCCTGGTCCAGACAGAGCCCAACGCCGAAGCCGGCGAAGTGCGGATCAGCCGGGACTACGCCGCCGCCGGCACGCTCGTTGCGCCCCACACCCTCATTGTTACCGGCGCCAACAGCCGGGTTTCCGTGGTTGAGGACTTCCACTCCGCCGATGGTGACATCGTCGCCCTGCCCGTGCTCGAAGTCGTTCCTGGCCCCGGGTCCGAGGTGCGTTACACGGCATTCCACCGCTGGGGCTCCCAAACGCGCGTGTTCACCTATCAGACGGCTATCACCGGCCGCGATAGCGCGTTCATCGGGCTGAACGTCGTCACCGGCGGCCTCGTGGTGAAGGGCCATCTGCATTCCGCGCTCGAAGGGCGCGGCTCATCGAGCGAGCTTTTCGGCCTGTGTCTTGGAGACGGCCACCAGCACGTGGACTTTTACACCATCCAGGACCACATCGCCGCCGACACGCGCAGCGACCTCCTCTACAAGTCAGCACTGAAGGGGAGCTCACGCTCGGTCTACTACGGCCTCACGCGGGTCGGCCTGGAAGCGCGGAATGCGGACGCCAACCAGGAAAACCGCAACCTTCTCCTCAGCCACGAAGCCAAGGCGGACAGCGACCCGGTGCTGGAGATCTTGACGAGCAACATCGTCCGCTGCAGTCACGGCGCGACCGCCGGGCCTGTCGATGAAGAACAGCTCTTCTACTTGCAGGCGCGTGGCATCCCACGGCCGAAGGCGGAGGCATTGCTCGTGCGAGCATTCCTCGGGCAGGTGGTGGCGCGTGTGCCAGGCGAAGCGCTGCGCGAAGAGATCGAAGGCATCATCGAAGCGAAGCTGGGGAAGCTGGAATGACCTGGACGGCGCTCGCCGCGGTTGCGGACATCGCACCAGGCACGGCGCATGTGGCCGAAGCCGGGGGACGGCGGCTCGCGCTTTGCAACACGGGCGACGGAATCTATGCGATCGACGACGTCTGCACCCACGATGGAGGCCCGCTGGACCAGGGGAGGCTCGACGGCACCCAGATAGAATGCCCGCGGCACGGCGCGCGCTTCGACGTCATCAGCGGCCGGGCGCTCTGCCTGCCCGCCATCCGGCCCGTGAGGACATACCCGGCTCGCATCACCGGTGACACTGTGGAAGTGGACCTGCCCTGAGCAGGAAGAAAGGAGGAAGTCCATGCTCGACGTAAACCGGATCCAGCGGGACTTCCCTATCCTGGACCAGCAGGTGAACGGCCATCGCCTTGTGTACCTCGACAACGCCGCGACGACGCAGAAGCCGCGCCAGGTGATTGACCGGCTGGTCCACTACTACGAACACGACAACGCGAACATCCACCGCGGCATCCACACGCTGGCAGTGCGCGCCACCGACCAATACGAGGACGTGCGGGGACGGACGGCCGCACTGATCGGGGCGCCGAACCCATCGGGGATCGTCTTCACCCGCAACACGACTGAGTCGATCAATTTGGTCGCGCAGTCTTGGGGCGGCACGAACATCCATGAAGGCGACGAGATTGTCCTGACCGTGATGGAGCACCACTCCAATATCGTGCCCTGGCAACTCCTCGCTCGGCGCAGCGGCGCTGCGCTCCGCTATATCGACATGTCCGACGACGGATTCCTCGACCTTGGCGAGCTCCGCCGAGTGGTGGGTCCAAAGACAAAGCTCGTGAGTGTCACGCACGTGTCGAATGTCCTCGGCACCATAAACCCGGTCGCCGAGATCGCCACCATTGCCCACGCCGCTGGAGCAGCAGTGCTCGTCGATGGTGCCCAGGGCGCGCCCCACATGCCGGTGGACGTCGCGCAGCTCGGGTGCGACTTCTATGCCTTCTCCGCTCACAAGATGCTCGGCCCGACCGGCGTTGGCGTGCTCTGGGCTGCGCCCCGCCTATTGGAGGCGATGGAGCCGTTCCTCGGCGGCGGAGAAATGATCGCCGTCGTCCAGCGCGATACCTCGTCGTGGGCCGATGTGCCCCACAAATTCGAAGCGGGCACCCCGAATATCGCCGATGTCATCGCCTTCGGGGCGGCACTCGACTATCTCAGCGGCCTCGGCATGGCAGCAGTGCGTGAGCACGAAATGACCATCACGGCGCTGGCGATGGACCGGCTGCGGACGGTTCAGGGCCTTGAAATTCACGGCCCGGCCAGGCCGGAGGATCGCGGCGGGGCTGTGAGCTTTGCGCTGGACGGCGTGCACCCCCACGATGTCAGCACGATCGTCGATTCTCATGGTGTCGCGATCCGGGCAGGGCACCACTGCGCCCAGCTCCTGATGCGGCGCCTTGAAGTGCCCGCCACCAGCCGCGCAAGCTTTGCCATCTACAACGACGCGGACGATATTGACGTCCTCGTCGAAGCGCTCAACCACGCCCGCCGGGTGTTCGCGATTGACGATGCCAGAACCGCAGTTTGACGACCTCTACCGCGAACTCATCCTCGACCACTCCCGGCGGCCGAGGAATCGCGGTGCGCTCGCTGGCGCTACGCAGCATGTGGAGGGCGTGAACCCGGTTTGCGGCGATGCGATAGCGCTGGACCTCGCGGTGCACGACGGTGTCATCGACGATGCCGCGTTCTCCGGGCAGGGCTGCAGCATCAGCCAATCGAGCGCTTCGATGCTCACGGAGCGAGTCAAAGGCCGCACCGTTGTAGAAGCACGCCGCGTGATGGACCGCTTCCGTGCGATGCTTATCGACGGCGCGTTGCCGGACCGCGAGCTCGGCGACCTCGAAGCGTTCGAAGGCGTCGCACGGCTCCCGGTGCGTGTGAAATGCGCCCTGCTCTCCTGGAATGTCCTCCAGGAAGGGCTCGACCAGGCCACATCGGCCGCCACAGGAGGCAACCCATGACTGAAGCGACCGCTATCCCCACCAACGAAGAGCTGATGACCAAGCTCGCCGAAGTGAAGGACCCCGAGATCAACCTCTCCATCGTGGAACTGGGGCTCGTCTACGACATCTCCTTCGACAATGGCGAAGTGCTGGTCACGATGACCCTCACGAGCCCCGGCTGCCCGCTGGGGCCAGTCATCCGCGGCGAGGCCTACGCAAAGCTCAAGGAGGTCCCGGGCGTGAAGGACGTCGATGTCCAGATCGTCTGGAACCCGCCATGGGACCCGCGCACCATGGCCAGCGAAGATGTGAAAATGCAGTTGGGAATCTGGTAGGCGCTCGCAGAGCCCTCCACTCCGGCGCGATGTAGACTGGCAGGAGCATGACCTGTGAAGTCGAGACCGCGGCGCTGTTGCGCCGAGCTGGACACAAGCTGACGCCGCAGCGCCTGCTCATCGTGCGGACGCTGCGGCATGCGGGCGGACATTGCACCGCCGCCCAGATCACCGACCGCGTGCGCGAAGAATATCCTTTCGTCGATGTCAGCACGGTCTATCGCACGCTCGATGTCCTCAAGCGCATGCGGCTTGTCACGTCCACCGACATGGGCTCCGGCGACTCCGTCTTCGAATGGGCGCCCGAACAACCCCACCATCACCTGGTTTGTTCCGCCTGCGGCTACGTTTCCGAACTTGACCACCGCTACCTCGACACGCTCTCCGGTCAGATAGAAAGCGACTTCGGGTTCGTGCCGGACCTCCATCACTTCGCCATCTTCGGTCTTTGCCGGACGTGCGCCCTCAAGGAGGCAGGCGATGCCGACGCGCCGTGACCTGCTGCTCGCCCTTTCGGCGGCCGTCGGCGCAGAGCACGTCCTCTATCGCCACGAAGACCTCGCCGGCTATGAATTCGACGGCACCGTGGAAAAGCGCCTGCCATATGCCGTAGCCTTTCCCGCCGATGCACGGGAGACGGCCGCCGTCATCCTGGCATGCAATCGCCTGGACGTTGCGATCACGCCCCGCGGAGCCGGCACGGGCTTGAGCGGTGGCTCGGTGCCGCGGAAACGCGGCGTGGTGGTGGCGACCGCGCGGATGCGGCGGATCATCGAGATCGACCCCGAAAGCCGCATCGCGGTGGTCGAACCGGGCCTGCCTAACATCCAGCTTTCAGAAGCAGCGGCGAAGTACGGACTCTTCTACGCGCCGGACCCGAGCAGCCAGAAGGCCTGCACCATCGGTGGGAACGTCGCCGAAAACGCCGGCGGCCCGCACTGCCTCGCCCTGGGTGTGACGACGAACCACGTGCTCGGCATGGAGGTGGTCACCGCCGAAGGTGAGATCACGTGGCTGGGCGGGCACGTCCAGGACACGTTTGGCTACGACCTGCGGGGCGCTTTCATCGGCTCCGAAGGCACCCTTGGCATCGCCACCAAAGTCGTTGTCCGTCTGCTCACTGAGCCGCCGGGAATCGTGACGCTGCTGGGCATCTTCGACACCATCGAGGAGGCGAGCGAGACGGTCTCGGCGATTATCGCGGCGGGGCTGATCCCCGCCGCGATGGAGATGATGGACCGGCTCACACTGCAGGCGGCCGAGGCGGGGCTCCACTGCGGCTATCCCCCCGATGCCGGAGCTGTCCTCCTCGTCGAACTCGACGGCATGCCCGAACTCATCGCCGACCAGGCCGCGACCGTGCGTGCACAGTGCTTCGAACACGGCGCGAAGGAAGTGCGTACAGCGAGCGACGCAAAGGAGCGCGAGCTGCTGTGGAAAGGGCGCAAAGGCGCTATCGGCTCGCTCGGGCGCATCGCACCGAACTACTACATCCTCGACGGCGTGGTGCCGCGCTCCAGGCTGGTCGAGACGATGGCGCGCGTTTCCGAAATCAGCGCCCGCTACCAGTTGCCCGTCGCAAACGTCTTCCATGCGGGCGACGGCAACCTCCATCCACTCTTGTTGTTCGATGAGCGAGTGCCGGGCGCATCGGCGATGGTCCTCGCCGCCGGGGAAGAGATGATGCGGGCGTGCGTCGACGCCGGCGGAGCGTTGAGTGGCGAACACGGCATTGGCTTCGAAAAGCGGGGCTTCATGTCCTGGCTGTACAGCGCAGACGACATCGAGAACATGTCCCGGCTGCGGCCAATCTTCGGGAACGCGGGCGCCTTCAACCCCTGCAAGTTGCTACCTATCGGCACCGGCTGCGGCGAGACCGCGCACCAGCCCGCCGCCATCCGCGCCGCCGGCCCCGATGCCTATGTCTGAAGCATTTGCAGGACCGCTGCCAATCGTGGCCGGCTGCGCCCCGGACACGGTGTACATCCCGGAGTCGCCCGAAGAACTGCACGACATTGTCGTCCAGGAGCAGCGCCTCAACCTTGTCCCCGCTGGCGGACGCACGCAGCTCGATCTTGGCAACGCGCCGGCCAGCCCTTTCGCTCTGCTCGACCTCACCCGAGCCCTCCGTGGCCGGCCCATCGAGCACCAGCGGGACGACCTCACCGCGGTTGTCCCGGCGGGGGCCACGCTGGCCGAGATCAATGAAACGCTCGGTTTGGCCGGCCAATGGTTGCCAATCGACCCGCCGCTGGCCGAGTCCTGCTCCATTGGAGGGGCGCTGGCAGTAGGCGTGGGCGGGCCGCTACGCACCCGCTACGGGCTGCCGCGAGACTTCGTCCTCGGCATGACCGTGCTTCGATCCGACGGCACGACTGTCCACGCCGGTGGCCGGGTCGTGAAAAATGTCACGGGATACGACTTGATGCGGCTCTGGTGTGGCTCGCTCGGGACCCTCGGCATCATCACGGAAGTGGCAGTGCGTGTGCTGCCCCTGCCGGATGCCCCGCGTGAAGTGGTGGCGCGGCACGATTCGCTGGAGGATGTCCTCGCCTTTGCCCGGAGTCCCGTGCTTTCCGGGCTGCGACCCGAATATTGCATCGCCGTCGCCGAGGGAAGCGCCTGGCGGACGACCATTAGTGTCGCTGCCTTCGACCGGCTGAAGCCGGGGACGGTGCGTTCGTTGCTTGACGAGGGTGTGACGCTGGCACCGGCGCCCAGCGCCTATGCAGAAGGCCGCGATTGCGGCTTCGCGGAAGGCGAGACGCTCACCGTCCGCGTCGCGACGTTACCGCCGCAGCTCCCGGCAGCGCTCAGAGTGCTCAACGGACTCCAACCCGCGCGCTCCGTGGTCTTCCCGTTCGCCGGCTTCGCCCGCGTCACTTGGCGCTCTGCGGCGACGCCCGGTGCGGAGGATCTGCTCCCGGTCCTCGATGCGATTCGAACACAAGTCCAAGCACCGGGTGGAAGCGTGGTGATCGAACGGATGCCGGCGGAGCTCCGGGCCGTCGCCGACCCCTGGGGCACGCCCCCCAAGGCGTTCCCGTTGATGCAGCGGACGAAGCTCGCCTACGACCCGTCCGGCCGGCTCAACCGGGGGAGGTTCGTTGGTGGTCTCTAGCGACATTTCGCGTTGGCCGCGCCCGTCCGAAGCACCGGCTGACGAGGACCTGAGCAAGTGCGTCCACTGCGGCCTCTGCGTGAATGCCTGCCCCACCTACGCAATCACCGGCCTCGAACTCGAATCGCCGCGCGGCCGCATCCACCTGGCGAAATCGGTCGCCGAAGGACACATTGACCTCACCCCTGCGGTGCAGTCACATTGGGACCTTTGCCTGCAGTGCCGGGCATGTGAGGCGGTCTGTCCCAGTGGTGTCCCCTACGGCCGGATCATGGAGCACACCCGCGCGCAGCTCGATGCCGCCGCGCCGGCCCACCGGACGCAGCGGCGCGTGCGAAAACTTCTCCTCCGAAACGTTGTCGCCCGCCCACGGGTGCTGGCAGCGGTGCTCGCCCCGGTACGCGCGCTGGCCGGATCACCGCTGCGCCGCCTGGCCGTGCGGACCCGCGTGATCGGGATGTTCCCGCCGCTCGCGAGGGCAGAGCGGCAGCTTCCCGGACACGTCGGCGCCCCCTTCCGGCCGGGGAGTCAGCTCGCTACACCCGCACACGCCGCAGACGACGTGATCCTCTTCACCGGCTGCATCATGGGAGAGCTGTTTGGGGAGGTGCACCGTGCCACGGGCCGCGTGCTGGCCCGCAGCGGGATCGCCGCGACGGCAGCTCCCGGTCAGGGCTGTTGCGGCGCCCTGCACGCGCACGATGGTGACATCGACTTCGCGCGTGAGCTGGCCCGCCGCAATATCGATGCGCTCGCGGATGGCGGGGCGCCGATTATCGTCAACTCGGCTGGATGCGGTGCGGCGATGAAGGAGTATGGCGAGCTGCTCTCAGCGGATGCCCAATACGCATCCCGAGCCCGCGCCTTTTCCGGGCGCGTGCGGGACGTGAGCGAATACCTCGCCATTTTGGCGCCGCTGCCGCGGGGCAACTTTAATGCGCGGGTGGCCTACCAGGACGCCTGCCACCTGGTGCATGCCCAGCGCATCCGCGAACAGCCGCGAGCGCTCCTCGGCGCGTTAACCGGGTGCGACCTCGTCGAAACAGAAGGCGCCGACATGTGCTGTGGAGCAGCGGGCATCTACAGCCTCGTCCAGCCTGAGATGTCGGCGGAGCTTCGGACGCGAAAGGCTAACCAGTTCGCGACGCACCGGCCCGACGTGATTGTGACGGCGAACCCCGGCTGCCAGATGCAATATGCGGCCGCGGTGCGTGAGGCCGGCATTGACGCGCGTGTGATGCACATCGTCGAATTGCTGGATGAAGCGCAGGACAGCGAAACAGAATCCCCCCGCCCCCTCTCGGACAGTTGAATCCCGGCCGGCCAGTAGGGTCTCCGAGTTTGCGGGCGCCAATCAGAGAGCCCGCCAGGGGGCTCTCTGGCGGGATCGTGGCCGGGTGCCCGGGGAGGTTCAGAACCCGGCGTTGCCGCCGCGACCGCGCAAGCGCGGGTCGAGAACGTCCCTCAGCGCATCGCCCGCCAGGTTGAATCCCAGCACTGCAAGCATGATGGCAGCGCCGGGAATGACAGACAGCCATGGCTTAGTGACCAGCGTGCGGCCCTGGTTGAGCATCTTCCCCCACGAGATGGCCACGGGGTCCCCCAGGCCGATGAAGGAGAGCGACGCTTCGGCGAGGATATAGGCGCCGATGGAGATGGTGAAAATGACGATCGTCGGCGCCATGATGTTGGGCAGGATATGGCGAATCATGATGCGCGTGTCGGAGGCGCCGATGACCTGCCCGGCCAACACGTATTGTTCCTGGCGCGCAGTCAGCACCGAGCTTCGCACGATGCGCACCACCTGCGAGATGCCCACAATACCCAGCGCTAGCGTTATGTAGTATTTATTTGGCTGCTTCACCACCTGCACAAAGAGCAGCAACAGGATGAGAGCCGGGAACGCCAGCAGAGCGTCCGTCGCACGCTGGATGAGCATATCGATCCAGCCGCCGAAATAGGCACTGATCATCCCGAAGAAGAGGCCTGAAATGACAGCGATGAGTGCGGAACCGATGCCCACGAGCATCGACAACTGCGCACCGTGGACAACCTGCGAGTAGAGGTCACGGCCATATTTATCGGTCCCGAACCAGTGGGCCGCGGATGGAGCCTCTGGCCCGATGATGCCGCCCCGGGTGTACTTTTCGGCCGGGTAGAGGAGCTTAACGTTTGGGTCGACTTCGGCGCGTGCCGCGATGGCAGGGTCGAAAGCGGGGTTCGGCGTTTCGAAGATCTGGTTCGGGTCATATCGCTGGATCACCGGCGCCAGGAACGCGACGCTGATCATGAGGATGATGAGCAGCGCGCCGAACCCACCGAGCGGCTTATCCTTGAAGAACGACAGGAACGCGAGCGCCCAGCGGACGGGCGTTGGACGGTCGCTGCGCGAGCGGTAGGCCGGGGCCGTGGGCTGTTCGATTACTGCTTGTTGCTGTGCCATCGTGCGATGCTCCTAGGAGTACTGAATCCGGGGGTCCAGCCAGCCGTACAGGACATCGACGGCGAGGTTTACCATGACGACGAAGGTGGCGATGATCAGCACGAACGCCTGCACGACCGGGACGTCGCGTGCAGTGATCGCTGTGAGGATGCGGCTCCCAATCCCGGGGATACCGAAGAGATATTCAAACACCACGTTGCCGCTGATGAGCGAGGCAATGGTGAGGCCGATGATCGTCAGCACCGGGATCATGGCGTTCTTCAGCGCGTGCCGGACGATGATCACGCGTTGGCGCAGCCCCTTCGACCAGGCAGTGCGGATGTAATCCTGGCGGAGCACCTCCAGCATTTGTGAGCGGAGCAGGCGCATCACCGCCGCGCCAGAGGCGATACCCCCCGCCAGTGCCGGGATACTATACAGCTTCAAGCTTGCGAGAGGGCTCTGCCATAACAGCGGCTGCCCGATGAGGTCGATGGTCCACCACTGGTAGCGCACAACCAACAGCAGCATCAGGGTGGCCACCCAAAACGACGGCGCCGCAACGCCGAGGATCGCGAAGAAGCGCAGGCCGTAGTCGGTCGCAGTGTCCTGCTTGATCGCGGAGATGATGCCCACCGGAAGGCTGATGGAGAGGCCAACAATGAGGGCCATGATCGAGAGCTGGAGGGTATATGGCAGCCCCGCCTTGAAGTCGTTAATCGCGGGCCGGCGGGTGCGGTACGACGTGCCGAGATCGCCCCGGACGGTGTGCCAGAGATAGTTCACATAGCGCTGGGGCAAAGGCTGGTTGATGCCCAGGTCCTTCTTCACCTGTGCGATCTGCGCGGCCTGGTCCTGGCCGCCGAGCGGGTTCGCAGCGGCGATTCGCTGCGCGACGAAGTCGCCCGGCAGCACGCTCGTCGCAAAGAAAACAAGCGTGATGATCAGCCAGATGACCGGGATGTTGATCAGCATCCGGCGAATGATGTATCTCCCCACGGCGACCTCCTAACGAACACCCGCACGGGCGCGGATCATACATGATCTCTGGCGACGGAGTGCGTCCCTTAACAAAGCGACCATGGGAACCTCGTCTCGCCGCTGGGGGCGCGGCTGCGCCCGCCGTTAACAGGGTTGATACGACCGGCCTGCACAACGGGATTGCATTTGGGCCACAGCCGCTCGATCTGGCCCAGCTGAGCCGCCGCAGTCAGAGGCGCGAGTATACGGGCGGCCCCGCCACAGTCAACAAGTGACGCCGGCCGATCCGAATCAACAGCGCCCAACCGCCAAAGCCTGGGTGCCGCCGTTGCAGGTTCAGGGGCGGCCACCGTAGGAGGCCGCAGAAGGGTCGAGCCAGGCGCCAGCGTCCAGGTGCTGCCCCCAGAACGGCGTTGGCTCAGTTCCGCCATAGTATGGCCAGCGGAACACTTCACTCCGCTGCAGGACCCATGGCAGCACTCCCATCCCGCCAGCACCGAGCACGGCAGCGGCCATCTCTTTCGCCAGCGCCATGCGGCGTCCCGTCTCGAATTCCAGCCGCACCTGCTGTGACAGGCTCGCTACGCGGCCGGCCGCGTTCGCATCAGGGAAGCTGCCGATCCCGGCCATCGCGCCCGTTGCGGAGTCAGGGGAATAGGTCTCGGCGAGCTGGCGCGAAGCATCGGGCAGGTCGAGCTGCGGGCCCCAGCCGAACCAGAAGGCGGCGTTTCCGTTACCGTAGCGGCGATCCAGCACTTTCTGAGAAATGGTGGTGTAGCTCTCCACGGCAGCGTGGAACTGCGGCCCGAGCGCTGAATTCAGCATTTCGAGCACCACCGAGGTCGCGCTGTAGCGCGGGTCGAAGACGCTCGGGAAGTCGATGGTGATCGGCCCAAGCCCTGGACCTCCAGCGGCAACCCAGCGAGCCTTCGCATCACTCAGGTCGGCGGCATACTGCTCGCGGTAGCCAGGATAGGCTGCAAGTTCGCTGTCCGGGAGTGCGAACGCCGGCGTGGCCGGACTGGCCGGGCCGCAGGCAGCCGCGCGCGAGCCGAAGAGTCGCGCCGAAAGAGCCCTGCGATTGAGTGCCGCGCTCAGGGCCAGGGTGAGCGACGGGTTGTTCCACGGCGGTGAGCCAACGAAGAGGGTGCTCAGCACAGGGCTCTCTTCAAACCGTGCGAGTTGCCGCACCGGCGTACCGAGCTGCGCCTCGATCATCGCTGCATCCCGGCGATCGCGAGTGAGCGCCTCATCGAGACGCTTCGCTTCAAACAGCGCCGCTTCATTGGCAGGCTGACCAACTTCCAGCCCGGCAAGCAGCGGCGCGCGGTGGCCTCCCGCGAACGCCGTGAAGGCGAGAACTCCACTCGTGTTGCTTTCGAAGAGGAACGGGCCGGTACCGATCACCTGCTCCGGCTTCGCCTCCTGCCAGTGCGCTTCGAAGGTCCGCACCGCCTCTGGCGCCTGTACCAGCGCGAAGCGGCCGGCGAGCGTCCCAGTTAGAAACGGGTCGGGCCGGGTGGTGGCAATCGTCACCGTGCTGTCCGCGGGAGCGGAAACACGGGCGATGGTGGCATAGTCGGCGGCGCGCTGGTTCAGCGGGAGCTTTCCGCCGGCGGCGAGTGCGAGCATTCGCTCGAGGTGCGCCACGAGGTCGGTCGCGGTGAACGTGCGCCCGCTGACGGGGGCTCTATCCTGCCAGCGGGCAGCCCGATCCAGGTGCAGGATGAGCGTCTGCTGGTCGGGCTGTTCCCAACTCGCGGCGAGGTCGGGGCCAATCTCCCCACGCGTAAAGCTTGTCCACTGCACAACGCGCGAAAGGGCGCGGCCAAGCACCTCCACCACCGAAGGCTCCCCGCTGCGCTGGGCATCGAAGGTGTCGAAGTTGAATGTGTCCGGGCTCGCGAGCCGTGCCGTGCCGCCGCGCGGGCGGGCCGGTGTTGGAGTCGCGACCGGGGTGGTGGCCGTCGGCAGCGGGCCGGATGGCGGTCGCGAAAGCGGTGCAGACGGGGCGCCAACGCCCCGACTTGCAGCCCATGCCGCGCCGCCGCCAGCCAGGCCGGTGGCGAGGATTGCGCCGCCGCCAGCGAGGAGCGCACGGCGGCGGGTCCAGCGCCGCGCCCCTGGCGAGCGGCCACTGCCAGGTGTCACGGTCTACCACCGCCCATGCGGCAGGAGCGCGGGTGCGGCTCATCCATCCTGTCCACTGTACCAAAGCGCACGCGCCGGACCGTTTCGGCGCGAAAACAGCCCGTGCCACAGGCCTGTAGAATGAGGCACGGCGCGGTGCGTTGCGCCCGCCCGGGAGTAATGTCGGCTGGCCAGTGAACTCGTCGGTCTGACGGCGGCCACTGCGGATGTCATCGAGCCCCTCGTCCGCGCGGGGAGGGGTGACGCGCGCCTTGGCGTGCCGGAGACGGCGAAGGTGCCAGTCGCAGCGGCGTTCGCCGCGCGGCGCGATTCACCCACCCTCTTGCTCGTGCCCACACCAGCACGGGCGCTCGCGGTGCACGAAGAGGTCGCGCTCTTTCTCGAGGATGTTCCGCTCGCGCGCCTTCCCGAGCGCGAGGGCCTTCCCTACGAGTTCATGCGGGACGACCTCGCCGTCTCCCTCGAACGAGCGCGTGCGTTGGCGCTGCTCCAGGGCAGCGCACGAGCGTTGATCGTCGCCTCATGGGCGGCAGTGACCGAACACTGCGCCGGGCCCAGCCTGCAATCCGAAGCCATCGAAATCCGTAGCGGCGAGGCGACAGGGCCTGCTGCCCTCGCCGCGCGCCTGGAAGCCGCTGGCTACCTGGTCGAACCACTCGCGGACCGCCCGGGGACGCTCTCCCGCCACGGCGGGCTCATGGACGTGTTCCCCGTCGGGGCGGAAGCACCACTGCGTGTCGAGTTCTTCGGGAACGAGATCGACAGTATCAGGCGCGTCGAACTCAGTACGCAGCGAAGCATCGGCCGGGTCGAGAGCGTATCGCTGGCGCCCGCGGCGACCGGGACGCGGCAGGCGCGGGACGCGGCACGCGCGCTGCTCGATGGCATCCACACGAACGGCGAGCAAGCAGAAGCAGTCAGCGAACAGATAGAGCTGCTCGCCGGAGGCAATCGCAGCGAATATGAGGGCTTCCTCGAACCCCTCCTCCACACAACCACAGCGCTGGCCCACTTCAATCCCGCTGGGGCTGTGGTCTTCGACGACGCGGACGAAGGC
>JADEYI010001388.1_pt1 | contig 18687 bp, 11 predicted proteins | sample 8542331 | NCBI WGS metagenome assembly JADEYI01 (sample SAMN16510988, study PRJNA670497) | mine drainage metagenome | isolation source: biofilm near Copperflume 1 | place: Germany: Marsberg coppermine Kilianstollen | collected 2018-02
GCCGGAAGTTACCGAGCCAGAGGTGGTGGCGAATCTCTGTAGGTTGTTGAGCATCACGCACAAATCGCTTCGCTTTGAAGTCAAACGACAGGTTGTCCATCGAAACGGGGAGCCTGTTTATAGCAGGCTCAACCAGACCATGCCTGATAGCGCCTGGTATCCTGCGGTAGTACTGCGTGAGTTTGTGCGCCTGTAGGGTAGAATAACCGCCCAGGAGCTCGTCTCCGCCATCCCCGCCGAGCGCCACTTTCACATGCTCGCGGGCAAAGCGGCATAGCACGTAAGTCGGCATGATAGAAGAATCGGCCATTGGCTCATCCAGTATGTCGGGGAGCTTTGGCACCAGACCAACCAGCGTATTTGGCTGCAAACGCATTATGTGATGCTCGGTGCCGAGATGCCGAGCAACCAGCTCTGCGTAGCGCGATTCATCGAACGATGGGTCATCAAAACCTATGGAAAACGACTTCACCAGCCCCGGCACAAGCTCGCTCATCATAGCGGCAACCGCGCTGGAATCTATACCGCCGCTCAAGAATACACCTAGAGGCACATCACTGATCATTTCAAGTCGCACCGCCTCGCGCAGGTGTTCAACCAACTCTTCGCTACACTGCGCTATAGTGCGCGGGCGTGACGCCTCGCTGCGGGCGAGGTCGGGGTCCCAGTAGCGATGTATGGAGATTCCTACTGCATCAAACGTTAGATATGTGCCTGCTGGAAGCTTGTTGACGCCCTGGATGACGCTGCGTGGAGCCGGTACATGCTCTAACGCCAGGTACTGCTGGAGCGAAGTCAAGTCTACTTCGCGGCGCTGTTCAGGGCGAGCCATCAGCGTCTTTAGCTCAGAGCCGAAGGCAAGCACGCCATCCTTGAAGGAGTAGTAAAGAGGCTTGATGCCTGTGCGGTCACGTGCGAGGATGAGACGCTTGCGCCTTTTGTCCCAGAGAGCGAAGGCAAACATTCCGTTCAGCCGCTCTACAAACTTCTCGCCATATTCCTCGTAAGCATGGACGAGCACTTCGGTATCGGACTGCGTATAAAAGGAGTGCCCCAGATGGGAAAGTTCCTCTCTCAACGTTTTATAGTTGTACATCTCACCATTGAAGACCGTCCAGATGGTGCGGTCTTCATTGTGGATAGGCTGGTGGCCGCTGCGCAGGTCAATGATTGACAACCGGCGCATGCCGAGAGCGACGCCTCCTTCAAGGAAGAGGCCTTCGTCGTCCGGCCCCCGATGCCGTATCGAACCGCACATCTTACGCAGCGTCTCTTCACTGACCGCACGATCTGACCCTAAAGTTACTAACCCGCAAATGCCACACATCTATGCTTACTCTCCTGATTACCGTTCGTGACGAACTACACGACGTACAACATAGGTCGGCTTCGACTGTGACTCGTGGTAAGTACGCACGCCAATCTCTGCAATGAAGCCCATGAGCACAAGCTGTACACCAATAATAAAGAGCATCGCCGTCAGCAGAAGCAAAGGCGATTGGATCAGGGAAACGCCGTTCAGGAGCTTGTCTAGAGTGGCAACAGCGATTGAGACGAAGCTGATAGCTATAGAACTTAGTCCAAGCCCACCAAAGATGTAAATCGGCTTGGTCGAGTAGCTGCCGAGGAACTTCACGGTAAGAAGGTCAAGAATAACCTTCAGCGTTCGGGCTATGCCGTATTTGGATTTGCCGTGAACCCTGGGGTGATGCTGCACCGGTATCTCGGTGATAGTCGCACCTACCCACGCCGCATGAGCCGGGATGAAGCGATGCATCTCACCGTAAAGGGCTATGTGCTCTACAACCTCTCTGCGATAGGCCTTCAACGTGCAGCCATAATCATGCAGGTGAACGCCGGTGACGGCGGATATAAGCCCGTTAGCCAGCTTAGAAGGGAGCTTGCGCGACAGCGCTGCATCCTGGCGGTTCACCCGCCACCCACTTACAACGTCAAAGCCCTGTTCGAGCTTTTCAAGGAGACGTGGAATATCAGCGGGATCATTCTGCAGATCGGCGTCCATGAAAATGAGATTGTCACCGCACGATTTTGCTATGCCGGCAGCGAGGGCTGCTGTTTGGCCGAAGTTCCGGCGGAACTGTACAACTACTACGTTCGGGTCACGGGAAGCGATCTCGCTCAGGCGGGCGAAGCTCGCATCTCGGCTGCCATCATCCACATAGATGACTTCGTAGGTAGCGCCCAGAGGCTGCATTGCTTCGGTGATGCGCGAGTGCAGTAGAAGCACATTATCTTCCTCATCATATACAGGTACAATGATCGAACAGAATACCGTGCCTATGAGAGGTGAGCGCAGTTCTTGCTCGTGCTCTACTACCTGCTCAATCAACTGTGCCATCCGAGAACTCCTTTGCAAGCGCGGATGATAAACGAGGCAAGAAAGTCTTTACATGCCGCTGGCGAGACAGGGCATGTAGATAACGTGAGAATGTTTATCTCTGCCCCACTCAAGTTTAGCAGGGTACTAACCCACAAGGAATAGCCCAACTACCCTAAAGTAGGGGAGACAAAGGTACCAGAGACGTGGTTAGCAGAAGATGGTGGGCCCGTTATGAAGAAGCTGCATAAGGAATTTGGGACCCAGGACAGGAGGGTCACTGGCGGCAGCGATCACTCGCCTGTTCCATCAGAGATATTGCGATCAGGATCAGGTGAAGTTGGAGCGATAAGCCCAAAGCTCTCCCAATCAATCTTATAGATACGAAGATCGCCAAAAGTCTTCAACTGTCTTTCGTCAATCCTGGAGGCGTGATTGGCTAGAAAGCTCTGCAACTCTGCTTTTGATAAGAGTGTATTGCTCTCACTTTGCGCTAAACGAGCCGGATCATCCGTAACAAAGAGATCCAACCACCCATCCATGATAAAGTAATCAGGACGCACAGCGCGAAAGGCATCTTCAAGAGTGCTTCCTGGATAATAACGTTGGCGATATGCCAGATCGTCCCAGGAGAAGTAAGACGCATCAGGTAAAGCGAACCAATACGTTTGTGAGCCCATAACCTTACTTCCAGGTGGTATGTCACGCTTTATGAGCGAGAGCGCCGCCTGGTAGTCGTCATTGGAGTTTTGGGTAAGCACCGGCGCCAGGGCAAGCGCAATTGTAGCTAACGCCAGAGCAAGCGCAAAGCAGGTCCGAGCAAATGCAAATAGCGGAGCACGCCAGGGCTGCTCAGAGATCTTCCCTAGAAATGCGCCTACAACAAGATAGATAGAGGGCGAAATATCTATAACGTACCAGCCGACTTTGTTTCGTATGACTAATGCGAACGTCAGGAGCAGCGTGGCAAGTAGAACTAGCAGCCGTTTGTCAGAGGCTGAATGCCTGTATACGAGAGCAGCAAACGCCATAGCTAGAAGGATCAAAAGAGGCAATCCAAATAAGGCCAGCGTGTCGTAAATGGAGCCAAGCCACAAGGTCGGATCCAGCGTGAAAATGGGCGGGCTGACCCTTGAGCCGTTGCCGAGGCTTGCGATGGCGAAGTACGATTTGGGGTACGGCAGGATGTGCATCACGATGAAGAAGAGAACACCCGCGCCTGCACCTAGAATAAACCCCCAAAAGCGTTTGTTGCGGAGCAATCGCCAGCCATTATCAAGTAAGTACAATGCGCCAATCGCAGGGCCAAAGATAAGGCCGTTGAAGTGGATGTCTAGGGTCAAAGCCACTAAGAGGCCGCACAATATGCTTTTGAGCGAAAAGCCCTTTGCATCGTCCGTCACGTAGAGCGCTACCGCCCCGAAGCCGAAGGCAGCTACGATTATGTCATGTCGCCCCAGATGAGACGAAAGTAGAAAGGATTCCGAGAAAGAGAGCAGTATAACTGTAAAGAGGCCAACTCGTGAACCGTAAAGGCGATTAGCTATGCTGTATATGCTCGCCAACAAAACCATGCCAAAGAATAAAGAAGCGACACGCAAAGAGAAGAGATCAGCACCAAAGAGGCGCATGAAGAGCGAGTGGATCCATGCGGCAAGCCATGGGAAATAGGTCCAATACCCATCATAATTCTGGAAAACGCCTGCGTCGAGTGTGCCAAATGCCTTAATGCCTTACCAGTGTGGATCAATGCCCATGCGCGACTCGCATTCCATCCCTCGTCTACGAAAGGTGCCGGGTAGCGCATCAAGAAGATCAGATTAAAGAGTGCTATCGCCGTTAGGAGTGTGCTTATAGCACCCCATGAGCGCCATAGGTGCCCCAGCCGCAGCTTTAAGACAGTTGAGGGTGACTGAAGTTTATTGATTTGTGGAAGCTGATCCGCTTGTATATCCATTGATTTAGTCCAGTGTGCCGGCGCATGGGTTACAGTCTATAGGACAAAAGCAGATTACCCCATACGTTCACAAGCATTCCGATGAGCACTAATATGCGCACGCGGCTTGTGAGTGGGTTGGGAAAGCCTCGCGCTGCGAGTAATAACAGAAATGGTATGAAGTCGAGTGCATAGCGATAACCGAACTGCACCCAACCAACCCCGTAGTAGGTGATTGTCGGCAGCATCACACAGATGATAGCCAACCAGCAGGCCTGCACAAAAGGCTCTTTCAATCGAGAGCGAAAGGCATAGATCAAGGCGGGCGACGTGAAGAGAATGCCCATGCCCCATGGAGATGGCTTCACATACGGGAAGAGAAGCACGGGCGCGTTTTCCGAAGGATAGGGAAGCGGCCCTTGTAGTAAGAGCATAAAGAGATTCTTCGGTATATGCACCAGGCTAAAGAGGCCGTAGCTTCGAGCCTGGTCCAGCACAGGGTTGTAAAGTAGCGCGAGTGCATAGCCGCTTTCTACAGGGCTGCCAAAGCGTAAGTAGTTGTAAATCGCAATGAGAGAGACAGGCCCGACAACGCCCAGAAACAGCAGCCCATATCGCCACACAACCGAGGATAGCACTAGTCCCGCTGCCGGCTGGACGGTAACAGTACCTGATGTGTCACGCTTGTCGCGCCAGAGCATCCATAGGAAGAAGGGGGCCGCAAACAAGGCAGTGAAGCGCGCCATACCAGCAAGCCCGATGAACAGCCCAATCAACAGAGGACGGCGCTTGCCCAGGGTTTCACCTATTGCCAATAACGTAAAGGTAGTAGTCGTTATTTGAGCAAAGCCCCAGGAGTTACCGGAGTTGTTTACAAGAATCGTCGAGAAATAGACGGTGCCGCCGAAGAACAGGAGCAAGGCCCAGTTACGGCGCTCGCCAACCACTCCCGCTCGGCCCAGCACTTTGTAGAAAAGCCAAACATTCAGCAAAGTGAAGAGTTGAGCTATTGAGATGAGGGGCAACCCCGCGTCCAGCAAGGGCAGGAAAGGAATCAGCAACACGCCGGGCAGAGGCCCAAAGGGTATATACTTGTGGCCGTTCCATACGACATAATCGGCATAGCCGCTGGGAAGATCGTCAACAGCCAGATCGCCGTGAACGAAATGCCGAGCCAGATAAACATAGTGGTCGCCGCTGGATATGACCTGCACGAACAAAGGTCTTAATGTCATGAAGAGCAAGAAGATCAGTAGGGTGCTGGTAGCCGCAAAGAGAACCAGTCGCCAGCGATGCTCCTGGTTGTCAGATGCAGGTGAAATCTGAGAAGACCCTCCGGCGAGAGACAACTCAACTTCAGCAGGTTGACTGCCGGTAGTTACGAGGCGCGGTATACGTGCGTCCAAAATGTTACTCCGCTATTCAGTAAGAGAAAATTGGTGATATAGATCAGTCGGATAACGAGATCGCCTAACATAGCTACTGAGCCTTGCCATAAACCACTGATACACCATCCTTATACGCCACTTTCCAGCCTGGCTCGTGGGCCAGTGCATAGTCGAGAGGGCTGCCTGGGATGATCGCTACAAGGTTGACCTTGTACTCAGCCAGCGTCTCGCGCCATTGCGGTGCGACATTCTGCACCGTCATGAAGTCGTCGAAGATGCCCTCCCTGTACATGTCGGCGCGTCCGTCTATGAAGACCGGGTGCTCTGGATAGAGTTTATAGATGAAATAGCCGCCCCAGGAGAACTCGTTGTAGATCCGCACTGTAGAAGGCAACTCGCTGATATAGTCAGCCGCGCCAACAGGATAGGCGTATCCTGTATCGGTACGCGGCTCGCGCCCCGTTTGCGCTCTTTGGCTGCCCAATAATAGAGGCACCATGAGGGCGACGACCACCGCGCCTACCACCCAGTTCATCTTGCCCTCTATGGTCGAAGGCAAACTCTCTTTCTCACGGGAGAGAGTGGGCCATGTGCCTGCCAGACCTCGCGCCAGTAGGGGCAACACCATCACGCCATAGACGGGCACAAGCCTTACCGCCTGCAACGCCAGCAGTGTGAATGCCCCCAGAATAATAAGCTCCGTAAGGTCTATTCTGCGCTGCAATTTTATACGCCAGCCTTCTCGCTCCGAAGCAACAACCGGACAAGCTATGCCGACGACCGCGAGCAGGATCAGGCTGAGGCCCAGCAGCAGGTTGACAGGCTCGTGGAAGTTGGGGCTTTGCCACTCCTGGGTGTAGCGAAGCAACGGATTGGACGTGCCGTTGAGCGCATATGTGAGAGGATAGCTCCACAGCGTCAGGAAGTAGGGGTTGAGCAGAGTAGCTGCAAGGGAGGCGAGCAGCGTGACGAACAGAGGCCGCAAAGGGGTAGGCCTCTCGGCTCGATAGAAGTAGTTGTTGAGAAACTCGCCTATCAGGAATGCGCCAATCAGGGCTATGCCCATAAAGTAGCTGGCGTGCAGGTTGGCCCACAACGCCATCAACGGAGGAAGAAGCCACAGCTTGCGCTTGTGAGCAGGATCGCTCTTGTAGCTTTGCAGAATAAAATAGAAGCCGCCGAGGAAAATCGGTGTCAACACCTGTGGGCGCACACCCCATGTCGGCGTGGCAAAGACAAAGTAGAGCATGAGCAGCACGAGCGACACTATACGTCCAGCCCCTCGCGAGCGGAGCAGCAAATAAACTACAAGCGCGCCCGCCGCCTGCAATATTCCAAAGAGAAGGGAAAGCGCGCCATACCCGATTATGCTCTTCAGGCCGTACATGACCACTTCGGTGAGCCACTCCTGCGCAAGCCAGGGGCGGCCCAAAGCGGTGAACGAATATACGTCACGCGAGGGTATGCCGCTGTCGAGGATTAGCTTGCCGTTGCTCAGGTGCCACCATACATCTGGGTCGGTGGGCGCAACGAAAGTGACCAGGCCAACGAAGACGATGAGCAACCCGGCTATGAGAGTATAGCGGTGTAGAATGGGCGCGAAGGGGAGCGAAATGGCCTTGCCGCTCTTAGAGGACGCAACAGAAGAGCCGGTAGTGATCATGAACCAAGTTTAGCACAGCCCTGACGCGCCTGGAATAGCCTTACTAAGCCAGTAAGGGGGTGACAAATGTACCAGACGTACTGCGCATCGCGTGTCGCGTGTCGCGTGACGGATTGTGGATAATTGTTTCTCTGGCCTATCACCTGACAGTAAACCATTACGCACTAGGCAATACGCAATACGCACTACGAGCCCCATCACTGCCCGCGCAGCGCCTTTGCTATAACCGCTTCGGCCTGGCTTTCTCTGGTATAGCCTTCATTTAGAAGTTGCTGCGATAACCACTCGTGGACCTCAGGGTTAGCGGGATTGATGAATTTGAAGAGCAAGGCGTCCCGCCAGGCTTTATCCTTATCAGCGCGCTCGGCATAGCCTCGCGCCGACAGCAGATATTCGCGGCCCCACTGGTAATAATCTCCGGCATCGCGGTAGGCCTGCGCCGCTTCGGGCAGTTTACCTTCGGCCTGGTCGAGAGAGCCGAGCAGGGTGCGTACAGGCTGCCATTCTCTGCTCACCGATTGCAGCCGCAGCATCATCTTCTGCGTGCTCTGGAGGACGCCGCCTTGCCCGCTTTCTTTGAGCGCCACTATGCGGTCGAACTGAGCGGTCTCGAGCCAACCCTGCTCAGGAGCGGCCACCTGACCCTGGAAATCGGGGTCGAACTGAAAGAAGCTAAGCGCCCAATATATTGAGCCTGTGGGCTGCTGCGCGAATAGTCGCGGGTCGCGGGCATCGTAGGCGGGGGCAGGGGCTTTGCCGTGCCAGTAGAAGTTCATCACAGTCGAGCCTAACCCCGGCTCATCGGCAAAGATAATAATATCCTGCGGCTCTGCTTTGCTCGCCAGGTAAGCGGCGGCTCCTCTGTAATCTGGGTAATAGGAGAACCGGCTGTGCAGGCGCGGCGTAAATAGAACGAAAAGAGCCGCCAGAGCAGCCGTCAGAATGGCTTCCGCAGCGACCAGAGCCACCACCCGCAGCGCGAGCGCCCACGCACGAGATAGGCGCGAATAAAGGCAGGACCAGAGATAGACAAGGCTGTTCGCGACAAGAAGGAAATAGAAGGGCATAGTGAAGATCGCATAACGCTGGAAGACGGTGTTGGTAGTGCTAAAGAGCGCAATGGGCAGCATGGGCACAAAGAGCAAGAGAAGGCATAGAGCTACTCCCTTGAACATCCGCTTATGTATAGCCGCTAGCAGCCCTACTGCGAAGAGCGTGAAGAAACCCCACTGCGCATATATCTCAAAGTCGCCGCCGGTGCTCACCTTTGTGAGATAAGAGAGCAGCCCCGTTACCCTGTGAACCAGCAAATCTACGGATAGGAGGCTCAAGTCGGGCGGGTTAGTCGCGCCGGAGGCGAGGCCGGAGCGCCAGGTGTCAATAGCGCCCGGCAAAAAAGCAACTGCGATTGCCAGCATCGAAAGGAAGGCGCGGCGAAAGCGCCCTCGGCCTTCCGGCCTGAACCACAGCCTGTACAAAAGCCAGAGGAGATAAGGAGCCAGCGCGGGCATAACCAGCACAGATGTAAAGTAGCTTATGTAGAGATTGGCGGTCGTTGTTGCCACGAACACCGCCCACCAACGGATAGAAGTTTCGCGTTCAGCAAGCAGCAGCGCGTAGACCGAAAAGGCAGTCAGGAAAGCCACTATTGTATAAGGGCGGACATCCTGCGACTGAGCAACATGCACAGCTGAGATAGCAACCATGAGCGCCGCTATCACGCCTTGCGCCCGCCCGAATAGCTCGCGGCCAAGCCCGTAAACCGCCAGTGGAGTCAATGCTCCACAGAGGACCGAGGGGAGGCGCACGAACAGGGTGGTAACGGTGGGGTCTATAGGCTGGAGTGTGAGCCAAACTATCAGATAGTGCAGTGGAGGCTGCACCAGCAGCCAGCCGAAGCGATCAGTGAAAATAGCCGCTATGCCGCGCTGGGCAGGCTCAATTGAGGCAATTTCATCGTACCAGAGGCCCTGGCAATCAATGCACCAGAGCCGCAAGCCGAGAGAAAGAAGAAATATCCCCAGAGGCACGACCAGATGCGCAGTGCTGAGGACTGAGGGCCGAGGAATGAGCGTCCGGTAATTCAATTCAGCGCTCAGTCCTGCGCATCTATCTCACTACTCGCCTGTGAGCTTGCCGAGCGCATCACGGTTTCTGCGGGGTTGGCTGCTGGGGCGCTATGTTGCTGAAGTAATCCTTCACGAGGTCTTTGTAACCCTGGGGGATGTAATCGCTGTTGAGGGCGTTGCCCGCCGCTTGCTGGTATTGGCCGTAGACTTGCTCGTATGGCACCGTCGCCGGACCTGTTGAGTTGGCGTTGGTGTTGGCCATGCCACTACTCTGCTCGCCATTGGGATTATCCTGACCCTGCACAGTCACAGCCGTCCGCGCCGCGTTGACGCTGCTCGGCGGGGCATACACAGGTTCGGCGTGACCTTTCCCCCAGCCACCGGCAGGCTGCCCATTCGCATTGCCGCCATTGCTTGCCTGTCCACCCGGCTGGCCTTGACCTTGACTTTGTTGCTGCCCTTGTCCCTGTCCTTGTGCCACCACGGGCGTGCCACCGGAGCCTGGCGCGCCTTGCGCCACTACGGGTGTACCCGTCTGCGCGGCCTGCCCATTAACAGGGCTACCCGCCAGCGCCACAGGCGTTCCGGCTACGCCCGTGCTCAAGGCGATAGCTGTGCCTGATACAGGGCTACCCACCAGCGCGATAGCTGTGCCGGAGAGCGTCGTGCCTACCGCGAAGGCTGTGCCACCTGCGAAGGCGGTGCTTTGCGCCAGAGCCGTGCCGCCTGCCTCGGCTGTGCCTGAGATGGGGGTTGCTCCAGCCTGGGCGACATCGTTCTTGCTTTGCTGTATCTGCGCCAGCGCCTGCTCTAGCTGTTGCTGGGTTGCAAGCTGCTGGCTGGTGCTCCTCACCTGGTCGGCGGCGCTCTTGAGCGCATCTTCCGCGGCTTTGGCGTTATTGTTCTCCAGGGCGTTAGCCGCGTCGTTCAGCTTTCGCGCCATCTCCGGGTCGAGGGCTGCCACGTTGTTCCGTGCGTCTTTGAGTGATTGCGCCAGTGCTTTACGCTCATCGGGCGACATCGCCGCGGCTTTCTTTCCGGCATCCTCTAGCGATTGAGCTGCCTTCTCTGGGTCGCCCGACTGTAATGCCTCGCCCGCTTGCTTCGCCTCCTGGTTTGGAGATGCCGCCAGTTGCTTCGCCAGCTGGTCAAGCGCTTCGCGCTGCGCGGGAGCCTGCGGGTCGAGGGCATTTTGCAAACGGCTTTCTGCCTCAGAGAGTTTAGAAAGCGCCTGCTCGCGTGACAGCTTGGGGTCCGACAGATCTTTGGAGAGGCCGGTAAGCGCATTGAGCAGTTGCTGTAACCTGGGATCGGTGGCTGCACGCGGCTGGGCCGCCACCACCTGCTTGAGGGCGTCTAGCTTCTGCTGCTCGGCGGCTATTTGCGACCGGGTAGCCGTGTCCACGCCGTTCAGGTCGGGGTTGGGCACGAAGATGACAACGAGGAGCAAAGCCAGGCTGAACGCCACATAGACCAACGATTTGCTCTGGAAGTGGAGAGACAGATCGCGATCAAGCGCGATCTTCTGCACCGAGGCGACGGCATCATCAAGTTGGGCCTCCCAGATGGGTGATGCGCCGTTAGCAGGGATCCTCATCCCAGCTTCAAGGGCTGTGGAAAGCCGCTCGTCCAGAGAGAGCAAGCGGTCAGCCCGGCGCGCTGTGGCAAGCAGGTTGCGCGGTCTCAGCAGCGCAAATAGTAATACGGTGAGCAGCGCGGCCAGGATAAACCCTGCTGCCAGCACTCCTGTATCGAGCCAGGTAAACCCACGAGTGAACCGCCACACGATAGCCACTACCGCCGAGGCGCTCAATCCCAGGGCCACAGCCGGAGGAGCTAACCACAACGCCTCTTGCAAACGAAAGCGAGCCTGCACACGCTGTAACACCTTGCGCAACTGCCCCAGGCGCGGGTCGTCCTGCAGGTTGTGCCCCTTAGCTATGAGTAATCTATCCATACTGCTATGATTATAACGGACTCGTAATGCGAATTGCGTAAGAGATTATGAATAGGTCATCTTTACCTTCAACAAACGCAATACGTAATACGCGTTACGAATCGCCCTCTCACAGGCTAATACTTGATCCGAACAAGGCAAAGTAATGCGGCACGTTGGTCATTGTGATGACGTGGTCGGCCTGGGTTGGCGTCGGGTGAACTGACTTGAGAAAGGAATTGCTTTCCGTTGCGCAACTGCCTGCTAACGTTTTCCAGGGGTCGTGGGTTTCAGCCAACAGTAACAGTCTACTTTTGTCCCTGTGCCACTCTCCGCCGTAGGATACACCCAGGAGAAAGTTATCCGCCGCCTCAAGGTTGGAGAAATGCGAGCTTTTAGGTAGCTCTCCTCCAATAGAAGCTTTAGGTATCTCCGCGCTGTACAGCAAGGCGCCGGCCTTCCCGCGCATACGGAGTTTCCATGAATCCGGCCTCTCAGTGAGCCTTATCTCCCTGGGGCGAAAGCGAACACCGGAAGTCCGGCTACCTATAGCAGCAAAGAGACTGCTATTGATGTTAGCCTCAAGCACCAGGACGGATTCGCGCCTCACTCCATCAGGGTAAGGGAGAAGTGCGCGGGTTCTGTGGACCAGATAGTTGAACTCTATGCCAATTGCGCCGGGCACGAGCGAGGGGTGCATATGCTTGACATTGACGAAGCAAGCTGACACCCAGCCAAAGCCCTGCGAGGTAGAAAGCTCTGCCTGCGGGGGCAAGAACCGGCTCAGAGCTTCAGGGGGCACCGGATAGCTGACCAGAAAGCGGCGCGTGACCAGTCCGTTCAGGTGCAACCCCTTCAAGGGAGAAGTTGGGCTGATATTGTAGTTATGACCACGATGTTGGTTTGATTGGCTCATACTCACCATAATAACTTATCTTTGGAGTTAAGGATTAGCAGCACGCTGGCTAGAAGCCGCTAATTCGTGATCCCCAGCCCCTGATCCTTGCCCCGTAACGCGTCTGGCGCGAATGGGGCGAACCAGATGCGTGCTGGCGAGCACCAGCAGCAGGCTTATTATCAGCGCCTCTATGCAAAAGATGAGCCAGGGCGACATCACGAATATGTCGTGCCCAGGGAGCACCTGGGTGCTGGTATAGACAAATAGCGGGTCGCCGCGCATAACAAACACCTCGCTGATAATCATCGCCGCCAGGGGGTTGAGCGACAATATTATGCCTGTGGCATAGACGAAAAATACAGTGTTGCTGGGAGATTGCCCATTCGGGCTGTAAGCAAAAGCGCCCATGCCGAGCCCAACAGCATAGTAGAGGAAAGGTACCCCGATCATTTGTAGGAGGATAGTGCCGTAGGTGAGCACATTGCTAGCTACACTGCTGCGCAGCAACGACGACCAGAAAATGCCGATGCAGGCGTAGAGCAAAGCCGACATCAGCATCACAACCTGCGAGACGATTACTTCCTCGGGCGACACCCCGCCGAAGATAAAAGCCAGGCTCTCAATAGGGGCTATCGCCAGGATAAGGAGCGCCACATAAGAAAGGGCCGAGCCTAGCTTGCCGAGGATTATCGAGCGTGGCGGGAGAAGAGTGGTCACCAGTAGATCGTAAGTTTTCTGTTCGCGCTCAGAGGTAATGCTGCTCGCGGTAAAAGCAGGGGTCAGCAGAGCAACCATAATCGTCTGGAAGATGACAAGCCCACTGAAGAGTATCTTGCCCACCTGCGACGCCTGCACGCTTGAGTTATAGCCGGTGCCGAAGCCCCTTGCCACGTTGTAGATCAGCAAGCTAACCCCGCTCAACACAACCAGGTATAGAGTCAACACGACGGCTGCACGCCAACCGCGCATCCTGCCGCGAAGCTCTTTGACTATCACAGGATTCGCTTGCATCACTGCACCAGCCCTTTTGTAGTCCGCAGGAAAATGTCCTCAAGATCGCTCACCGCCTCGTCGAATCCAAAGACAGGTATGCCCTGGCGCACCAGGTACTCCAGGATGTTGCTCAACAGCGCGTCACCCCCGTTCACCCTCACCTGGATTACGGCAGGCCCTGATGCACGAACTATCCCCTGTTCAGGCGTACTGCCCGGCGCTGTATTCAACCCTGGTGGCGGTATGAGATCGGCTCTCTGGCATGCCTTGTAGCCCGCAGGCATAAGGCTTACCGCCAGCACATCGGGTAGCTTTTGCAGCATTTCGGCAGCATCGGAAGCGCGGTCGAGCACCCTCACATAGATTTCGCGGGCTGGCTGCATAGCGCGGAATATCTCGTTGACGCTGCCATTCACGAGGAGCTTGCCGCGCTCAAGAATCGCCACATGCGTACACATTTCGGCAAGCTCGGTGAGTATGTGCGACGACACCAGTATAGTTTTGCCCAGTGAGCGCAACTCCTTGAGAAGCTCGCGCAACTCAATGCGGGCGTGCGGGTCCAGGCCGGAAGCAGGCTCATCCAGGATCAACAGGTCAGGCTCGTGAACCAGCGTGCGGGCGAGGCAGAGGCGCTGCTTCATGCCGCGAGATAGTTCTTCTACGAAGCTGTCCTTCTTCGCGCCCAGGTCCACGAGAGCAAGCAGATCGTCAACCATGCCTTTGCGACGCGAAGCAGGCACGTTATAAGCAGCGCCAAAGAAGTCGAGGTACTCCCATACCTTCATGTTATCGTAGACCCCGAAGAAGTCGGGCATATAACCGATGATGCGGCGAACGTCGTAGGGCGCTTGTGTCACCGGATAGCCTGAGACCCAGGCCTCGCCCTCGGTTGGCTCCAGCAGGGTAGAAAGTATGCGCATCGCAGTGGTTTTGCCCGCCCCGTTTGGCCCTATGAAGCCGTGAATGGCCCCACGCTCGATGTTGATATTGAAGTCATGCAGGGCAACAAAGTTGCCGTACTTCTTGCCCAGGTGCCTGGTTTCAACTATGTGTTGTGCTGTAGACATAATTGTTGCTTTCAGGGAGCGTCGTTCAGGGCGAGGTCAAAGGTTGAAAACGAAATGGTAGGTGTGCCCGATTTCGCAAGCAAGCGAATCGTAATGTCGCCCGCCTGATCAGTGTAATCAGCAGGCGCGGGGAGTTCGAGAGAATCAGACTGTGATGAGCCAGATGAGTTGACGCCCGCGAGCCGGTCCCATTTTCCCAGACGCGCATTATACGCCAGCCAATCAATGTCACTCTGTGCTGGGCCGCTCACCACATAGCTGAGAATAAGGCTGTCGGGCACGGTGCCTGCTGGCAAGTCAATCACGATATCCGAGTAGGGGCTGAGATTCAATACAGTGGGCACGCTTGAGTTCCAGCCGCTCTCGTTGCCCGGCGAGTATACAGTATAAGGCACCGACCCGGCCCTCAGGCGCGGCTTCGAGCCGCTGCCGGTAGCGGCAGCCACCGAGAAGCGGCTTGTCCATAAATTGGTCTTTTCGTAGCGTGGGCTTTGCCCGGCTACTGTCAGTGAGGAAGGGGCTTGCGGCCCCCAGGCGACAGCAAGCACATCCATGCTGGTAGGATTGTCCGCCGACACCAGGGGCTGCAATCCTGCGTTCAGAAGCTCAACCTTGCGGTTGTAATCGCGCTGCTCAGGGGATATGCCCGAACCCGAATAAGGAAGAGCCTGCCCCGGTGATTGGGCCACGACGCCGGCGGGCGGAGGCAGGAGCGCGGCGGGAGAGTTATTATCGAACGGGCGGGGCGATACCTCCAGCTTTACGGGCGTTGACGCACCAGGCATCATGTAGCCTATACGTTGCACCGCGCCGCCCCTGATGAGCGCCACGTCCTGCAAGCCCTCGCTGCCACGATTATGCAGTGTACCCTCTATGACGTTGTCGCCCAGGCGCAAGGTAGCTTCAAGGGGCGACTGAGCAGGCACGCTCCCCTCGGCTATGAATGCTTTGAGGCTCCAGGTGTCAACGATAACATTGTTTATCACAGTAGGATTGCCTCCTGTCACCTGGGCCGAGCTGCTCAGGTTGGCCGAATATCCATACGGGCTGATCTCAGTGGCTACACTATCGCTCGCTGCCTGCAAGCTGTAAGTGCGCCGCAGCGGTGAAAAGAGGCCGAGGAGCTGGGTGGTGTCAGCTTGCTGCAAGCCTGGCTCGGTGCGGACAACGTTTGCCTGTATCGCTACCAGGTCGCCGCCCTTGGAGCCATAGGCGATTGCATACGCACCGACAGCAAAGATCGCTATCAGGGCTGGGATGGTAATCCATGCAAGTTCAGCTTTTCGCATACGCCGCAAAATGATGAAGTTGGCCGGACCGATTACGACTATATAAAGCAACAGGAAAAGGCCGACGAGCATAGGCGCGGGTAAATCAAGACCCGGTAAGTCAAAGATGGTGCCTCCTTGTGAGGTGAAAACCGCGCCGCCTCCTGAATAGCTATTATAGTAGTTGCCTGTGCGTATACTCGCCCCATAACTCAGAGCTATAGGCCGTTCAGCAAGCAGCCTCTTAAGCAGGGGCACAGTGCCATCCCAGCCTTTGAGCGGCGCAAGGCCCGGCGAGAGGGCCATATAGATTACCTGACCTTTGCCGAGGTCGCGTGCCGCAACCAGAGGCACGCCGTCCTGCGAGGCGATAAGATGAACATCAGCATTCAGCAAAGTAGCATCGCTAACGAGCGTAGACCCTGTGGGTGTAAGAGGCGTCTGCACGAGGTCGGATAGCGCCTGCAAAGTTGGCAGGCTGCGCGTGCCCTTCACCGTCACAGGCGCGAGGCCAGCCAATCCTGCAAGCGCATCTGCACCGCCTGGGCGCGCAACCACGACCAGAGACCCACCTCGCGCCACCCACCCGGCGAGCGCCTGCTTCTGATCAGGCTGGAGAGCACCGGTATCCGCATCATCTATGACCAGGGCGCCCAGGTCGTCGAGAGCAGCGGAGAGGGCAGGTATATCCCCGATGCCCATATGTACCACCGTCGTCTGGGCAAAGCCACCAGCTGATGAGCCTCCGGGAGGCACAGCCGGAGTGGGAGTCGGCGGGTACATTCCGCCGTAGCCAGGCGACTGTAGCGGTGTAAAAGAATGCCCTATAGTTTCGCCCTGCATGACATTGAGCAGAGCGCTGTCTGAGGAGATTACGCCCACAAGGGTGTTGAAGGGCTGCTCAAAGCCCTGTACTTTCACCGAAGTACTGCCTATAGTTGTGTCGCCTTGCAACAAGCTTATGTCGAGGGTATTGGCGAATTGCGCGGAGTAGGCGTAGAGAGTGACCTCCTTGCGAGACGGGCTGGGAAGCTCTACTTCGCGAGCATAGGAGCCTGCTTTCCCGCTTGGGTCCTGGCCTGACGATGCCACCTCAACACGCACGCGCAACGAAGCGCCACCCACCGGGTTAGATAAGGTGACATAGACAGGAAGCCAATCGCCAATAAGATAAGAACCATTATCGCCGTAACCCGCCCGCGCGGTCATCTGCGCACCCGCCTGTCGGAGGGGCGCGCCAACGGCAGAGGGATAGAGGCCAAGCAGCAGAACGGTAGCGATAAGTAGACTCGTGAAGCGGGCACGTGAAACGTGAAACGTGAAACGTGAGGGATTATGGACGGCAGGGGCAATTACGCTGTTGCTCCACGCCTCCCACCTTGCAAATAGCCTATCAACAATTACTTTGTGCACAAAGCCATTCCAATCTGCCACTATCATCTCACGGTAACTCACGCTTCACGCTTCACGTTTCACGGCTCCCGTTTCACCTCATCATATGCCTTCAACCACGCCTCTATCTCGCGGTCTGTGCCTGCGTTATCTTTGAGGCGATACTCGTCTACACGCCGCATGATTTCGCTTTGTACTTCTCTCGGGCAAGGTATTCTACTGAAGATGAACTCGGTGGCTTCGCCCGGTGTTTTTAGCACTACGTTGCCGAAATTGAAGAGATTCGCCAGCGGGCCGGGCACAACGTAAGTCACGTCTGTGATGCGGGTGATAAGTGTCTCCTTAGATTGCTCGCGCAGGCCGAAAGGCAGTCGTTCTATGTCATAGACACGCTCATGGTCGAGCATATAGGTGTCGTTACGCCAGTCTTCCCAGCTCCACAGCGCCCAGAGCAGGCAGACGGGAGTCAGAAGCAACACAACCCAGACAGCTACCCCTGTCAGAGGATTTGCTGCCTCAGGGGAAGAGAGAGTTGCTAACATAAGGAGCGTGCTAATCGCCAGCAGGTAGACGAGCACAGGCCACAGGAGGCCACGCGCCAGGAAAACCCAGTGTTTGTGCCAGGTAACTGTGCCCTGCCCCCTCTGCGCTGAGAAAGGGAAGAGGCGATTGAACCTCCCATAGCCTGAAACGTTCGAGGCTGCGCTCGGTTGTACAGTTGTGCCTGCGGCGCGCATTCGGCCTTCACCGCCTAGCGTGAGCGAACTATCGTCTCCTTGCAAGATGCCGCGCAAAGCCACTTTGCGGCGGTCCTCAGGCGGAGGCATGTGGGCCTTGAGGGCTTGCTGCTGTGCGAATATGGCTTCCCGCATGACGCGCGGGTGGGGCAGATTATTGTACTCAAGCACGCCTATGCCCGCCGTATCTACCTTCAGGTTGCCGAAGTCAAGGCCGACGCCGAGCGAGTTAGGATAGTCGGCGGTAACGTTCTGCACCTTCTGGATAGGGGCTTCACGCCGCGACTCGTGCAGGAAGAGCTTCTTCTCCATGATAATGAGCCGCCTCGTGGTGAGAGCAATCCAATCGTCGCTCCAATCAAGGAGCACATAGGCCCCGATCAGCAAGGTGATTGCTGCAAAGCCGAAATAGAGCAGCCACAGCGCCGCCGGAAGCCACGTGGGCACACCGCCGCCAAGTAAGTAAGGATCAGGGTTCAAGCTTCCAATGAAAGGAATGGCAAAAGGGATGCTTGCCACCCAGAGGACAAGTACCAGTATGGGCCAGACCAGCCCGCGCAACAAGATCAGCCAGTGCTGGCGCTGCAACATAACCACCACTTCACCCTCTCGTAGATCAGGTATGAAGCGGCTGAACGCCACATTGCGCCGGGGCAATTGTGGTCGCGTACCGTTAGCTGGACGGGCAACAGAGCCACCCGATATTCCCCCAGGCTGTGACCTGCTCTCACGCATAAATACTACCCACCGCATTACGATGCAAACAACTTGCGAAGGTTCGGCAAGCCCATCTTACACCACGCTACAGAGAGTCGTCAATGGGGCGGAACCGGGCATGGCTGGCGCACGTGAATCTCTGGCGACCCCGCTACGTTGTTAACAGTGATCAGGGATCTTACAATCGTGTGGCGAGCTCATAAGGAGGTAAGGTGTGCAAGGGTGAAGATGGCAGGCAGTGTGATGAGTCGAACCTCATAAGAGCCGCTAAGATCGATCCCAACG